>Ga0181520_10000649_pt1 | contig 75063 bp, 66 predicted proteins | sample PEATcosm2014_Bin_29_FD_132451 | JGI IMG/M metagenome (GOLD analysis project Ga0181520, IMG submission 132451) | Peatland microbial communities from MTU Mesocosm Facility, Houghton, MI, USA - PEATcosm2014_Bin02_30_metaG | ecosystem: Environmental > Terrestrial > Soil > Wetlands > Peat | place... | reverse complement strand
GGTTCGTCTTGTTGCGGGTCCGCAGTTATCTCGGTATCGGACGGCGAGCCGGACTGCGGCATCAGTGGGCCGGGCTCGGGAGTGACGAGCTCGGGCTCAGTGGGCTCTTCGGTTGCTGGTGCTGGCGTGTATGCGGCGGCGGAGGCCGCTCCGAATGCTGATGTCGGCGATTCAGGGTCGAACTGGGGCAGGAGGTCGCTTTCCTGAGATTCAGCGGGTTGCGATGCGGCGGCTTCCGCGGCGGAGTCGGCCTGCTCGATGGCGAGGTTTTCGCGGGCGGCGGCCAGCTCGGCGAGCACGGCGTCTTTGAGCAGCAGGGAGATCTGCTCCAGTGTGATTGGCTCTTCGGCCGCGTAGATGATGGCCTCGACTTTTGCTTTCAGACTCATTGTGACTCGCTTATTAGGGCGGTTCCAGGGAAACTATATTCTTTGCAAACTGTGCACTGCCGTGCTTCTTGATAGCCGCAGCTCTTGGCATGTGGCTCCGGGACACAGCATCCCTGGAACCGCTCCACGAAACTTAGTCTATTGCCATGCGTCCTCTATTGCCAATCATCGCGAACGGCCAAGCCGCCTTCATCGACCAGGCGATCAAAGCCGGAGGATTTTTTGAGTACGACCTCGGCGAAGACTTCATCCTGCCGGCAGACCACGGCCTGCAAGCGGATCATCTCAAGGATCGCAAGGAATGAACAGATCAGCGCTGAACGAGAGCGCAGGTGGCGCAGGAGCTGCTTGAGGCGAATGGGCCGGTCCTCGACCGAGAGGCGGCGGCGCACGTATTCGATCATCTGGCCGACGGTGACGGTTTCGTCGTCGACCTGCAGGCTGGGGCGATTCTTGGCGCGGTCAAGAATCTGCTGGAAGGTTCGCACCAAGTCAATGACGTCGGCGGCGAGCTCGGGTTCGGTGCCTTCGGCGTCACGAAAATCCTTGAGCGCGGGGTTGGTGAGCACGGCTTCTTCGAGCTGCTGTTTTTGCAGGAGCATCTGCGCAGCCTGCTTGTAACGCTCGTGCTCCAGCAGACGATGGACAAGTTCGAGGCGCGGGTCCTGCTCGTCGGGCGGAGCCGATGGATCGCGGGGTAACAGCATCTTGGACTTGATCTGAATGAGCAGGGAGGCGGTGTAGATGAACTCCGCCGCGAGATCGATGTCGAAGTTGCGGATGTGCTCGACGTAGGCCAGGTACTGCGCGGTGATCTGCGCGATGGGAATGTCATAGATGTCGATGTCCTGCTTGCGAATGAGATCGAGCAGGAGGTCGAGCGGCCCGTCGTAGACGCTGCCAACACTGACGGAGACGGGAAAAATGTCTGCGAGATTGGGCGCGGCCTTATCAGGCGCGGCTTTGCGGGCGTCCTGCTTGGCGTTCGCGGGCTCCGGGTTCTTCGCAGATGCCGGAGTGGGCGGGATGGCGGGCGGTTCGCTCATGTTACTTCGCAGTCTTCTCCGGTTCCGGATAACTTTGCGACATGTGCATGGCCTCACGCACCTGCAGCAGAGTCTGCTCGGCGGCCTTGTGGGCGCGAACCGAGCCGGCTTCGAGGATATCCCAGGCGAGGCGGGGATTGTCCTCGTATTTGCGGCGGCGCTCCTGGATGGGGTTGAGCACGGTGACGATGTTGTCGGCTACCCAGCCTTTGCACTGGATACATCCGATACCGGCGGTGGTGCAGCCTTGGCGAACCTCGGCCATGGTCTCTGGAGTGCTGAAAATCTTGTGAAGGTCGCCAACGGGACAGATGTCAGGGTTGCCAGGATCGGTGCGGCGGATGCGGGCCGGGTCGGTGACCATGGTCTTGAGCTTCTTGCGAACCTCAGCCTCGGGGTCGCTGAGCAGAATGGAGTTGCCGTAGGACTTGGACATCTTGCGGCCATCGGTGCCGGGAAGCTTGGGGGCCGGAGTGAGTAAGGGCTGCGGCTCAGGGAAGACGGAGAGACGCAACTCCTCTGAATGCTTTGCGGGCTTCACAGCGCCTTCAGGCTCGAGTGAATAGAACTGGTTGAAGCGGCGTGCAATCTCGCGGGTGATCTCGACATGGGCGACCTGGTCTTCGCCGACGGGGACGAAAGAGGCCTGGTACATGAGAATGTCCGAGGTCATAAGGACGGGATAGCCGAGGAATCCGTAGGTGTTGAGGTCCTTTTCCTTCAGATTCTCTTTCTGCTCCTTGTAGGTGGGGACACGCTCAAGCCAGCCGAGCGGAGTCATCATGGAGAGCAGGAGATGAAGTTCGGCGTGCTGGGGAACATGGGACTGGATGAAGATGGTCGCCTTCTCGGGATCGAGCCCGGCGGCGAACCAGTCGAAGGCCATCTCGAGGATGTTCTCCTTGACGCGCGAGGTGTCGGCGTAATCGGTGGTGAGGGCGTGCCAGTCCGCGACAAAGAAAAAGCAATCGTATTCGTTCTGGAGGCGAGTCCAGTTCTGCAAGGCGCCTACGTAGTGGCCGATGTGCAGCTTGCCCGTCGGTCTCATGCCGCTTAGCACGCGGCGATTCACTGCTTGTATAGCTTCTGCCGACATCCGTATCTCTCTCGGGGAAGTCCCTTGGATCGGAGAATCCCAGGGAAAAGTGCTCGGGGCAAAGGCGTCCGAGCCTGCGGGCAGCAGACACAATCCGACGAAGCGCCGGAGAAGCTCCACAACATGCCCGAAACCTTGATACTAACACGGCGGGTGGGATAAGGCGTGCCGCAGACGGGTACGCGGCAACGGGCTTAGCGACGGGTACAGGCCAAGAGACGACCCTCCGGCCGCGGGCGCCCGGCCCTCCGGCTGCTAGCGCGGGTTAGCGCTGAGTGATTGTGACCTGGTTGCTGCCAAGGACTGCGGTGCTAATACGGTTGTGGAGGGGGAAGGTGGAGTCGGGGCCATAGGCACTGCCGTACTTGGGTCGCAGATATTTGTTGGAAAAGTACTCGAGGGCGATCATTGGGACTTCGACGCCGTCGAACATGACGGACTGCACATGCACGGTGGCGATGCCATTGACGGCAGATGCCCGGGCCGCGACGGTAACGTGATGTTTGCCGGTGAAGAGGGCAAGCAGAGGATTGCTGCGGGTGCGATTGGCGGTGAGCTGATCAAAATCAATATCGGCCTCGCCATGGGCGACCGCCGGTTCGCTGGAGATGCGGATGCTGGAGAGGCCGCCGGGCAGTTTGACGCCTCCTTCGTTGAGATAGGCGTTCCATTCGGCAGCGGTGAGGACGGTGGGCGACGTAGAGGGATTGGGGCTGCGTCCGTTTTGGTCGAGAAAATCGATTTTGCGAACGGCGCTGGCGTAGGCGGCGGAGTGAGACTGCCGGGCGTGCGCAGCTACGAGGAACAGCGCGCACAGGGCCACTGGCAGAATCCAGGATGCGGTGATCGGGCGAAATCGATTCATCTACGACGAGCCTGCGTGGGCGGCGGAGCTAGGCTGCCGAATTGCGGCTTCAGCAATGTCCCAGTGACCTTGGAGACAGCGCCGCCTTGTTCTGTAAACTCCAAGGCGAGCGCAGAGTCGCGCGAGGCAGTCCCACGAAGTTGGTAGATGCCGGTGGGCGTGCTCCATTTGCTGGCGGAGATGGTCCAGCCGTTTTTATCGAGAGCGGCTTTGCCTTGACCGGTGAAGACACGTAGGGGCCTGCCGTCAGGCGAGATCCGCAATGTGCCGCCAGTCCATGTGAAATCGGTCTCAGCCGTGGAGGAGCGGGCCAGAGCGGCGGCGTCCCAGCCGGCCATTTGCAGCCTGTATTGCAGGCCGAGGGCACCGTTGCCGAGCGAGGCTTTGAGCAGAGTTGCCAGCTTTTCGGCCTGAATGTGGGTTGCGGTTCCGGTGCTCTCATACGTTGGTTCAGAGCCGGTGAAGTCGATCTTCCAACCGCACGCGATGTCGCCGCCGAGCAGCTTGGCGCGGGTCTCGGTCAAGACGAGGACTCCATTGGCGATGGTAAAGGCGGTGTCAAAGCCGGAGCCGGCAACGGGGCCAAGAGTGAGGCGCCGGGCGGCGATGTGTCCTGAGGCGTGAAGATTGGAAATTACGTTGTGCCCGGACTCAGCGACGCCAAGAAGGCGGTACCAGGGCTTCTTCTTGAGGCGGGGATTGAGCAGCTCATTCCAGCGTTCGGGATTGAGATCGTCGGTGGTGAGGTCGAAGCCGGACTCGCAGGGAGACTCACCGTCGCAAGAGCGCGGGAAGCTGGCTAGGCCACTGAGCGAGACCTTGCCAACGGTGGCAGAGGCGTTGCGCAGAGTGAAGCGATCTTGGTCGAGCTCGACGCGTGCGGTGGAGATTTCGACCGGCAGAGCGAGCCCAGGCACCTCGGCGCGTGCATTCTTTAACTGGATGGTGCCGTCAACTTGGGGCGTGGTAAACGCATTCCAGGGAGCGCCGATGACAAGATTGATGGATGCAGGACCGGCGAGAGCGATTTTGGGAGCTCCGACGCCAACCGCGCGGGCAAACTGCTGGAGACGTTCAAGGGTGGCATCGCCCTTGATGTGCAACGCGAAACGTTTGTCATCGAGAGTTCCATCGACGATGGCCGGAGCACTGGCACCGAGTGGCAGGTCGAAGCTTTGCACAACCAGGGCGCGGACAGGAGGCAAGGTGCTTGCGGCATGTCCGCGATGGGTGGCAGGGGATGGCGCGGCGGTGTTAACGATGGCGACGGCTTTATTGACCGCGAGATCTTTCCCTAGGACGGCGGAGTGAACGACCAGGCCATTGACCGTCAAGTCTCCGATCCAGGTGGAAGGCGCATCGGTCAGGCGGCTGGCATGGAAAGAGCCCGAGATGGTGCCGGAGGCGGAAAGGTCCTGCGGCAGGTTTCGCTTGGCGCGCCGTGCGAGGTTGAGCAGGGCGTTGGCGCCGAGGTTATTGGCGGAGATTGTGAGGTCGTAACGGGGAAAACGCAGCCCGTGCATGGTGCCTCGTACGGAGAGCAATCCACCTTCGAGTGGCATGTGGCATTCAGTGCGCTGAATGAGGTTGTCGCTGACGTTCAACTCGCCTTCGCAGGTGGAGGTGAGGTTGGCTCCGCCGTCGGTAGAGACATCAAAGCGGCGGAACTCGCCGAGTTTGGCAGCGGTGGTGAAATGGAGTGCGCCGGGAGTTCCGCTGAATTGCGCGCTGGCCTCCAGGGCTCCGCGCCATCCGCGATCTTCGCCACTAATGAGGCGGGTAAGATTGCCTAGCTGCACCCGCTCCCAGGTAACAGTGGCCTTCATGGGAGCATCGCGCAACAGTTCAGCGCGCTGGATGGTGGCCTCGGCCTTGACGGTTCCAGTGTCAGTGACGGGCATGTCGGTGCGGACAGGGCGGGCCTCAAGCCTCATGCGCCATTGGTTCTCAGCGGGACTCCAGAGGGCGAAGTCGGCATCGGTGAAGGAGAAGACGCTTTTTTCGAGTCCGTATTTGAAGTTAATGCGGCCATTGGTAGCTTGGATGTAAGGAAAGCGTGGGCGGGAGCTGGAAGCGCCGGAGGAAGTTGGTGCGGCCTGGGTGCGCGAGGCTTTCCATAGAAGCGACTCAAGGTTCCAGCTGGCATCGCCGCGCTCGACAAGGTTGAGGCTGGGATAATTCAGATTGAGGCGGGCGATCTCCAAATGGCCACGCCAGAGCGAACTGGGACTGAGGTAGGCGGTTACTTCATCGGCGTGCAGGATAGGCTCAGAGCTGTAGGCTGCGTCGTCACCAATGGCTACGTTTGCCAGATAGAAGCCAGGCTGCGGCAAGAGGCGCAGCTGCACGGAATCGCAGGTAACGGAGCGGCCCAGCGCGTTGCTCATCGACTGGGTAACGAGCCCTTTGTAGCGGCCCACGTTGATGAAGGGCGGCAGCAGGATTGCAGCCGCGGCGAGCACGACCGCGATCAACACTCCACGGCGAATGGATTTACCCGAAGTTTGGCTCGCCATTTAGCGCACCACGTGCAACATGCGTGACCAGCGAGTGTCCGTGAAAAAGTGGGTGAGGATGTGGAAGAAGAAGGCGACGCGACTTCCGACATCCGTCTTGGTGTACTGGTCGTCGGGCGTCCGGAAAGACCAGTAGATGAACATGGGGCGTCCAACAACGTTTTCGCGAGGAATGAAGCCCCAGTAACGGCTGTCGTAGCTGACGTCGCGATTGTCTCCCATGCCGAAGTACGCGTTGGGAGGCACGACGACATCTTCGCCCTGGATGTGATCCGGCATGGTGATTTGCCAGTCGGGCGCAAGTTGATCTTCGCGCGTGGGCGGTACGGAGGGGAACTCGTCACGGTAGGGGCGGTAGTCTCCGATGGAGTGGATGGCGTAGGGCTCATCCTGCAATTTGCCGTTGAGATAGACCTTGCCGTCGCGGAGATGAATACGGTCGCCAGGAACGCCGATAACGCGCTTGACGACGTAGAGCCCAGGCTCAGAAGGGGATACGAAAACGATGATGTCACCGCGGTGAGGGTCGCGGTAAGGAATGATTTTGTCTACAAAGCTGGACCTGGGAGCCAGACGCACGCGATCGACGAACACGTGATCGCCGATGAGCAGGGTTTTGACCATGGAGGAGGTTGGAATCTCAAATGCCTGCATGCAAAAAGTAATAATAAACAGGCCAATCACGAGCACAGAGGCGATGGAGGCGACGAACTCCGGCATCGTTTCTTGCGGTTTTTCCGGTTGCTGTTTTTTCTCTATTTCTTTCGCCAACTTAGTCCAGTCCTGATCCGGCCGGGTCAAGGCGCCAGGCGCAGAATACGTCGCCAACGCAAATTGCCGAGCACATGCGAGATGCGGGCGCGTAGAGTAAAAAGTTTATCATCCGCAAGGCCGCTTGCCACGGAATCATCCTCATCATCGCTAGCTCCGGCGATGCTGAGGTAGATCAACAAGGGACGTCCGACGATGTTTTCGCGCGGTACAAAGCCCCAATAGCGGCTGTCCAGGCTCTCGTCGCGATTGTCGCCGAGAACGAAGTAGTGGTCGCGAGGAACGACGAGTTCTCCGCCATGGACGAGGGTTCGCAATTGCGCAGACCAGGCGGCGCTGACATTTTCATTGTCCCAATTGCCGCGCGGGAAATCATCGCGAAATTCATCGTGCAAATGTTCTTTGAAAACGACGTAGGGCTCAACCAGGGCGTGCCCGTTGATGTAGACGCGACCGTGCCACAAACGTATGTGGTCGCCGGGGAGTCCGATGGCGCGTTTGACGAAGTGCTGGCTGAGGTCAACGGGATAACGGAAGACTACGATGTCTCCCCGGCGAATGGCGCGGTAGGGGAGAATGGGCTGCCAGGGGCCGGGAGGACCGAAGCGGGTTTTGTCGACGAGAAGGTAATCGCCGACGAGCAGGGTGTCTTCCATGGACCCCGAAGGGATGCGGAAGGCCTGCACAACGAAAGTAATGATGAAGAGCGCGATGGTGAGCGCAAGCAGGGCAAACTGGAGGTGCTCAAGCGGGTTCCAAGGCTGGCGTTTGGAAGGTGCTGGAGCGGGCTGCAACAGGTCCTCGGGCACGGACTCGCCGGAGCCGGTTTGCTGCAGGCTGGGTTCATCCACGGCTGCAGCCCTGCAGGCGTTCGAGCGCCTTCTGTGCCGCAGCCTGGCTGGCGGCCTTCTTGGTGTTGCCGCTGGCGGTGGCGGCAAACTCAGTTTCATTGCCCGGATTGAGGACGAGCACCTGCATGGTGAATGTCCGGCAATGCGGAGGACCCTCTTCCTCGACCACCTGGTAGCGCGGTTCGGGGCGGCCGCTGGCTTGCAACAGTTCCTGAAGCCGGGACTTGTGGTCGGCGACGAGAACCTCACCATGTGCCCCGGAGAGGCGTTCAAGCTCGGGCTCAACGATGTGGGAGAGGACAAAAGCGCGGGCAGGGAAGAGGCCGCCATCGAGGTAGAGGGCGGCCAGAATGGCTTCGACGGCGTCCGTGAGCAGGGCGGACTTGCGCCGTCCTCCGGTTTTCTCCTCACCACGGCCGAGGCGGAGATAGCTGCCGAGTTGCAGTTCCTGGGCGCAGTGCATGAGGTGACGGGCGCTGACCAGATGAGCGCGCAACTTGGAGAGCTCACCCTCTTGATAGGAGGGAAAGCGCTGGAAGAGCTCCTGGCTGGTAACCAGTTGCAGCACTGCGTCGCCGAGAAACTCCAACTGCTCGTTGTCGCCGACGGGCGATGGGCTCTCGCGGGCGAAAGAGCTGTGGGTGAGGGCTTGTTCCAACAATGCGCGATTGGCGAATTGGTGTTCCAGCGCCTTTTCGAGATTATCGAGCGGAAGATGCTTCATAGGAAGAAATGGAACTCCCGCGCTTAGGTTGAGAGCGCGGGAGTTGCGATTACTTGATAGGCGTGAGCTTATCCAGTCGCTCCTTTTCCTGCTCGGATATCTGGCGAACCTGGCTGCCGGGTTCGGAAACCTTTATTGCCTTCTGGATGGTGTCAAGAGCTGTGAGGTAGTCTTCGGTCTTGTCATAGGCGACGGCGAGGCGCAGGTAGGTGACAGCGTCGACGTGGTCTTTTTCTTCTACGACAGCGGCGTTGTACTCCTTGATTGCATTGAAGTAGTCGAGCTTCTTGAAGGCGACTTCGCCAAGGACTTCATGGGCGGAGCCGCGCATATCGGCCAGGATGACGGCGAACTGTTCGGGCGTCATGTTGGCGGGCTGCTGCAGATCGCCGGAGTGCTGGAGTGCGCTGCGCGCGTCGGCACTGGCTTCGTCGAGGCGGGCATCGCGGTCCAGGTCTTCGTTATGGGTGCGCTCAGAGAGAATCTGCCCGGCAGCGAGCAAGGCCACTGCGTTGGTTGGGTCGTACTTGAGAACGTCGCGGGCCATCTCAAGGGTTTTGCCGGAGTTGTTGGCGTGCTCGTAAAATCCCATGGCTTGCTGGAAGAGAAGCGGGCGCAGCTCACTGTTAGGAAACTTCTGGGCGAAGTCGTTGGCAGCGGCTTCGAGCTTAGCTGCATCGGTGATCGCGGCAGCAGCCTTGTAGGCGTCGAGTTCGGTCTTCGTCTTTGCCGCAGGAGTTTTCTTGGCCGCAGGTGCTGCTGGAGTAGTAGCTGCGGTTGAGCTCTGGGTGGCGGATTGGAAGGCCATCGACATGGTTGCAGAGAGCAGGAGCGTTGCGGTAGCGCATAAGATCGTGATCTTCGTAATCTTCAAAATCGTTCTCCGTTTCTAATCAGTGGGACGCTTGGCAGGTGGCTGGTAAGCCTGTTGCAAGCCTTTTTCGGCTGCTGCCTTCAACTCGGGTGATCCAGCTTCATTGAGTGCCGCGCGGTAGTGCTCGACGGCTTCCAGGCGATGCTCCTCGATATCGAGGATGCGCCCCAGGTAGATGTGCGACCAGCCGCGGATTCTGGCATCTGTGGAGGCCGCGGAGGCGCGCTCAAAGAAGCTCTGGGCATCATTGAGCCTGCCGGTAGCGACGGCGACGCGGGCGAGCACAAACAGGGCCCTGCCCTGATCTTCCTGATTCTGGATTGCCTGCTGGGCGTAGTTCTGCGCACCGTCAAAGTTGCCGCTGGCAAGGGCGCGTTCGGCCAGATCGACGAGCAGCTCCTTATGCTGGCTCTTGTGCACCAGTTCGGGGGTGCTGCTCTTCAGAAAGGGGACGGTGGCGGCAAGCTTCTGCTGCTCGGCGAGGTCGATGTCGTGCAGCCAGTCAGCATAGGACTGATCGAAGCCGACCTCATCGTGCTCAAAGGTGGCTAGCTTGTCATAGAAATAGCGGGTGAGGATAAAGCCCTCGCGGGTGGCGTCCCAGGCGTACTGCTCTTTGGGCTCATCCGGACCTTTGGGGCCACCGAGCAATCGCGCCTCGACGGCTTTAATGAGGGATTCGGTGAGCAACAGGCCCATGTCGAAGCGATAGCTGTCATCGAGCGAGGAGCGTTTGACGGACTCCAGCAGCGGAGAGAGCCGCTCCAGGGTGGTGCCACGAGAGAGCACCTTGGCGTCAAGAATGTAGTGCAGATAGGTGTGGCGAATCTGGCCAAGGCGAATCTCGCCGGTGCTGGTGGGCGAAACCACTACGTAGTAATCGTCGGAATAATTGCGTGAGTTCACTTCGCTCGGAGCGGCTAGGGGTTCCACGTAGACAACAAAATCGTGACCGATGTAGCCGCCCAGGTTGCGCTTGAGATAGAGATCGGTAGAGAGCAAGGTTTGCTGTACGGGCTTATGGAGGCCCTGGATGACATGATCGTAGTCAGGGCGATGGCGCAGCCAGATGGCGTTCAGATTTGCCGCTTCGCTGAAACGCTGCAGCAGCGGCAGGAATCCGAGGACGAAGATAGCGTCGGGAGGCAGATTGCTCTCCTTGGTACGCAACTGCAGCCCGGGGCTGTCCTCCATGTTGATGCCGAGCGAGACGTAGTTGGAGAGAGTGTGGGAGGCGTTTTCCTGCTGGTGATCCTCGTAGAATCCGCACATGTTGCGCAGCGCCGATTGCGCCTGCTGGGAGTGAGCTGCATTGAGGACTTCGGTGCGAATCTGCCGGCGAAGCGGCACCGACTGTGCCAAGTCAGCGTCATAGCCGCAAGCATTGATGGCAGCCATGACGGAAAACAGCGCCTGGCTGCTCTCCACACTGATGCGGGGCGGTTGCTGAGCCAAGGCCTGTAGCGTGAACAGAGCGCAAAGCGCAAGCACAATCGTAAAATGGTTCTTCAGGGAAGCCTCCTGATTTGATTCTGACAATCGCCCGGTCACTTTGCAGCAGAATAGGCGATGATAGACGTTACTCCGGCTGCAGGCGCTCGTGGTGCCAGTGTAAGAGCAGCGGGCCGGGGAAGCAAATACCGCGCGGGCTCGGGTTTTTCAGCCTTCACTAAGACGGCCCCGGAATGGGGCCGTGCTCCCTGTTTGCTGCTAGGACAACGCAAATTCAACGCCGATCAGTGGCCTGCCTCAGCCGCCCACATTGATATTGGAGAATGAAATTACAACCCGGCCGCTGGTCGGAAGTCCGAAGCTGGTTGCGGGACGGAACTGGGTGAAGATGAGCGCGTTCTTCATCTCGGGGCTCAACCCGGCATTTCCTGGGGAACTCAAAACCCGGTAATCCTGAACCCTGCCGTGGACATCGATGACGGCCTCGACCAGGATGGCGTCGCCGTTGGCGGCACTGTTGCCCAGTCCGAAGGGCGCCGAGGTCATTTCAGGCGGAGTGTAGAGCATGGTCGGTACGTCATTGGCGCTGGACAAGTGTGCGGGAACCAGGACGCCGATCAGCAGTCCGAAAATAAGTACGGCAGAAAGCAAGCCGGCGGCTGCCGGGAACATGAAGGCGTTGAGAACATTTTCCCAGCGCACCAGAAGACCTTCCCAGCGAGCATTCCGCCGTGACGCCAGCTGCTGAGAGATGGCAACCTTGAGGCGGACCGTCATCTCCATTGGTGCAGGGTGCGGGGCCATGGTGGCCATCAGCCACTTGGTCCGGCGCAACGCGGCATACTGAGCGGAGCAGCCTTCGCACTGGCTGATGTGCGCGTCAAGGCTGTGCGCCTGATGACCATCCAGCATTGAATCCAGCATCGGAGAAAACAACTGTCTAGCTTCGGTGCAGTTCATGGTGTGGCCTCAATCTCCCGATTCTCCGTGGCGAGTTTGCGTACGCGAGCTTTGCCACCGGCTCCCGAGGAGGTTCCTGTTTCCGGGCTTAACTCGTGGGCATAACGTTCCAGCCGTTTGCGCAGCGCTTCGCGTCCGCGAACCAGCCTGGACTTTACCGTGCCCAACGAAGTTTCCGTCATCTCTGCGATCTCTTCATACGACAGATCTTCAATATCGCGGAGAACCACCGCTGTGCGGTAATGCTCCGGGAGTTGCTGCAAAACCTGCTCTACGCGCGCCCTCGCCTGTCCCCGAGCCACGGTTTCAAAGGGCGACTCGGCGCCATCGACGAGACTGTCGCGAAGACTTGCCGAACGGACTTCGCGATCATCAGGCAGGGGCTCGATGGAGAGCTCCTGCGCCTTGTGGCGAAAGAACCATCTGCGATGATTACTGGCTTCATGGATAGCAATGCGATAGATCCAGGTTTTAAGGCTGCTCTCGCCGTTAAACTTCGCCATGCCACGGAAGACCTTGATGAATACTTCCTGAGTGGTGTCAGGGGCGTCGGTGGGATCGTCGAGGATTCGATAGACCAGACTGTAGATGGTCTGGTGGTACTGCGTGATTAGCCACGTGTAGGCATCCTCGTTCCCCGCCTTTAACCTGGCGACGATCAAAGCTTCATCGGGGCGCATTTCCCATGCGCTGGCCAGCTCGCCCACGGTCGTAACTCCCACGGCAATCACCGTACGACCTCCATGTTAATCCTGTTTGCACCTCCCAACAACCGACACTTCGGCCACAAGTTCTTGCAAGTGCGAAACCTTGCGGGCACTTCCGATCGCAGTCACCGAAGCGCGCTGAGGCGCTCCGGTAATCAAACTGACGAGGTAATAGACTCCGGCGGAGATAGAAATGTTCCCGGAATCAGTGAAATGCTAATTCGTTTGCGGCTAAGGCTGGGACGGCGGAGGTGTGCTCTTTGACTTCTTCTTCTTGGCAGTGGGCGAGTTATCGTCCACTACGACCTTAGGGACTGGCTTAGTGGAGGCGGCTGCGGCTTGCGTACGCAGACGGATCAGTTCGGCATCGCCGGAGCCCGCGAGCTGGTCCATGCGCTCGGCGAACTGGTGGCGAATCTGGTCAAGTTGGGCGAGGTCATCGGCTAGGGGGGCATACTGGTCGTTGGGGCCAAAAGCTCCGGCCGATTCGACCAGAGCGGAAAACGTGTCGTAGAGGGCGTTGAAATTGCGATAGAGCCGGAAATTTGCAGTGAGCGAACCGGGCGCGGATTGGATTCTCTGCATCAACTCGGGGACGGCATTGGCAAGATTTCGACGAATGGAGGCGACGCTGGTTTGTGCCTGCTGTTTGCTGGTGGCATCGGTCTTCCACTTGTCAATGCGCAGGCGGGCAAGGTCGCTGTCCGACCTTTGCGCTTCAGCCTGCACTTGCGCCAGCAGTTCAGCAAGAGCATCCGGTTTTGGCGACGCTGGCTGTGTGGCTGGCGCGGTCTGTGGAACCGGGGTTGAGCTTGCCGAGAACTTTGCGGGCGTTTGCGCCCAGAGAAAAGAGCTAGCGAGCAGGACTAAAATGGCGGTTTTCATAGGGGTTCCGACAGACGAGTACCAAGGATCTAGGTGCGTAGGATGCGGAACGGGCAAAGAAGGGTGCAATTCAGGGATGCTTCTGCTCCAGCCCTGGCTTCGGCTGACCGGGTCTGGAACTATCTGGGAGCGCAGATTGTGCATCTTAACCGAGGGGATACAGCTCTCAAGAGGGAGCTGCTGGAGAAGACTGCGCATTGCCCGAGTGTGCTGGAGTGAGCTACTTGCGGAGCATGGGACAATCATTATTAAGATTCCGCAAATTCTTTTATGACCTAATGTTAGAGTCATTTGTGAGCTGTTATGCTACACTCCTTTGTTCGTGAAAAGTCGGCTGGAATTGTCGTCCAGACGTGTTTACGAGTGCCGTGGCACAAAGCCGAACTCCCCCTCGGTTTGTGCAGGGCCATACATCCTATGTTGAGGATTTTTCGTCTTGTTAACGTGACGAAACTATTTCGCTTACTCGGGTTTAGCATCTAGATAGCGGCAATATTGCAACCTCTGCTGTAGTTGGTAGTGTGTATAGCTTTGCGCGGGAAGCGCTGGCTGCTGTAGTAGACGGCTCTACAGGCCGGAGAGCGGCGTTCACGCATACCCTGAAGGTGAGAGGGAAAGAATGATTCGGCGACTCAGCTTGTATGAATTCTTTTTTAGAATCAGTTGTTTCGTTTTACCCGTTTTAGCCTTCCTGATCTCGTGGATTGGGTTGCGTGGCCTTAATCTGATTCAACCCCTGAATCATGACTACATATACCTTGGTGTAACGCTTTCGTTGGTGTGGATTCTAGGCGCGGCACATTTTGAACTTACGAGCATAGAGGCTCTGTTCCTGGATTCCAACGGATTGCGTAATTGTCTTAAGGCAATTGCCTGGACGTATATGTCAGGATTCAGCGCGCTGTTCTTCTATCGCCAGGCTTCTTTTTCGCGGCTTCTTTTGAGTTTGAGCGCGATGATTCTACTGGGCGGGTTGCTGCTGCTGCGGCTCGGCTTCCGGCATCTGGTGAAGCACTCCAGCAAGCAGGTAGAGCGCTTGCGGGTGATTATTATTGGTGCCGATGAGTTTGCGCAGCAGACGTCGGAAAGGCTGCAGGACAGCGTGGTAACACCGTGCGAAACGGTGGCATTTGTGCGTATTTCCGGGCAGCCAGTGAGGGTGGATCCCGGAATCCCGATCTTCGAACTGGATCGATTGGTGGGCCATAACATCAAGCATTTCGCCGACGACATTGTGATCGCAGCGTCTCCTGAAGTGCTGCCGATTCTTTCGCCACTCATTCGGCAGTTGAAACAACTTGCGATTCCGATCCGTTTCTGCCTGGATTTTGGAGCGGATGTGAAGGTTGGAGAACGATTCTTCCGGGTTGGCGGCACGCACATACTGGATGTGCAGATTGCTCCCTCGGAGACTATCAGCTACGTGATTCTGAAGCGTTGTTTTGATGTGGTGTTCTCGTTGCTGGCGCTTACAATTTCGGCGATCCCAATGGTTATGATCGCGCTTGCGGTCAAATTATCATCGCCTGGTCCGATTTTCTTCGCACAAGAACGCGTGGGGATTAACGGGCAGAGTTTCATGATGTTGAAATTCCGGACCATGACGCAGGCTCCCGCAACAGAAACCGACACTCTATGGACGGCGCCGGACCGGCGTACCGCGATTGGAGCGTTTCTGCGACGGTGTTCCCTGGATGAACTGCCACAGTTCTTCAATGTACTGCGCGGCGACATGAGCGTAGTCGGACCGCGTCCCGAGCGTCCGCATTTCGTGGATAAGTTCAACGACGAAATTGATGCCTACAACACTCGCCACCATCTGAAATCAGGCATCACCGGCTGGGCGCAAGTGAACGGATTGCGCGGAGACACAGACATAGCCAAGCGCGTGGAACTGGATATCTACTACCTCCAGAACTGGAGCCTCACGTTCGATCTGCAAATTATTTTGATGACAGTGTTTGCCGGTTTCTTTGCCCAGAGTGCATACTGACCCTACGCGACGGCAGCGCGGAATGTTTGCATTGCGGCTCACTCAGCGGGCACCAGCCTCTGAGGATGAATTTGCGACTGGGAGGCAAAGAGTGCGGAGCTGGATTGCAACTCTATTGCTAAGTGGTACTGCTTTGCTTGCGCAGGCACAAATGACGCCGTCGGCCAGTCCAGTGCCCTCTGAGACGGCAACGGCTAATGCAGATGATGCGGCACGCGGAGTTCGGCTCAAATCCCTTCCGCGCAATATCCTCGAAGATCAACAAGCGCTATTCACCATGCCTGTGCGCATAAACGAGCGGCAATGGAAGCTGGCCGTGCCTTTGACAGTGGCCGCGATTGGACTGGTGGCATCCGATACGGCGGTGGAAGGACACGTGACGCGGAGCGCCTCGCTGGTGTCGCACGCCCAGACGTTTTCCAACGCCGGGATGGGCACGCTGGTGGGAGTGGGCGGCGGGATGTATGTGTGGGGCCGTCTCGCGGGGAACGAAAACCTGCGGGAGAGCGGCTTTTTGAGCGGTGAAGCCGCCATCGACGCCTACCTTGATACCACGCTGATCCAGTATGTAACGGGGCGCAACCGGCCATTTACGGGGAATGGAAGAGGCAGTTTCTTCAGCACAAGCGGCGGCAGCTTTCCATCACAGCATTCGGCGATCAGTTGGGCGGTGGCAAGTGTGATCGCCCATGAGTACCCCGGGCCAGTGACAAAGCTACTGAGCTATGGGCTTGCGGGAGCCGTGAGCGCGGCGCGAGTTGAGGGCCATGACCATTTTGTGAGCGACACAGTGATTGGAGGCGTGCTGGGTTGGTACGTTGGCCGTCAGGTGTATCGCGCACGCTCCAGCTACGCGGATATAGACGTTCACAAGTGGGGTAAGTTCGTTCGGGACGAGAACAGCGAAAAGGATGATACGGCGAGCCAGATGGGCTCCAGTTACGTTCCTCTGGATAGCTGGGTATACGATGCGCTCGACCGGCTGGCCGCAATGGGATATGTGAAATCCAGCAGCGGGGCAATGCGTCCGTGGACAAGATTGGAGTGTGCTCGCCTGCTGGCCGAGGCGCATGACAATAGCGGGCAGGAAGATTCCGGGAACGATGACCGCATCGCCGAACCCTTACTCGATGCGCTGGACCAGGAACTGGCGCACGAGACGAACTTGAGGGATGGCGGGAAAAATGAGGGGGCACAGTTGGAAAGCCTCTATGCGCGCTTCACGGGAATTGCAGGCACACCGTTGCGCGATTCGTTTCACTTTGCGCAGACGCTCGTGGATGACAATGGCCGTCCGTACGGACAGGGAGCGAACGGGATAGCAGGATTTTCCGGACGCGCCGAAGCGGGGCCGCTCGCTTTCTACCTGCGGGGCGAATACCAATATGCGTCCGCAATTCCGGCCTACAACACGACGGCGCAACAGACGCTTGCTTCCACCGACGGCTTACCGTACGGGTGGAACTTGAGGCTGGGTACAACGAATCGAATACGCACGGTGGAGGCTTACGCAGCGCTGAATATGTCAAACTGGCAACTCAGTTTTGGCCAGCAGAACCTGTGGTGGGGGCCGGACCGGAGCACGTCGATGATCCTCTCCAACAACGCGGAAGCCATGCCGATGTTGCGGCTGGAGCGGGTGAGCCCGCTGAGGCTACCGGTTCTGGGGCCGTTCCGCATGGACTTTTTCATTGCGCGTGAGGGTGGCATACATTATGTAGGCTTGGGATCGAGTTTCGCTCTGTACGGCAATGGTAGTCAGCCGCTGAATCCGCCGCCTTACGTGTGGGGAGTGAGTTTTTCGATCAAGCCCACCGACAACTTAGAGTTTGGGCTGAGCCATACCGCTATCTTTGCCGGTTATGGCCGGCCGCTGAACCTCAAGACATTTCTTCACACCTTTTCGGGCTATGGCAATAACCAGGCGGTCGATCCGGGAAAGCGAACGGCGGAGTTTAATTTCTCCTACCGCATCCCGGGGTTGAGGAAATGGCTGGCTGTCTACACCGAGGGGTTTTCCTATGACGACCCGTTGCAAGGAAAATTCATTTCGCGTTATGCATTTGATCCCGGGATATATCTGCCGCAGTTGCCGGGTATGCGGAAGTTGGAGTTACGCGTGGAAGGCGTGTATACGAATCTGCCCGGATTGAAGGACCAAGCCTACTTCTACGCGAATGCGCACTACCCGCAGGGATACACGAACTACGGGCAGATTTTCGGCAGTTGGATCGGGCGGCAGGGTAGTGGCGGAAAGGCGAGCGGTACATACTGGCTTTCGGCGCGTAACAAGCTTTCGGCGAGCTATCGTAAAGTGGTCGCGGACAAATCATTTTTTCTAGGTGGGCATCTAGAGGACTTCTCCGGGAGCATTACGTGGATGTTGCGGCCGGGGATTGAGTTCTCGGCGACGAGCCAGTATGAAAGCTGGAATTTTCCACTACTGGCGGCAGGAACGCGATCTGACGTCGCCACATCGTTTGAGGTCCGTTTGTTTCCGAAGATGCGACTTAGGTCTGATTCAGGTTCAACGAGCAACCGGCCATAGTTGACATGAAGAAACAACCGTAGAAGCGAGTTTTCCGCGTGCTTTTGTACGCACTCTGCGAATTAGCCGCCGGGAGCCGAGGTGTTCGCGACATCCAATTGCCGGAATTGCCATAGAACCAACGTGGAATGGTTGGTATGGAATCATCCTGTTTAATGAGACAATAATGGAAACTGAGAATGAATTCGGAATCGAACGGATTGCCATGCATGTGCGCAAATTCATGAGACGGTTTTGCCTTTCGCTGCTAATCGCCGTCGCTTTCGCAGGTTACTCATTCACGCAGGATGCGAACTCTACTACTCAGTCTTCGCAGGAGGACTGCTTGGCAGCTGCGAACAGTGGTGGCGCCCTGCCCGCGGGCTGCTCTCAGGGCGCCGGTAGCACCAGCGGGACGATGACGCGCCAGCAACTGGATGTTGCGCCGGTACAGGCGCCCCAGTTGACGTCTGGACGTTCCGAGCCTCTAGAGAGGCCGATTGTTCCTCCAGTAAACCCCTCTCAACTCCACGGTGTCGAATTGCCGCTGCGGCCGCAGACCGAATTTGAACAGATTGTGGCAGACACGATTGGGCGCACGCTTCCTCTTTTTGGGCAGACGCTTTTCGAGCAGGCACCCACAACATTTGCTCTAACGGATCGCATGCAGGTTCCGAGCGATTACGTGGTAGGGACGAATGATGAGTTGCAAATCCGCATTTGGGGTCAAATCAATGCGGACTTGCGGGTGGTCGTGGATCGTTCCGGGCAGATTTACATTCCGCGTGTGGGGCAGATATCAGTTGCGGGGGTTCACTACAGCGAGCTCGAGCAGCACTTAAAAGACCAAGTTCTTAAGGTTTTCCGCAATTTCAGCCTGAGCGTGAGCATCGGACGGCTTCGCTCTATTCAGGTTTTTGTGGTCGGTCAGGCGCGCTATCCCGGAACATATACCATCAGTTCACTGAGCACGCTTGTGAATGCGATTTTTGCCTCCGGAGGCCCTACGCCGCAGGGCTCACTGCGCGATATACAGGTACAGCGCGACGGCAAGACCATCGCGCATATGGATTTTTACAACCTTCTGGTCAAGGGCGATAAGTCAAAGGATGTCCGCCTGCAATCCGGCGATGTGCTGTATTTCCCTCCTGTTGGTCCGCTGGTTGCGATCGCCGGTTCGGTGAATACCCCCGGAATCTATGAGGTGAAGCATGGTTCGTCACTGGCAGACCTGATCGAGATTGCAGACGGGCTGAGTACCATGGCGGATTCTAACAAGGTGACAGTGGAGCGGATCGACGATCGTCATTCGCGCTCGGTGCTGGAGTTCCCTCTGGATGCGCAGTCGCGTGCATTGCCACTCAGCGATGGCGATATAGTTCGCGTGTTGTCCATTGTCCCGCGGTTCAGCGATGCCGTCACTTTGCGGGGCAATGTCGTCAACCCTGGACGCTACCCATGGAAACCTGGGATGAGGATACGTGACCTTATTCCGGATGCTCAGGCATTGCAGACTCGCCAGTACTGGTTGGCCCGCGCCACCATGACCGATGGGCGCAGCACTGAGTACCCCATCCGCACGAAGCATTCGTCCAGCGAAACTTCCAAGACTCCGGATACCCGTGGCCAAGTGGCCCGCGACTTCACGGCGCGCGGTACTGCCGACCGTGATTCTATCGGACGCGATCTTACTGAACAAGAAGCCATGCGGCAAACGAACTCCCAAGATTCATCCCAGGCACGTGGTACGTCCACTCAGTTCGGGCGCAGGAACCCAAACAGCGAGACGCTTACGGCTGACCTGCATCAGGCTTCTCCAGAGATCAACTGGAATTACGCCATTATTCAGCGCGTAAATCCAGAGGACCTTTCTACGAAGCTGCTCTCCTTTGATTTGGGTAAGGCTGTGCTTGAGGGCGATGCTGCTAACAATCTCGAACTCCAGCCCGACGACATCATTACCATCTTTTCGCAATCTGATGTTTCGGTGCCGCAGAGCGAGCGGGCACGCTACATCCGGCTGGAAGGGGAAGTGGTGCGGGCTGGAGTTTACAAAGTAGCAGAGGGTGAACTGATTCGCGACGTACTCAGGCGCGCCGGTGGTCTGACGCCAGCCGCTTACGTTTACGGTACCCAGATGACGCGCGAATCGGCACGAGTGGAACAGCAACGGAGTATTGACGAGCTCACGAGCGCTTTGGAGGCTCAGATCGTTCAGGCGGAGGCTGCGGGCGCCCCCTCGCAGGGAGCACTGATCGCGCAGCTTAGAGCCCGCAGGGCGAACGGGCGTGTCGTGCTCGCGCTGAATCCGGCGGCCACCTCTATCGACGCCTACCCGGCGATAACATTGGAGGACAACGACCGCATCGTCATCCCACATCGTCCCTCTACGGTGTCGGTGGTGGGCATGGTCTATAATTCCGGATCGTTTGTCTTCGATGCACACCGCAAAGTTGGCAGCTACTTAAGGATGGCAGGTAAGGGCAAGCCCGGAGCGGACATGCACCATGCCTTTGTGCTTCGCGCGGATGGCACTGTAGTACCAAGCAAGTCAGTTAATGGCTTATTTAGCGGAGACAAATTCTTGGCACTGCGGCTATATCCTGGCGATCAGATTGTGATACCGAATAAGATTGCCACAGGAGCGTTCTTACGCGGCCTCCGAGACTGGACCCAAGTTTCTTCGCAGTTAGCTATCACAGGCGCCGAGTTGGCAATCATTCAGTAGGTAAGTACTAAGGAGTGGATTAAGTTGATTCATACCGAATCTATCGGTCCGGCACCGGACGCTACAACTCGGGAGAATGAGAGCGAGTGGTCGACACTTGGTTTCCTGATAGTGCTGGCGCGCCACAAGCGCTTCATCCTGAGGTTCACTTTGGGTGCCGTTGTCGTCGCAGTGATCGCCTCACTCCTGCTGCCAATTCAATACACGGCAGAGACCCTCGTTCTTCCGCCGAGTCAGAATTCTTCCTCGGGGGCTTCGGCGCTAATGAGCCAGTTATCGGGGGTTAGTGGATTGGCGTCTCTTGCCGGTGGGGGGTTTGGGCTGAAGAACCAATCAGAGATGTATGTTTCGCTATTGAAGAGCCGCACAGTAGAAGATGCAATGATTCAACGTTTCGGCTTGATGGGGAGATACAAAGCAAAACGCATGTCCGCCGCACGCAAAGCTTTTGAGGATCATTCGACGGTTGTCCTCGGAGCTAAGGATGGACTAATCCGCATTACGATTGATGACGGAGATCCTCAAAGGGCCGCTGACATGGCTAACGGCTATGTGGAGGAGTTTAGAAAACTCTCCGCCAAGCTCGCAATTACCGAGGCCTCGCAGCGGCGAGTGTTTTTTGAGCAGCAACTACAGGAAGCAAAGAACAATCTCACGGTGGCTGAGGAGGCAATGAAAAATACGGAGCAATCGACGGGCGTGCTCCAAATCGACAGCCAAGCAAGATCCCTGATTGAGGCTGCCTCCAACCTTCGCGCTCAGATTGTGGCAAAACAGGTTCAGATCCAGGGAATGCGATCTTTCGCCACCGACGAAAATCCGGAGCTTTTGATGGCCAAGCAGCAGCTTGTCGCTCTTGAGGCGCAGCTTGGCAAATTGGCAGGTTCGGATCAGGGTTCCAAATCAGAGTTCATTGTTCCCAAGGGGCGGGTTCCGGAAGCGGGGATGGAGTACATTCGCAAGTTTCGCGATCTGAAATATCGCGAAACGGTCTATGAACTCATCGCGAAGCAGTTTGAAATAGCGAAGCTGGACGAGGCTCGACAAGGCGCGATTATCCAGGTGGCCGATCCGGCAGTGCCCCCTGATAGAAAATCTTCGCCTAAGCGCATGATCATCGTTACGCTCGCCATGCTCATTGCATTCGCGATTTCCGTTGTCAAGGCCGTAATTTCGGAGAGCTTCGTGCTTGTACAGCGAGACCCCGCGCGGAACTGCAAGATGCGGACACTTCGCGAGTTGCTTTTCGAAAAACGGTAACAAAAATTATGCCGAACGTTGACATTAATATTGTTAGGTATAACCAAGAGTTCCAGATGTTGCGGGAATGTGTACATGCTGCACTGCGACAGATATTCAAGAACGTCACTGTAACAGTTACAGAGAACGGTTCCCGCGATTCAATCAAAGAACAATTGCTATTGGAGTTTGGCGATCACTCCAGGTTTAGATATAAGGAGAACCCTGCAAACCTCGGGTTTGCAGGCGCACATAACAGTTTTTTTGCTCAGTCTGATGCAGATTTCGTAATGCCGCTCAATCCCGATGCGATTATCACTCCAACTTACGTTGCCGAGCTAGTTAGAGCATTTGAAGATGCGAAGCTTGGGGCTGCCACTGGGAAGATGGTCAAGTTCGAGACTCTGCCAGACGGTTCGCGCATCCTAGATGGAACAGGTATTGTCTTGTCGAGGGCCAGGCGTGGGCGTGAACGGGGGCAACTCGAGGCTGATCGCAAGCAATTTGATACTCAAAGGCAGGTGTTCGGGGTTTCAGGGACAGCTCCGCTCTATCGAAAGAGCGCGCTGGAGAGTGTACGGCTCTATCAGCAAGAGTATTTTGATGAGGATTTCTTCGCTTACTGGGAAGACTTGGATCTCTCTTGGCGTCTTAGACTCGCCGGATATGAATGCGCGTATGTTCCAGAGGCAGTCGTCTACCATTCGCGAGTGGCGGGGCAGAGCCAATATGGGTATAAGAGGCCATGGGAATTTGTAAAACATCATAAACAGTTTTCCTCGCAGATTCGTGAGTGGAATTGGCGGAATCAGCTGTTTGTAATTGTCAAGAATGATTTCGGCTGGAGTTTCTGGCGAGACTCACTATTTATTCTTGCCAGGCAAGGTTCGATGCTGTGCTACATAGTATTATTCGAACCTGAATTGTTGACCACAGTATCTAAAATGCTTCACTTGTTTCCACGCATGATGGAAAAGCGGCGGCTCATTCAGCAGAAACGGGCGATAGGATCATCGGAGATTAGTAAATGGTTCTCTCATTCATGAAGCCCTGCTTATAAAGACGGGATAGCCTTTAAGGACAGGATAGCCGTGACCGTCATTCTGATCCCGAACCGAGTGGCAAATCGTGCAAGAAGTATCGTTGGGCAAAAGCCTGAATGCAGAGCTGCACGATTGTCGGAAGATATATGAACATGTCAAAAAAAAACAAGAAAGCTATGCAGGCGACAAATATCGACGAAGTTAGGAACTTGCGGCCTATTCTGTTTGCCTGTAACACGTACCCGCAGCCCATTCCGATCAGGAAATTAGGGAACAGTAGACCGAGGTATGAGAAATCCATGAAGTAAGACGCTAAGTACGTGTGCACACCGTCGACGATCTCTGAGTGATTGGCGACAAAACTCGCATGCGTAGCCTCTGGCTTCCAGAATGAAGGAAGTAAATCACCTAAAGATGATAATGTTACATGATCAAAGCGAAAATAATGGATGATCCAACATAAGTTCGACAATGGAACTGAGATATAAGATACGATCCAAAGAAATCCCATGGGCCAGTTCCAATAGGAAAGATCGATCTGCATTCCAAGGAAAAAGAATTCCTTTCCAGTACGGCTGTTACCAAGGAAAGTCATAAGCGAAGCTGCGATAACAAGGACGAACGCAGCACTTAAATATATATATCTCTTCTTTCTCGAGGTCCGGACAGAGAAGACAATCAACGCCTCGAACAGCATCTGCATCATCGGTCCGCGTGCCACATAAAAAATCATCCCGAATGTTGCGAACAAGAAAAAGACGGTCTTCTTTGTTTTCGAGGGATCGAGAAGCGAATTCACGAAGAGCGCAGCCAGTACAGGAAAGAGGATTTGCTTAAACCTCCCGTATTCGGCATAGATTTTGGTGTCGAAGCCGAGAAAACCGAAAACAGGGGGAAGCCCGTTCGTGGCGCAGTTGTAGACCATTATAGAAAGTGCCGCGAACGCCAATACTAGGTTCATGCGGTTGAGTTTATCGAGGTCAATACTATACGCATATGAGTGAGGCGGGGAGACAGGGAAAATGTAGTAGATCGCCCTCATGAATGCATACCCAGCCAATACGAACAATAATGATGTGGCAAAGATTGCGAGTGGTAGGATATTGCCTGAGTACGAGCTATAAGAAACATGAAATTGGAATGCTAGCAGCATCGACAACCAAGATGTTATGAACAAAAGCACAGGATGGCAGTAGAATGGTAGCTCGCGTTGCTGCCGATATCGGAATACGGGAGACATCATTTGTCGGGTATTTTCCATTGAGATTGTTTACCGAGACCATATTCGTGAGATAGGGGAAACATTCACATACTCTTTGTTAATCTCTTCACTCGACATTTAAGCGCCTGCCATGTTTGGTCTAGCCAGCTAAACGGCACGTAAGGAATTCCGTAATTTGAAGCAACAACTTGATAGAGTTCAATAGCACCTCGGTTTTGATGGGAAACTCCGGCAGTATTATGCCAAGCTACGACCGTGTCCGATAGCCTGATCAGCGCTCCCCGACGAGCTAAGCGCTGATTTACATCAAAATCTGCAAACACTTTATATTTGAGATTATACCCGGGGAAGCTTGATCGGCGATAGAACGTGCCTTGGTGGTGGAGTGTGTTATTAATCCTCAGCCGCAAACCTATACGAGGACGATAATTACGTTTGCCATCCAGCAACACATTAAACGAAACAATATCTGCGTTCTCTGCATCGGCGCGGAGTAACTCGCTTATGGGAAGGTTAAGGAGTCTGTCGCCGGCGTTGATGTGGCAAATAAAACGACCACGCGCGACGGCGATTCCCTTGTTCATCGCATCGTAGAGTCCACGGTCGGGCTCGCTCAGCCAATAATCGATCTCCGAATCATGCTCCTGCAAGAACTCCAATGTGCCATCGTGCGAACCCCCGTCGATCACGATGACTTCGACTTGGTTCGACCTTTGGGGCAGAACGCTCTCAAGTACAGACTGAAGTTCACGGCAGTCTTGAAAAACGACAATGATGATACTGATAAGAGGGCAATCAGAACCGGGGCTATTGCGGCGAGTGTGCATCAGCCATTTTCCTTTAGGACAATTGGCGAGTTCGTCCCTAAGATATTCTAGCAACTGCTACGGAATTTGCAGAGCAGCAGAGCAGAGGCGGTATTTGCAGGACTGCTTGATTGCTGACTAGAATTGCAAGCAGCAGGCGGGGTATTTGGAGCTAGACAGAGCGTGTGGAAGCTGAAGGCCGCGGTCGGCTAGGGCTGAACAGGTTGAGTATTGAGAATACGAATTAGGAGTATGTCTTCATCGTGAACGAGCATACGGTCGAATGCATAAGGTCGCGACTATGGGCACAGGTGGGTGGTTGAGTGATTGAGCCAGCTATACGGAGAATTCGGCAGTTACTCCTTCCGCGAGACCCGGCAAGCTTGGACCACCACACACGTGGAGTCGAGAGGAACCGTCGCGCGGTGCTTACGGGCGGTGTAGCGACGCTGGCGCGTGTCGTGCAGATCGGCACCTCGCTAGTTACTGTTCCCCTGACGCTGAAGTATCTAGGCAATGAGCGCTTCGGATTGTGGATGACGATTAACTCCGTGCTGGCAATGGCGGCGTTTGCGGACTTTGGCGTGGGCAATGGAGTATTGAACACCATTGCTAAGGCTTTTGGAAAAGATGATATGGAGGGGGTACGGAAGGCCGTCTCCAGCGGTTTCGCGATTCTCAGCACCATTGCAACCTTACTGCTCGTCCTTTTCGCTGCCATCTATCGATTAGTCAACTGGGCGGATTTTTTTCGCGTTGTTTCACCGCAAGCCAGGTCCGAAGCTGGCCCTGCTTTTGCGGTTTTTGTTACTTGCTTCGCACTTAACATCTCGATAGATGTTGTGCAGCGTGTGCAACTCGGACTGCAGGAGGGGTACCGATTTAGCCTGTGGCAGCTATGCGGCAGCATAATGGGATTGTTCGGCGTGCTAGGCGGAATCTGGTTGCACGTCAGTCTGCCTGTGTTGGTTTTGGCGGCCGCGGGCGCGCCTATACTCGCTATTTTGCTGAACGCCATCCACTTCTTCGGCTTCATCCGGCCGGATCTCCGGCCACGCCAAGAGTTTGTTTTTCGTAACGTTATAGCTCAGATCGCAAGCCTTGGTGGTCTGTTCTTTGTGCTTCAGGCGGTGGCCGCGTTTTCGTCTTCAGCAGACGGTTTTATCATTGCGCGCACTCTTGGCGCGGCGAATGTTCCGGAATATTCCATTCCACAGCGTATGTTCGGACTTGTGGGCGTGTTGTTTGCCATGCTACTTGCGCCTCTTTGGCCAGCCTATGGAGAGGCGATTTCGCGCGGCGACATGACATGGGTCCGCAAAACACTAAGGCGTTCGTTGCTGCTTTCTGTCTTTCTTTCAGTTATCTCTTCCTTCTTGTTGCTTCTGCTCGCGCGTACATTGATTCATTGGTGGGTTGGCAACCGTATTCACCCCCCATTTCTACTACTTCTGGGGCTTGCGGTGTGGTCCGTGTTTGAGTGTTTTAGGAACACCTTGGGCGTGTTCCTAAACGGCGCAACTGTGGTGCGTTTCCAGATCACCGTAGCGTGTACCTTTGGAGTTGTATGTGTCGCCATGAAAGTATTTCTTGTCGGACATTGGGGCTCAGTAGCAGTCCCTTGGGCGACGATCTTCAGTTGTCTGCTGGTTGAGGTTATTCCTTGGGTTCTCTTCATACCGCACATCTTGCGCAAACTAGAGGCTAAATCGGCCGCCATTACCGCGGCCGATCGGGCGATTTGTCCTTCGGCAATGACAAAACTGGGTAATGAGAACTGACAGGTTCGTGAGGAAGTCTGCCATTTGCACTCTTCGATACATTAAGATTGTCGGAGTCATGGCAGCAGCACGGTTGGGATGCAGGATCGCGGTGTCGCAGACCTGCAAAGAAGTGCGACTGCGAGATTTCTATCGATGACGAATGCCAAACGAATCTTTGTTTACACTGAAGACGCTCCGGTTCATCGCGATGTAGTGGCCTGTGGTTTGCACCGCGCTGGGCCGCCTATCCTAAGGTCAATCCTTGACCATATCGACGGCATCGCGATTTACCCAATTAGACAACGGTACGAAGGCCGCGACCTTGACCCGCAGTTGGCAGCGCTATGTAGCAACCTATCGCGTTTGCCGACGATCCTTTGTAAGGCATTGAGACGTTACCCCGCCCTCGATTTCGGAGTTGCAAATGCATTACCGCCGCTCATGCTTGCTGGCATGGTGCATAGGTCAGCGGCGGACATCCTGTTTTCTTTTGTGGGTGCCGACCCTGGTATTCTGACTCGCGCCGCGAGGCTGGCAGACTGGTCCGGGAAGTCTTGCGTGTTCTATGTGGTAGACGATTTTCTCTCTACGATGCGTATTGTCGGCGCCAACGAGGATACAGTGCAGAGAGTTAGGGAAAGGGCTCGGACCGTGCTTCGCGCGGCAAAGCATGTGTTCGCGATTACTGAAGGATTGGGCGAGCATCTGCTCGAGAACTATGGGGTATCTGCTACGACACTGCCTCTTGCGTTCGAACTGCAGCCAAGGCCGCTGCTGCCGGCCAAAAACCAAATTATCTATTTGGGGAGCATAAACTTCCTCTATGCAGAGGGTTTGCGCGTCCTGTTTGATGTAGTAGAGCGTGTTTCGCAGACCCGAGGAGTCGACTTGACCGTTCGCCTGACAGTTCCAGCCGAGTTGGCGGAGCGTGAGTTAGGAAGGTTGCCGTCTTTTGTGGTCTCCTCGCCAATAGAAACGTCGGACGGGTTGGCCCGAGAGATTGCTTCCAGTTTGTTTGCCTTTCTGCCGTACTCGTTTAACGCGCGGGAAAAAGCGATGGTCACAACGTCGTTCCCCTCGAAGTCGATGGAGTATCTCGCGTACGCCCGCAGTATTGTTGTGTATGGGCCTGAATACGGGGTAGCGACGAGGGTATTCCGGAAAATGGGCTTGCCGTCGGTAGTGTCAACTCTGCGTGAACTGGAAGAAGCCGTGCACGTACACCAGACTGCATGGCCAGAACATTCTCTGCTCTATAGGAAGTATCTTGCAGCGGCGTACTCGCGGGAAGCGGCGCGCAAGACGCTTTGCGACAAGCTGGGCCTAGAGGCGGATTGATGCGGCGAAGCACTTTACGGAAAGGTGGCTTCAGTGCGTAAGTTTGTTAGGCCAATCGCCAAAACGGTTTTTTTTGTAGTGCGTCGGATAGTTGTCTTCGTCGTCAATATGCTTGCGGTGCCGCCGGATGCCATGACGATCCAGGCCTTAAGGTGTTTGTTGATGCGACTTATCGGGTTCAAATTGGGCCGCAGGTCGCAACTTTCCGAAAGCCTCTACGTGTACGATGGTCGTCACTTCAGCGCGGGCGCAGGTTGCAGGCTTGGATCGTTTTGTAGAATTTGGGATTTTGCCACAATCACCGTGGGCGACAACCTGCTGGCGTCACAAGGGCTAACGCTGATAAGCGGCACTCATGTATTGGACTTGGAGCGAACACCGCGTCCGGGGCCGATCACTATAGGCAACAACGTCTGGATAGGGATCAACGTGACCATAGTTGGTCCGTCGACTGTGGGCGACAATGTGATCATTGGTGCGAATTCGCTAGTTCTAGGAAACCTTGAGTGCAATGGAGTTTATGCGGGCTCGCCAGCAAAGCTAATTCGTAAACTGAATTACTGACGGAATTCAGATCTTGGTGCTTAATCCATGGAAACTCCCTCACGGCAACCTGAACATAGAGTCGAAAAGGACAATGATTGTGCACGAGGGCAAAGAGCAAAGCTTATGCGATCGCCAATAGTACGGGTCGTCCCTTTTCAGCCCCATTGTTTCGCATTTGGTGGCTTTGAACTGCAGATGATAGCAGCTATGGAGTCTGCTCGCGCGGCAGGGGCAAACATTGCGCCGCTGGACTTCTGGAAGCGCGAAGCGGACTTCGATGTCCTTCATTTATGGGGATTAGATCTACAACACAATCAAACGGTGAAGTGGGCGCGCTCTGGAGGCAAGAAAACTGTACTGAGCACGCTCGTGGAATATTCCGGAAAGTCGTGGCTGCGGCATCTGGTTTCCTCGGCGGTCGGTCCAGCGCGATTGAGGCAGGCGATGCTGGCATCAGTTGATTGCCTGACGGCGGTGAACGAAGGTCAGGCCAGGTATTTGGTCGATCTTGGGGTTCCTGGAGACAAGGTAAGGGTGGTGCCGAACATAGTCGACGATATATTTTTTCGGATTAGGGGCAGCAAGGGAACAGGAGCGTTTGGAATCGAAAATTATGTTCTCTGTACCGGAAATGTCTGCCAGCGAAAAAACCAGTTGTCTCTAGTTTCTGCATGCCGGAAGCTGGGGGTCCCCTTGTTGCTGGTGGGGAATATATTGACGGGAGAAGATGATTATGGACGCGCGGTGGCCGAGGCAATGGCAGCCCTTGACGGCTCTCGCTGGATAAAGGGGTTGAGTCCAGGTTCGGTTGAGTTGGCGGAGGCTTACTGTGGCGCGGCTGTCTTCGCACTCCCCAGCCATTCGGAGCAGCAGCCTATCTCCGCATTGGAGGCAGCAGCGTGTGGAAAGCCGATTGTGCTAGCGGACCGGACGTACGCGAGTCAGGAGTTCTATGAGAGCGCGGCACTCGCGGATCCGGATTCAGCGGATTCCATTGCTGGGGCGCTCCGCATGGCCTTCGACCAGCCTGACGCGCACTGCCCTCCGCTTTCCGCGATCGCACAATGCCGCAGAGAGAAAGTTGGGGCGGCCTATATGGCTATCTACGAGCGATTGGTCTCGGGCGCGTGGTGAGGGCTGGGGCATTCAAAGAGCATACAAGGGTCAATGAAGAATGCTGACCTGCGGCCTAGGGTGTTCTTTTCTACTCGGACTGGATCTGGATGCGCACGTATGGACGGATGACACGCTCTGGAGTTTATAGGCTGCTCCACATTTGGGGCGTTTGTCCCGTACGGCTCGGTGATGGTCGACCCGAATAGGTCACGAGCGGCAGGAATTACGTTTTACCTTGGCTTGATTGAAATAATCTGTGCAACCTGCTGTACACCTTAAAGAGGAACCGCTGCAGCCCGTTGTATCGATTTTCCGGGTGCCTGAATATCCAAGGGAGGGGCTGTCGGATGCTGAACGGCATGCTGTAATGCCACAGGAGCATGGCTGGGCCATCCAGCAGGACTCGTCCGTCGTAGGTGTGAAACAAGCTAGTGAGATCGTCCTCGTCTCTCATCACGGCAAGCGAGTTGTCGGGTATCTTGAACAAACTGAAATACTGCGCCTCTACGAAGAGGAGGTTAATCCTATTGAGCCATATCAGCTCGTATCCCTTCTCTTTGCCTAGACGTACCAGAGCTGCAGGACTACTGCCCTGATTCAAATTGGGGTCGGCCGGCTGAACGAAGTCAAAACGATTGGAAGCCGTGCAGTTGTATTCGACTAGGACCAGTTTAGGGCGAAACTCTTTCAAGGCGTGCCATATATGAAAATCGTTACCATCGACATCCACGGACAAAAAGTCAAAATCATGAGGTATTGAGTGTCTGCTAAGGATCGAATCTAGTCCGTCCCCCTGGGACCACCCTACGAGCTGATGCACAAATATCCCTCGATCTTTAAATGGATAACTTGCGCAAAGCTCACGATACTTTACCTCATCACCTTCGATCAGGACAGCATTGTAATTGTGATTCTCAACTAGGTTGTATGTATTGCTCAGGTACTTTCCATCCCAAGCACCAAACTCCACGCACCAGTGGTCAGTAGTGGGGAGTACGCTGAGAGCCTTCGCGATAACGCCATCTTCGCCTGTTTGGGAATAGATATTTTCAGTATATGCGTTCAACCAACGGCCTGATTCCTTGAGTGCCGCAAGCGACCAAAGCCTCGTATCGTTTTCCTGTCCACTAGGCATAAGCAGTATTCTGCCATCGTATCGCAGAGTTGCGGGAGTGTCTACCGCGCGAAGACCTGCGTAGCGAACGGAGTCACAAGTGACAACACAAGGTTCATGTCGAGTTGTCGAGCACTGAGGATGGCGGTACTGGGTCAGTGCGATTGGTCTGCCCCTAATTTAAGCGAGTGCTACCTGTTTTCATGTTAGGCTGGGCTACACTAGGAATGCAATATTGACTGGCGTGAAATCTGTGGGCAATTCGAGTTTATGAGATTTACCGTTTGCATTCCGACCTTAAACGCTGCTGACCAGTGGAACGAGATTGTAAAAGCGTTGAAGTCCCAGAGCATGGAGCCGCAACGGGTCATTGTGATCGACTCCGAGTCTACGGATGGCACCGCTGAATTGGCACGGCAGGAGGGTTTCTGCCTTGTTCAAATTGCGCGGAGGGACTTCCGTCATGGGGCAACGCGTCAGCTTGCGGTGGACATGGCTCGGGACTCCGAGGTACTTATCTATCTAACTCAGGATGCGTTTCTTGCCAATTCGGCCGCTCTTGCAGCCCTGCTGCGTTCCTTTAGCGACGCGTCTGTTGGCGCTGCATACGGACGCCAGTTGCCACGCAGTGGAGCCGGGCCAATCGAGGCGCATGCACGGCTGTTTAATTATCCGGCGACCTCGGCAGTGCGCACCATTGACAGTGCAAGCGCGCTTGGGTTCAAGTCGATATTTTTTTCAAACTCTTTCGGTGCATATCGCCGCTCGGCGCTGGAGGCCGTGGGTGGTTTCCCACTCGACGTGAACTTCGGCGAAGATACCGTGGTTGCCGCGCGGTTGCTTCTAGCTGGATGGAAGATCATGTACGCGGGCGACGCGGAGGTCTATCACTCCCATCACTACTCATTTAGCGAGGAGTTCCGCCGTTACATAAGTGTCGGTGAACTCCATGCCAGCCAGCCATGGCTCCTTGAGCATTTCGGTGGCACATCGGGCGAAGGCGTTCGCTTCATGAAATCTGAAATTAAGCTGTTAGCAAAGTCTGCGCCGCACCAGATTCCAAGTGCACTTGTCAGGACGTGTTTTAAGTATTTTGGATATAGGTTAGGCCTTACGAAGAAGTCGAGATGACCGGACATTTGCGTCATTCTGTTCGACACCGTCATCAGTCTGGCCAGTTAGCTTGACGCCTCAGGCTATTGGTTTCAGCATCGCTTTCTAAGAACCAAGAAGGCGATCCTCTCTGATCAAACACATGGCTATAATTCCCACTATTGGAAACATAGTTTCCTGAATCAAAGCTGCTTGATGCCAACCAATTCGCGTCACGAGCAAGCCAAATAGGAATCCAGCCGCTGTACCGCCGGTATAGTGGCATACTTGGAAGAGTCCTGTAGCTCGACCGATCATTGCCGGTCGAACACTTTTTTGCAAAAGAGATACGTTGTTCGGATACAGTGTGCTGCTGGCAATCAATCCCTGCAAAAAGCTTAATACGTTATGCTGCCAAGGTTGCGTCGCTACACTGAAGATTAAATACGTGTTGACCATGATGACACAATATGACGCGAAGATGGTCCAGCGGGTGGAGAAACGATCTCCCACCCAACCGCCCAAGACGCCAAACATACATCCAAACCCATATATGCCAACCGCCGCAGCTGCAATTTTTGGTGCGAAATGGAGCTGCTTTATGAGAAAAGTTGGATATAGCCCCATATAACCGAACATCATGATGCCCGTGAAAGGTATCGACATTGTGCAGAGAATCGAATTGCGGTTCCAGAATCTTTCCGGAATATTCGAAACTGCCACTTGCTCTGTTGCACGTTTGGCAGATCCTTTGTTTTCGGTAAAGGTCTTGGGAACAGCCCACCAGACAACCATGGCCATAATAAGTCCAAAAATACAATACCAAACGAATGGGCTATGCCAATTGCCGGTTTTGACCACCATCAGCGTTGCAAGATAGGGGCCTAAGGCACCCCCAAGCCCGAAGCCAATTTGTATGATTCCGAAGACCATCGCCTTGTTCTTATAAAAATAGCTGCCCGCAGCAGCAAAGAGGACTGCTTGCTGCATGGCTTCACCGAAACCGGACGCTGCTCTGTAGAACAACATGTCTGCGAAGCCAATCGCATAAATGGTTGTAAGCGTAAAAATGGAATAGATGACCATCCCGATCAACAGCGTTGTTTTTCGATTCCAGCGGTCAATCAGGTAACCGGTAGGAACACCGGCTATGACTAGACCCAGCGTGAATATGGTAGATAGTGACCCGGCGGTTTTGAGATCGAAATGGTAGGTTTTGGAGATCCACGGAAGCATCATCGGGAAAACTTGCCGGTCCATACCATTGGTTGCATAGGCTGCAATAAAGATAAGAAGACAGAACAGCGCAGCTCTGTTGGACAGCGGTGAGTCCGAAGCACCCAAAGGCTCGTACGAAGATACGGACGGGGAAAGCTGCGTCATTATTTTCTGGCCTCCCAGTAACTGAGCTCTCTTTCTTACAGCAGCGATTTCAGAGTGTATAACTTCAGTTTCTCCTCTGAAACATCCACGCCCAAGCCCGGCTTCTCGAATGGCCGGATACGTCCTTGATTTGGGAGGAGAGGTTCTTCAACGATATCGTCTGCTAAAAAATGATTGGTTGTGCCACAGTCGTAATCAACCTGGGCCATGCTCACGCCCATATGCACCGCTGCCGCGGTAGCTACGCTGGTTTCGGCTATTTTTGACGTCATTTGAATGGGGAAACCCAAGGTATAGCAAAGTTGGGCAGCTGCACGAGCGCCGGTGAGCCCGCCAGTCTTGAGAAGCTTCAAACTGATGATGTCTGCCGATTTGGCCTCGTAATTCGCTACAACGTCGTAAGCTGTGAAGATGCCTTCATCTGCTGCGATTGGAACATCTACTGCGGCGCAAATCTTGGCCATGCCCGCGATGTAATGATGATCGAGAGGCTGCTCAAAAAAGGTAATGTCATATTCCTGAGTCCTCTTGATAAAGGAAATAGCGGTAGTCTGGGTTAGACCCTGATTGGCATCTAAGCGCAGGTCGATTCCCCCGAACCGTTTGCGAATACCTTCCAGTGTTTTCAGTTCCTGCTCAATCGGAGCAACTCCTACCTTCAACTTGTACACTTCATAACCGAGTTCCAACCCTGCTGCAGTGGTTTCAAGGTCGTGATCGTAATCCCCGTTGGCCACATGCCAGGTTATGCGCACATCCTCCCGGACCCTGCCACCCAGCAGTTGATACACCGGCACGCCAAGCGCCTTCCCGACAATGTCATAAAGAGCAATGTCTACGGCCGCTTTGGCCCCTTGATTGTGGGCCATCATCTTATCCATGATCAGATTAATCAGGGCGATATCGAAGGGATTCTTGCCGATCAAGGCGGGCGCAATATGTTTATCGATGGCAAACTTCAACGAGGCGAGAGTTTCCCCTGAAAAGGCGATAGACGCGGCGGTTTCTCCGAAACCGCCGATGCCCTCATCCGTCTCAATCTTTACGAGAATCGTCAGCGCTTTGTCGACTAGTTGGCGAGCCATCTTAATCGGAGTCCGCATCGGAAGCGCCAATGGAAACGTTTCAATCGACTTGATCTTCATTTTTGCTTTCCACCATTCTTATTGATCGTTCAAAGAAAAATCTTGCTCCCAATCGGTGCCGTCTAGTTCGCTTTGACAGAGGCACCGTGCTCCACAGTGCGCGGCGAGGTCTGGCGGCGAACTGACTCGATGATGGCAGCAGTATCCCAGTCGCCTTCGCCCGCCTGAACACAGCCCTGCATCATTTCGATATATACCTCCGCGAAGGGCAAAGCCTGACCAGCTTCCCGCGCGTACTTCCGGATGATGGTGAAATCTTTCAGGCTCTGCACAACCTTGCTGGAAGCGACGTAGTCTCGCTCAACCATCTTCTTACCTTTTACATCCATGGCCTGGGAGTACGCTGCGGAGTTACGCGCGACTTCCAGAAAAGCGTGAGTATTCAAGCCGAGTTTTTCGGCGAAGGTGATCCCTTCGGCTATGGCTGCTCGGTTGAGTCCGAGGATAAGGTTGACCGCAAGCTTTGCTTTTGCCCCGGCCCCAATAGCGCCAACAGTGTAGCGGCGGGGACAGATGACCGACAGCAATGAGTCAACCGACTCGATGGCGTCGGGCTCTCCTCCGACTAGACCGACACCGTCTCCTTTGGCAATCTGCACGGCGGTACCGGAGATAGGCATTTCCACAAAGGAAGTACGTTCGCGGGTTCGCGCATGCAGCGCGATGATGCGTTCGGGTTCGCATGTGCTGAGATTAATCACCATGCGAGGCGCTTCAGACGGCGGGGCTGCGGAGAGCAGTCCTCCTTCGCCCTCTACCACGTTCTCGACCTGATCGGTGTTGAATACGGCCAGCACAACGCGTCTGCAGAGACGTCCGACTTCAGCGACCGAGCCCGCCGGACAGCCGCCCAGATCCCTGAAAGCTTCCCGCGAAGCGAGGCTTGGTGCGTATCCCACCACAGTAAAGCCGGCATCAATCAGACGGTGTGTGACTGCTTTCCCGACAAGGCCAAGGCCAAGTAGTCCTACCGTTTTCTCACTATTGTCCATTGCAAAAATCTCCGCTGAAATCAGTGAGCTGCACCTTCTGGCTCTTGAATGTGATCCGCAACGTACCTATTGCACGTTCCAGAGCTGCGAAAAGACAGCTTCAAATAGAACTTGAGGCTACGACGCCCCACATGCCTTGGCCTCGGCAAGATCCTCGGCGTCGATGTCCCGGCCTACCGGTTCCCATCGTATTGCTAGGCAGGCAACCAGATTCGCAACTGGCACGACGGCGAGGCAAAGCAGCGTCTTGCTCAATCCCACCCGTGACAGCAGCATGGGAAACAGAAGAAAACCGAGAGTGCTTCCAACTCGCAATGTGCCTTGAGCCCAGCCGGTTCCTGCGCCTCGCATGGAAGTCGGGTAGGACAATGTGGCCATGGTCATGCCGCCGTGGCCCGGGCCTGCTGCATGCGCGAAGTTGAACAATCCAATCAATCCAACCGCGATGGACATAGGCAAAAGCTCTCGGGTCAAGCCAGTCACGATCAATGAAAGAGCCACGACCGACAGCGTTACGATCAAAAGAGGGCGAAGTCCCAGCTGTTGGGTCAGGAACATTGCGGCAATGCCACCCAGGAGCGCGAAGATGTTGAGGAATGCCGATCCTAAGATCACATAAACGAATTGTTTGCCGACCAGCAATAAAAGGATGGAAGGGAAGTAGAACGCGATCGCATAGTATTCCATGCTCTGCAGCGGGCAGACGATAGAAATCAGTAAGGTCCTTTTCCGATACTTCTTAGAGAAGAGCTTTGCGTAGTCCTTCCACTTATGCTGCTGCCGGGGAGCGCTCTTAGCCGACGGATCGACCACGGCATGAATCTTGTATGTGCGTTCAAGGACTTGTGCCGCGCCATGCAGGTCGCCATGGAGGGCCATCCACATCGGGCTCTCCTCCAGGAAGATATAACGCAAAACGAGAATCACCGCTGCCGGGACAGCCCCGAGACCGAGCACCCATCGCCAGAGGTTAGGTCCCGCGCCGGCCAGATAAAGCGGCAGGGCGACTCCTACATAAATGAAGATCGCGACAATCGAATTGACCACGATCCAAAATGCCACATTCTTTGCTTTGCCTCGCAGGGAGGAGTACTCGGCAACGAAGCTTAACGCGACAGGATAGTCCAATCCTATTCCGACTCCCATCAGTAGACGGAAGGCAACCAGCACAAACAGGTTGGTAGACACGGCGGCCCCGACCGCGGCTACCACAAAAAATACTAGGTCCAGCATAAACATGCGTAAGCGTCCGACTTTGTCGACATAGTAGCCTCCGACTAGGGCGCCTCCGATTGCTCCGATTGCCAGCGAAGCCGTCAAGCTACCGAGTTGGAGTGCGGTCAGATGAAACTGCTGTTGGATCTGAGGCACTCCGATGCCGAGGCTGAAGGAATCATACGCATCGATAAAGATGCCGCCGTAGGCGATGAGTAAAACCCAGATCGGCATCGTCCTCGAATTGAAGTTGATAAACTGTACGACATCCTGTGGGCTTCGGATTGTTAGCGATTGCGTAGCCACACCCAGTCTCTCCCTATCTGTTCACCGACGTCTCCGTCTTACCGCTCTTGTGCAAACAGGCCGTCTTTCCTCTACAAGCCAACAGGGATTGGCGCGAACTCCATGTGGCCAACAATCTCTGCCTTGGTTAAGCGGCCGTTGATGACGCTGATAATGGACTGGAGGATGAGGTCGCCTCCGTCTCGTAGCGACATGCTTGCCGTCAGTATCTCGCTGACGTCCACGTCGATGTGCTCTTTCACTCGCGCTACTGTTCTGGGATTGCTTGTGATCTTCAGGACCGGGGTAATAGGGTTTCCCACGGGGTTTCCAGTACCGGTGGAGAAAAGTATTATCTGCGCTCCCGCGGCGCTGAGCCCCGTCAGGACCTCCGTGGCGGCTGAAGGGGAGTCCATAAAATAGAGCCCCGGATGCGGAGGACGTTCGCCATAAGAAAGAACGCCTTCAATCCGGGAACTCCCCGCCTTCAGGATCGCACCGAGAGACTTCTCTTCAATCGTGCTGATCCCGCCGCGGATATTGTCAGGAACCGGGTTCACACCCAGAAGGTCGATGCCGGCGTCCATGGCCATTTTTTCGTTGTCCTGGACTGCTTTATAGATCTTCTTTGCTACCTCTTCGTTCACTGCACGCCGGGCAAGTATGTGCTCCGCGCCCAGGATTTCCGTCGTCTCCGAGAAAATTGCCGTACCTCCGGCCTCGATGATCCTGTCGACAGCCTCGCCAACGGCGCCGTTCGACGCGACTCCAGAAGTTGCGTCGCTTCCTCCGCATTTGACTCCGAAGATGAGGTCCTTAAGCTCAATCGGCCCCCTGCAAAGCTCGGATGCGGTGATGACCATCTCAAGCGCCTTGTCGGCTCCGATTCGTGCGGCATTCCAAGTGCCGCCTTCGAGGACGAGTACGGATTCTACCGGCTTCTTCGTAACCTTCTTTACCGCTTGCACGAAGTCCATGGTCGTCTTGGGTTCGTATCCCACGACAAGGACTGCGCACACATTCGGATTGAGTACAACACCCTCCAGCGAACGCTCGAGCCTCTCCCGATAGATCCCAACCTCATTCCGGCCATGGGGATGAACCAGTGGCAGTGTGCCGCGAACCATCTGTGAGATCAGCTCAGTCGCCGTGTTACAAAACGAATTGAGGGAGAGCACCACAACGTGCTTGCGAATTCCTGACGTCTTATCGGCGCCCCTATACCCCTTGAGTTCGAGCATCGGTCAATGTCCTCCTTGCCCTCAGCGATTGCACATTGTGGACATGAACGTGCTCGCCAGCCTGAATCTCTTTCCCTGCGATGCCAATCGTCTCCGAGTACTTGATAATCGGCTCCCCCTCGTGAATGTCCTTCACCGCAAACTTGTGGCCGTATTCGATGGGGTCTTTCAGGACGATCTCGTGACTGTCAATCTCGACCGAGTCGCCCTTTGAGAAATCGCATAACGCCATGGCAACGTTATCCTGAGTGTGCAGCCAAAGCCATTTCTTGAGCACCGGCGAGGGTGTATTCATCAGATGTTAAGCTCCTTGGCAACCACGCGGGCAGGCCCTCCGAATGCTCCCTCGATCTTGATCGGCAGAGCGTAGACATAAGTTTCGCGGCCACATACGCTCTTCAGGTTTGCGAGGTTTTCGATGATCAGAACGTTGGCACCCAGCAGGGAGAAGTGTAGAGGAGAGCCTTTGCGGAACCCGCTCCTCAGCGACGCGTCTGGACCAGGGGTATCCATTCCGAGTACCTTGACGCCCTTCTCGATCATGTATTCGCCCGCCTCTGGTGTGAAGAAGGGATAGCGCCAAACATAGTCGTGTGTGCCCCACATCTCATCCGCTCCGGTGCGGACGAAGAACATGTCGGTCTTACCCATCTCCGACTCGTAGGGTTTCAGGTCCTTAACGTCAATCGCCTCGAGGGGCGCCCTGCCGAGATCGACGGAGAAGCACGTGCCCATCAGCCTCTCGAATGGCACATTTTCGATAGACTCTCCACCGGGAGCGTAGTGACCTGGCGCGTCTACGTGCGTTCCGCAGTGCAGATTCATGGCCAGGAGATCCTGATTGCCGCCGGTGTTCTCCATTTTGAACTTCGTTAGCGTGAACTCCTGATTGCGCTGACCGGGCCATTCGGGATATGCCATCCCGGGTCCGAAATTCCAACTAAGGTCATACCAGCCCTTCATTATCTTTCCCCCGTCGCATGAGATGATCGGTCCGGCAATTGTCTCCGCCTCGCATTCCGCCAGAGCGTGTTGCCGCTCAGCCAGACACTGCGCGATAGAGGCGATTGTCAGACTATCGGCCAACTATATGGTGAGGGTAGAAAGATGTCCAATACCTTAATTGGATTCAGGGCATAAGAACGCGCAATCATATATCGAGCAATTCGGGATTAGCGGAATCAAGGGTGCACTCAGGATGGCGGCAGTTATCGAACAGATGCTGAAGAAGCTCAGTCCTGGAAACTCGCACGAATCATTTTGGCTAGAGCTTGTGCCGCGCTGCTCAGATGTACGCCGCATTGCGTCAAAAGACCAGCCGATCGTGAGAGCTGTGCTCCCGCGATCGGGATGACGCGTAATCCCGGACGATCGTCAATGGCTTTTCTCGGCGCCAAAGTAGCTGCGTTTCCGGATTCGACAAACGCGAGCCGTGCCGGGGTGTCATTGATCTCCATGCAGATCTTCGGGCGAGTATTTTCTTTCGCGAGCTCCGCATCCACCAGGCGTCGAGTGTTGGTAGCAGGCGTAGGAAGGGCAAGCGGCAGTCTGTGTAATTCGCGCAGGTACACCTGCTCCTGGCCCGCCAGCGGATGTTTCGCCGAGACCACCAGAACTAACTCGTCCACAAAGATCGCCTCAGCTTGAATCTGGTCCGATTCGGGTGGCAACCAGGCAATCGCGAGGTCCATGGTTCCCGCCAGTAGAGAGCTTTCGATTTCTTCCAGGTTGAACATCCGGATGAGAACGTCCACGTTCGGATAAGCGGAACTGTAGGCTGCCAAACACGTAGACATCAACTTTGGGACGAAGATATTGTTTGCCCCCAGGGTGACGCTTCCGCACAGCAGGCCTCTCAAATCTGCGATCTCGTCTTTGCCTGCATCCAGAGCGCGGAGCGCATCGCGAGCATGCACCAACAGCCGTTGCCCGGCTTCGGTCAAACGAACATGGCGGACGTGACGGCCGGTGCGATCAAATAGGGGAGAGCCGAGCTCTTCCTCAAGCTGCTGGATGTGAATCGAGAGTGACGGCTGCGAGACGCAGAGTGATTCGGCTGCATGCGTGAAATGCAGGAGCTCGGCGGCGCGAACGAAATAACGAATGTGACGAAGCTCCATGTCAGTTTGGCAGGCTGCGCGGATGTGATTACGTTAAGTTATCAGTATGTAACCACGACCGCCCCGGGTCAATCCCGGAGTACACACCGCATTCGATCACACGTGTCTATTGAAGTAAGCAGTCCGCTGCCGGTAGGTGGTGTCGTCCTGAGTCGAACTTGGTTGACACGCTCCCGCCGCCTAAGTACCATCCCTCGCAGGCACGCTAGGACAACACCGTGAATGACATGCTTTTCACTCCCTTCCACATCGGTAACATTGCCGTTGCAAATCGGATCGTTAGTCTTCCGCTGTACCTTGCTTATCCCGGCGAAGACCATGAGGTAAACGATCTTGTGCTCGACTACTACGAGGAGATTGCTGCCTCGGGAGTGGGTCTTGTCGTGGTTGAGAATGTGACCGTTGAGCCGTGCGGGCTAGGGAATCCTCGTACCATGCTGGTGTCGGAAGACCGCTTCGTTCCGGGGATCTCTCGCCTCGCGAGCACCATCAAACGACATGGCGTACCCGCAGTGTTGCAGATCCACCACGCAGGACGCTATGCGAAGCGCCCCGATCGGATCGCGCCATCTGCGATTGAAACTTGGGGCGTGCTGCCGCAAGCCATGGATCAGGCTTGCATCGAACGCGTCGTCGGCGCCTACGCCGCCGGAGCCCGCCGAGCACGGGAAGCCGGATTTGACGGAGTAGAGCTGCATGGCGGTACTGGTTACTTGCTCCCACAGTTTCTGTCGCCACGCACGAACCTCCGCAATGACGCTTACGGCGGAGATGCGCAGCGGAGGATGCGCTTCCCGCTTGAAGTCTTAAGCGCCGTTCGCGCAGCAGTCGGCGGGGACTTTACGGTCGGTTACCGCTTCCTGGCCGACGAATACGTACCCGGCGGCCTGACTCTGGATGATACGGCCCCGTTCGCCCAGAAACTCGCCCGGGCCGGAGTTGACTATCTATCGGTTATGGCGGGCTGCTACGACGCCTTCCCGTTGCCGCGATACGACCAGGATGATGCGAAGGAAGCGTTCATGGCGCCGTTTGCCCACGCTATCAAGCAGGCTGTGCCGAGCGTTCCCATCATTGCCGCAGGGCGTATCCAGAATCCAGAGACGGCCGAGAAGATTCTGCAAAACGGGATGGCCGACCTCGTGGGTCTGGCTCGGGTTCTCTTCGCTGATCCGCTCTGGCCGCAGAAGGCCCGTGGCGAGAACAAGGAACCAATCAATCCGTGTCTGCCAGGATGTGCGATCTGCCTGAAGCGGGTCATGGCGCAGAAGCCGGCCTTTTGTGGACGATGGCCAAAGGGGCGCCGGGAGCGGCTCCTTGAACGCGTGGGCGGTTGATCGCCTCTTCTGGATAAGGCGTAGGGCATTGAATGCAAACGTGAGTCTTGGCGCCCCCCGTCTCCGAGCGTAGGTTTGTTGCACATTAAACGCATTCAATACAACGCGAGGAAGTGAGCCCGAGGTCTGAGCGGAAGCTAATTGATGCAGAAGATCATCGATTCCCACTTTCATATCATTCGGCAGCAGGACCTACCATGGCTCACAGGGCCGATGGTGCCGCGCATCTTTGGTCCCTATGAACCGCTGCGCCTCGACAATTTCCAAAGTGCCAAATTTGCAAACCGGTGACAGAAGTGGTTTACAAAGCTGAAACATGAGCATGGCAAGTACATACAGAGAGCATCGTTGTCACAGTGCCTAAAGACGCGCAGCAGGCTCTTTTCTTTCTAGCCCCGCAATCAGCCGCGGGAGATGGTTGCGGGTAAGCCGTTGCGTACCGAGCTTCCGCAAACCGGATCTGTCCATATGGACAAACCGCGGCGCGTTGGATCGGGCAGACCAAGATCGTTGAGGCAGACTCCAGCTCCTATTCCCACAATCTCAGTCTGCTTTACAGTACCGAAGCGATGTGCTCGCGCGCCCAGTTCGCGATGTCCGAAGCCGTGCTCAATGGCAATCACTCCCGGCATAATGCCCTCATGAACAATCACGCGGCATTTCACACTGCCTCCGGGTGTTCGGAGCTCGGCATTATTTCCGTTAGAGAGGCCGAAACGGGCCGCATCGCGAGGATGAACAAGAACCGGGTTTTCGGGATGGATCTCTCGCAACCTTTGCACCGCGATGGAATAGGAGTTCTGCAAAACTGATTTGTAGCTAACCAGTTGCAGCGGCCATTTATCTTCCGAGTAGACCCTTCTCATAGGGGTGCCATCGGCAAACGCCGGCGGGGTCCAAGCCGGAGAGCCCGGATTGCGCTTCCCACTGAGGCTGTTCTGGCTGGCTCCAACCTGCTCATTCCAGATTTGCAGGCAGCCATGAAAGCGGTTGGCCATCCATTCCGGATTCTCTTCGTCATACACATCCTTGGCGGGCTGATAGCGTCCTCCTCGTGTCAACAGGAAGGCCACTTTAGCAATTTCTTCCGCCTTCAGGCTCGCCTGCAGTATCGGCAAAAGCCGATCCACACCGCTTAGCGCCATATCTTCGCTCGTGGCGTCAGGAACAGGTTCTTTGCCGAGCCACGCAATATTGGCACCACCGCGCAGATACCAGTGCTCAGGACGTTCCAAGGGGAAGGTGTTGCCCTCGGCATCAGTGATGGCGCCGGGGCCGAATCCGGCCAGTCCAAGTCTCTTGGCCAGCGCGATCAGAAACGTCTCCACTCCAATGGCTTGTCCATCTGACAACTTCTGCGCCTTTGGCTCAACCACCGGCCAACGCGCAGTGCTCGTCTTGCTCGGCACACCACTCCACGGAGTAGCCCACCCCCAACTCTCGTAGAGTAACGAGTCGGGAACAATATAGTCAGCGAAGGCGTTGCTCTCGTTGATAAACGGATCGATCGAGACGATCAAGGGAAGTTTTTTCGGATCGGCCAGGTCTTGCTCGACCTGTGCCCGCAGTCCGGGAACTCCATAGAGCGGATTGGAACTCCACAGTACCAGGGCCTTGATGCGATAGGGATATCCATTCAGCGCTCCTATCAGCCACTCATTACCCAGCCCTGCAGCATTGGGGAACCACGGCGCATCGGCAGGGTACGGTTTGCCCGCCGCCTTTTTCCAGGCGAATTCTGAAGTCTTTTCGTAGGCTACATTTCGTCCAAGCGGAATTCCGGATGGCTTTGCCATACCCGCGAATGATTCTAAGTTATAACGTGGGCCCTCACCGTCATCTTTGAATGGGCCGCCGTTCATCACCAACCCGCCCTTCCAGTTCAGGTTGCCGATAAGGGCGTTGAGCATCATAACCGCATAGGCGTTGTAAAAGCCGTTGCCTGTCATCATGCCGCCATGCGCAATCGCCGCTGCCCGCTTCCCGTGACTGGAGAACTCTTCTGCGAGCCCGGCAATGCTCTCAGCAGGAATCCCGCAGATACTGGCATATTCCTCCAGGGAATACCGGGACGCTTCTTCTTTCAGCAATTGCAATGATGATTTAACCCTTACGTCTGCTCCGCCAACTTTGACGGTAGTGTCAACGAACAACGCCGCCGGGCCGGTTGCTTTGTGGTGAAAAATTGGCCTGCCGCTCACATTCAGAACCACAAACGGATCCGTTTCCTTGTATCGATCTTCCTCCGCAAGAGAAAATCCTAAATCCGAGCCACGCAAAAAGTGCGACTCGCGAGGATGACCCGACTCCACCACAACCAGGTGTGTTGCATTCGACCGGGAAGGCTCACCCGCAGCCTGGGCGAGTGTTTCGTTGGGCTGGGCGAGATAGTTGAAATCGTAGCGCTCGTTCTCCAACAACCAGAGAATCATGCCCATCACGAAGGCACCGTCTGTACCTGGCTTAATCGCAAGCCACCGATTGCGGTCGCCGGCAGCCATGTTCTCCGCGTTTGTGAGCACTGGGTCGACAACTACGTAGCTGAGTTTGCCCTCGGTGCGGGCTTTGGACACCAGCATGCTCTGGCGTTTAAATGGATTGCCTGCTTGGCTGGGCGCAGTGCCGATAAACAGACAGAACTCCGCGTTGCCGAAGTCCGGCTTTCCGTGCGGCATCTTCTTCAGGTCGCCGAACAGCGCTCCCGAGCCGGAGCGGTAGGCACCGCCGCAATATGCACCATGCCCAACAAAGTTCAGCGTGCCGTACGCTTGCTGAAAGAAACGCCGAACCAAACCCTCACGGCCTTCATTCGTATTGTTGAGCACCGCCACCTGGTTTACGCGCGGACCCAGTTCGGGGCGGTCAGGATCAATCGGAGTCGCCAAATCACGCAACGCACGGAGGCCATCCACGTGACCCTCATTAAACAGATCGCCGCCTTCGCTGACCTCGGCAAGCAACTGCTCAAAAGAGATCGGTTGCCATTGGCCCGAATTCCTCGCCCCAACCCGCTTCAGTGGAGACAGAACCCGGAATGGCGAATCCAGTTGTTTGAATACTGCATTTCCGCGGCCGCATGTAGTGGAGCGGCCAGCCAGACCCTTCTCCTCGTAACGCGAAATTGCTTGGAAGCTATCGCGTACCGAAGCTTTCATTGGAAGGTGCGGATCGGTGGAGAGTGGACTGTAGGGATTACCCGAGACCCGCACTACACGGCCGGTCGCTTTGTCAATGCGGACCCGCACTCCGCAGAAGGTGACGCAACCGGAACACATGGTGTAGCTGACCTGTTGTGCTGGATTGGCATCGATTTTGCCAGTGCCTGGGTCGATGCGGAACTCGGGAGCCAGCGAAGATCCGTAAAAACGGCTGTTCGGTTTATCCTTGCCCAAGAGCCTCTCAAAGATCCGCCCTGCAGTCTGTGAAAAACCGGCAGCGAAAACCGCAAGACTGCCACTCACAACGAATTTCCGACGCTCGGAGCTCAGAAATTTGGCTGGAGCATTTCCGTTGCATGTACCGGCCCAAGGGAAAACATTTGTGAGCAGGAGAAATAAGAATAGCCATAGTGCCGCAGTCCCGGCAATGCCCAGCAGCCCATCGGGACCAAGCGGCAGGTTATAGCTGTAGGCGCCAGCGCCGGTCTTGCGTAGTGTCTGCCAGTCGATGAAAACCGTCCAGCGCATCATCCAGGCGCTGTGTAGCGCGAGCAGACCCGTGAGCAATCCATTTTCTGGGCGTCGCAGGGCTAGCCAGCATGTAAGAGCGGCGCTGCCTGCTGCCCATACTCCGGTAATCCACCACGCCCTCAGTGATGCTATTTGAACCAAGGCAAGCGTATGCGCGTGCGAGACCCCTGACAGCCCGATTCCAAGCCATATCGCACCCACTGCCAAGGCTAATATCTGCGTTCCAGCCAGCAGGCGGTTGAGAACTCTGGTTGGAAACTCAGTTGGCCGCATCACGCGACCCAGTACTAATAACAGTCCGACAGCACCACCCAACGCGCTAACAAAGAACTGCACTGGAAGCAGTGGCGTGTTCCAAAGCGGCCGCGCCCGAACCACCATAACTTCCATTCCGGTGTACAGAACTATAAGAGAAGCACCAACCAGAGTCAGAAGTGCGGCGGCGTTTATTCCGCGAAAGCTTCGGTTTCCGTCAAGCGCAAGCCGTCGGTACATCGGCGCGAGATGGCCACCGTGTTCGGCCAACTCCAGAAAGTCCGGGCGCAGACCCAGCCATGCAAACAAGAGCAAGCTTCCCAGATAAAACGGGATGAAAAAAGCGCCATACGCCATCCATGAAGCCGGGTTCGGATTGGTATAAAAGTTAAAGAAGCGCCCGGGTTGGTGCAGATCCGAAAGCAGCGCTACAGGGGCGGCCAGGCCACACACTATCGAGCCCAGAAGCGCAATGCGGGAGGCGTCTTGCCATGCAGGGCGTTTGAAAACAAATCCCGGCAGCGCAAGAAGAAAAGCACCGACAGAAAGGCCAATAAGCAGGGAATATTGCACCGCCCACGGCAACCAGTCCACTCCTCTGGCCACGTGCACAAGTTCGACGATGGACGGATTCATAATTGCCCTCTGTCTTCACCAGGCCGCACAAGTGAAGACTGGTTTTCGACCCAGCCCTGAAAACGATTGTCAAGACCGAGGTAAAAGACATCCGGACGGGTTTTCATCTCCGGCTTAAGAACCTTCAGGGAAGCACGGTAGCTGTTGACAAGCCGATACAGTTCTCCGGAAAAATTGTTCAGATCACCGAAAATACGAGCGCCGCCCACACAGCTCTCAACGCAGGCGGGTAGCAGACCCGCCTCCAGACGATGAGCACAGAGCGTGCATTTGTCCGCGTTGCCGGTGTCGTGATTGATGAAGCGGGCCTCATAAGGGCACGCCTGGACACAATAGGCGCAGCCCACACATCGGTCGCCGTCGACCAACACTGTTCCGTCCTTGCGTTTAATGCTGGCGCCAACCGGACAGACACCGACGCAGGGTGGTTCATCGCAATGATTGCAGAGGCGCGGCAGTACGTAGGTTGCGGACTGCTGCTGTCCCTCCGCGCGTTGGGTAACGGCATAGGTCGAGACGATCGTCCGGAAACTGCCTTCCGGGGCGGCATTTTCCGTGGCACAAGCCACCGTACATGCCTGGCACGCAACGCACTTGCGCAAGTCGATGAGCATCGCCCAATGTGGCTGGCCGCTCGCAGTGGCCATTGCGGCCACGGGCGTGGCAGCGCCGACGGTGATCGCCGGAAGTATCTTCAAGAAAGCGCGCCGTGATTCTTTGAAACCCTCTTCCTCGAACATCTGCAGCTCCGGTTGGTGACAAATACTGCTGCTTTCAGTTAAGGCACACGTTGATTGCAAACCTTGTAGTGCCGCTCCTGCTCCCCCCGCCGTTAAATTGCGACGCGCGAGCGGTCGCCGATGCCCACACGTTCGGAAGCGGCCTTCAGGTCATCAACAACGGGGAGCTGGTTCGGCATGCCATTGCGGGTGACGGTCACGTCGCTTAACGGCAGGAAACGCGCTCCGGGAATATGGCCTGCGTCATAAGACCTTCGGTAAGGTGCAAGGTGAAGAATGACAACGTTCGAATCATTGAGGTGTGCAGCCAGCCAGTTGGTCTGGACCAGCAGTTCCGAACCAGCTTGAGCCCCCGCGGCATTCGTCGTATTTAATACAATCAACACCGAGCAGATCAGCATCGTGCATGACTCATGAACCAGAGCAAGCCTGCTGTTCAAACTCTGGAAAACTACCTACAACTGTTACGCAATATGTTTCACCGCAACGAGTTCTGCTACTTTGGCCAACAACTGCTCGCGGTCTGGTGGTTTATCGAAATAACCCGCAGGTGGACGCAGATGGCGGCGGCTCTCGATGAACCGCTTAAAATCGTGCGAGATTCCCGTCAAGATGATCACTGGAAGACTGTCTGTTTGCGCGTCCTCCTGCAGGTTGCGGAACATGCGCACACCGGACTCTTCCGGCATGCAGATGTCCAGGATGATCAGATCGGGTCTTTCGGACTTTGCTTTCACCATTCCCTGTTTGCCATCCGCGGCTTTGATGACCGAGTAGCCATTGTCTTCCAACAGCGTTCCGATAAAGGTGGTTACATCGTCTTCATCGTCGACGACAAGAACTTTTCCTTTGTATTCCGTCATAAGAATCGCCTCATTTCTTCTTTAGTGCATCCAATGCGCGTTGCAACGTATCCGTGTTCGCGGTGGAGAGCACGTCAGCCAATTCGCCGCGAAGCCTTTCCGAGTCGTTCACGGGATCTTCCGCCGCTTCAATTCCCAGCAGGCTGCGAACGGCGGAAACGTAAGAGTCGTGCCGCACGGGCTTCTCAAGGTAAATTCCCGGGCCAGACATGGTCATCTCGTTGAAATCGGCCTTGCCCATCTCGTCACGGGCATGGCCGGTTACGATCAATACAGGGATCTTCGAGAGTGTTTTATCTTTTTGGAGATCATGATAGAACCTCGCGCCGGAATGACGGGGCATCACCAGATCCAGCGAGATCAGATCCGGTGCGCTTCGTTGCACCGACTCCAGAGCTTCGAGTCCGTCCTTTGCGGTTTCAACAACGAAGCCAGCATCTTCAAGGGCGGTGCTCAGGTAATCGCGGACATCTGCCTCGTCATCGACAACCAGAATCCGGTAAGGCTTTGCATCGGTCATCACATTGCTCCATGGCTTGAGTTTGCGGACCCAGATGCCGAGTTGGCGATCGTTTGCAGGCGCTCGCGCGACAGGCGGATACGGAAGGTAGCTCCTTCGCCAGGTGCCGATTCCACATCGATTCTGCCACCATGCTCTTGTACGATCTTGCGAGTTGTCAGCAGGCCGAGGCCGGTTCCTTTATTTCCCTTTGTGGTAAAGAAAGTAGTGAACACTTTTCCACTTACCTCCCAATCCATCCCGCCTCCATTGTCAATCACCTCAAAGAGTAGGTCGCCAGCTTGTTCACAAGTGCGCAGGATGACTTGGCCCCCACCTTCCGTCCGTGTGGCAGCGGCATCTATCCCGTTCGAGAGCAGATTGGTGATGCATGTCTCCATACCTTGCGCATCGAGCAAAGCCGCTTTTATATCGGCGCCCAATTCAAGCTTCAGTTCTACTCCCTGCAAGCGAGCCGCATCCACATATAGAGCAACAATGTCGCGGGCTAGTGCGTTGGGATCTGTCGGTCGCAGCTCCGGCAACCTGCCTTTGGCAAAGCTGAGAAAATCCTTCACCAAGCCAGTAGTTTTCTCGAAGTTACGCTGCAGCATTTGCCAACCAGCGGTAATCCGCGAGGCGTCGCCACGAGACAGGCCGCTGTCCACCATGTACATTCCGCCTTCGAGGCCCATCAAAAGGTTCTTGATCGTATGTGCCAGCCCGGCGACTGTTTGCCCAACCGCAGCCAGCCGCTCTGCATCCAGTTTCTCTAGTTCAAGACGCTTGATCTCACGGATATCTTCCATGAAGGCAGCACGCCCAAGCTGCCGCCTTCCACTTCTCAATTCAACAGCGGAAAAGCGAACCGGAATTTGCTGCTGCTGTGCCGAGCACACAGGAACCTCGGACAAGTCAAGTTTTCCCTCGGGCATGGCGTCAGAAGCGAAGAATTGCTCAGGTAGCATTTGTCGCAGCCGCGTTGCGGTCGGCGGCTGACTCGCAGTCCATTCCAACAGAGCGCGTGCCGCTGGGTTGACGACCTTGGGATCGCCAGAAGAGTCGATGGCGATAATACCGGCTGGAGAGTTGTGGATCAACGCCTCGTAGTAGTCCTGGGTTTTTTGCAATTCCCGCTCAAGTTGGGAGAGCTCGGTAATATCCGTGGCCATCTGAATGACATGTGAGACGCCTTCCTGGCCACGCAAGAGCGGAGAGCTGGCCACAACGTAATACGCGGGGGAACCGTCCTTGTGCACACCGACCTCGCTGGCCACGTGCTCGGAGCCGTCAGCAAAAGTTAGCGCAGCTGTGCAACTTCGGCACGGACTTTTGCGCCGTTTGCAAACCTCATAACAGAACTTTCCTTCGGGGATGCCGAAGGTTTCGCGAAATTTGTCATTCGCTTGAGTAAGACGATAGTTGCGATCGATGACAAAAGCCGGGCAGGGCACGCGCTCGAATAATCGATCGTATTCCCGTCTCCACGCGCGCGTCTCCGTCAAGTCAGTCGTCATCGACATGACGTGAGTAATCTGTCCGGTGGCGTCCTTCATGGGCACAATGTGTGCGACATAATGGCGCGTCCTGCCGTGCCGATCCACCCCGGTTTCATCCGAGACACGCAGGCGTCCGTCATCGAATGTTGCTTTCATGGCACAGGGTTCACATGGCCGAGACCCGCGCTTGCACACCTCATAACAATGACGGTTTCGCCAGTTCCCGAAGTACTCTTCGAAGTTCCCGTTTCCGGCGACGATGTTGAATTCGCGATCAATTATAGCCACGTTGAACGGGACAAGTTCGAACATGCTACGGCCCAGCAGTTGATTCAGTTCGGGTTGGCTTAACTGCGCCATTTACTTCCTCGCTTCCGGTGCTGGAAGCACAACGTTCTGCCCCGTCAATCCCAGCCGCTGGAGGGCCACTTCCCGGGAGTCTATGACATCGCGACGGTCCTTGTGACACCAGCCGCAGCGAGTCATTTCGGGCTTGTTCTTCTCCTGCGCCGTCTTGACGTGACAGCCTATACACATCTTGTGCATTGCCTCAGTGTAGGCGACGGCCTGGTAGTGCTTAACGGTGATCGAGGCGCCGGCGGGGACAAGGTCCTTGTGGCATTTGTCGCACCGGACTGCGGTGGCAGCGGTACGAACCTGGCCTTCAGCGTGGCACTGGGAGCACCCTATCGACGCTCCGGAGGGAGACGCATGCCAATCATGCCGGAAGGCATCCGTTGGCAGATACATGTCCCGGTGGCAGCGGGCACACGCTGAAGCTTCATCCCTGGGCAAGTTCATGTGATGACACTTTACGCATGACTCTTTGCCACCCTCGCGTTTCTGGTGCTCCGCGTGTTTGAATGCAACACCAAAACCGTCGAGGTTACCGTCAATCCAGAGAATCTCGCCGCCCCTGGCCTGGTGAACCTGGGTCGGGTCGATGCCATGGCTTTCAACGGCTTGCGCGTTCAAGAAACCGAAGCCGAGTGAGGCTGCAACAATGAATGCCAGAGAATATGTAGTACGCGCTGCAATGCCGGGAATCCCCAACCACGTCGCGCCGACAGGATGGAACTCCGGCAGCTTAAGTGGATCCGCGTGCGGATCGGCGGGCCGCTCTTCCCAGACTTTGAAATGCTCGATAACAAAAAGGAACGCCAGCACTGCGGCGGAGACCACGCCAACACTAATCGCAAGTTCAGTCCATGAGGGAAGGTAGAAAGCGCCATTCGGTCTAGGGTGGGCGACCCCTCCCACGTCGATCCGGTTGAGAACTATTCCGCAGACGGCGAATGTGGTGGCCGTCCATTGGCCGGCGCGACTGTTGCGAACTCGTGAAAAGGAAAAGAGTACGGTGGGGATGATCGCCATCACCAGCAATTCGAACCAGAAGAGGGCGGTTCGTGGGTCGCTGCTAAAAAGCAGCGATGCTTGCTGGCGAATGATGAGGTCGCTAAATCGTACGGCGAGGTAGAGCAACAAGACCCAGCGGCAGGCACTCCCAAGCGAGGCAAGCAGGTTGGTCTCGGGCTTGCGGCGATAAAAGTAAGCGGTGAAGTGGCTCTCGAAGATCACCATCGAGAGCCCAAGCGCAATCGCAGAGATCAGGAACATCACTGGAAGGATCGGTGAGTACCACAGCGGATGCAGCCGATACGGCATGATTAGAAATAGTGAACCCAGCGATGACTGGTGCAGGGTCGAAAGCCCTATTCCCGCGATCACTAGTGGCAGACGAAACTTGAGCAGCTTTGCGCGGATGCCCGCGAGTCGCGGAAACTCCTCTGCTGGAACCGGGAAAAATTCCAGCATCAAGATCGTGAGGTACAACATGACGCACCAGCCAACTTCGAACAGCGGCGAGTGTGGGTTCCAGTAGACCATCATGTGCCAGATATTCCACGGCAGGCCTAGGTCGAAGAGCAGTCCGACCGCGACTGCGAGATAGCCGAGAAAGGCTGTGAGGACAGCGGGACGTGTGATCGAATGGAAGCGTTCCAATTTGAAGATGTAGACCGTAGCGGTAACGATGAATCCGCCAGCGGCCAGGGCAACTCCGCCCATCACATCAAATCCGACCCAGACGCCCCACGGATTTGCGTCTGTGAGGTTCGTGGTGGCGCCCATACCGAAGAGGAAACGCGTCACCGCAACCGAGGCGGCCAAGCCAAGCAGCGTCCAGAGCGCTAATTTCAGTTTGCGAACCCTATCCATTCGATTCGTCCTTCTGGTTCTTCATGCGACGCTCGATGATCCATGACACTCCTGCCATGCAGGCAACTACACCGGTAAAGGCAAATGGGACCGCTCCCATTGCCACCTCTGTGGTTGCCGGCAGGGGCTTGGCCCCGACCCTCTGGCCACCGAATAGGAAAGAAAGGTCGATGTTAGAAATTGAGAGCACAGAAGTTCCACCGGTATCGTGTTCTCCCCAAACCGTATTCATATATTTATCCGGGCTCTTGCTGATCCGGTCATGTGCTTCGGCGAGAAGCTGATCGCGGTCTCCAAAGATCGTAGCTTTGGTTGGGCACGCCTCAGTGCACGCGGGCTGACCGCCTGCAGCAATCCGGTCGTAGCAGAAAATGCACTTGCGCACATAGGGAACGGTGGCTTCCCACTCATAGCGCGGAATCTCGTAGGGGCACGCCATCATGCAGTATCGGCAGCCCATGCACTTACTGCTCTCGTATACCACCGCCCCGATCTTGGTCTTGTGAAGTGCGCCGACGGGGCAGGCGGAAGTGCAAGCGGGCTCGAGACAGTGCCTGCATTGCTTGCGGGCAAATGTATGCTGCGGCCCTTCAACAATTGAGGTCCAGTTTTTCGCCGAAAGGCCGTCATTCAGGTCCCAGCGACGGGGAACGTCCTGCGCCAAGTGGTTCTGCTTCTTGCAGGCGAACACACATTCGTGGCAGTTGATGCACTTTGTCGTATCTGTGAGAATGGCGGCCTTCATTTCGCGACAGCCTCCCCGCACATAGTTTTGGGAGCAGGCCTTTCAAGTCTGGCCTTCGGAATCCACGAGGGCATATCCGCGTAGCCCAAGGTGGCTGCAACGCGATCGCCTGCTCCGGCAGGAAACTTCCAGGCGATCGCCGTCACCGTTTGTGAGAGCGGTGCCAGTACGCAATGCGAAAGTTTCGTGAATGGAATCAGGAGCATGATCAGGTTCGCTGAGTAAATATGAAGAATCATGAGTGGCTGGTAGGCGTTGGCTCCAATCGTGGCGTTGGAGCACAAAAAGCCGCTAACGAAGGGGATCACCAGAAGCAGCGGCCATGCGAAATCCAGAGCCCGGCTCATCTTTCGCGCTTCTGGATTAAGCAGGCGTCCGAGGAACAATCCGATGCCAGCCATAATTGCGAGTCCTGTGAGAATATTCGCCATGCTCTGAGGTATTGCGAACCACGCGAACCCGGCAAATCGTTTCCATAGTAGAACGTGTGCGGCAAGGAACAATGGCACTAGGAGTAAGCCGAGATGAAACAAGAATGATAGCGTGCTGTAAAGTGGACGCGCTCTCCACAATCTTTTAACCGGAAACAGCCAGGCAAACGTCTGTCTCCGTACTTCACGCCAATTTATGATTTTGTCCGGGCTGCGCCGGTAAGCCTCCGCCATTCCGAAAATAGTAAGCGCGACCGCCCGCAACAGACCGAGCAACATCAGCGAGAAGGTAATACGAAATAAAGGCCCGCGGCCAAACTCAATCCACGATTCCATGAGTATCCCCTGATTCAAAGTCGATCGCTTTGTACAACAGGTCATGCAGTCCGACGATTTGGCAGTCGATGCCCTGGTCTTCCATCAATTCACGAAGCTGTTTCTTGCAGTTGGCGCATGGGGCAACGCAGTACTTGGCTCCCGTAGCCCGAATTTGTTCGGCTTTGGCCTTGCCTCCAACCAGCGTACGGTAGGGACGGATCTCGTCAATGGATACGGTTCCGCTCCCGCCGCCGCAACAGATGTTGTCTCGGCGGTTCGGCGTCATCTCGACAAAGTCAGTGCAGATTGCTTGCAGCAATTCTCGAGGCTGCTCAAGGATCCAGCCTGTCCGGGCAAGGTTGCATGGATCGTGATAGGTGACCCGTTCGGTGATCACATTCGGCTTGAGCTTCAGCTTTCCATCCCGCCATGCCTTGTGGGTGTACTCCATGATGTTGATCACCGGCCGCGGTTGTTTTTCGCCGCAAAACGTTGGATAGAAGAACTTGGCGACCCGCGAAGCATGACCGCATTCGCCCATCAGAAGTTTCTTCGCTCCCAGACGCTCAGCTTCTGTGTGGATCTTCCTCAAAACATGTTCCAGGATCTGGTCGTTGTAGAAAAGGCCGTAATTGATACCGTCGAAGTAGCCAGTTCCGATTGTCCATCGGTCTCCGGTCGCGCGGAAGACCGCGGCGCCTCCCATCAGGGTATCGGCTTCCATGATGTAGTCCGACACAGCAGGGAGGAAGAGATAATCCGCACCCTGCTCATCAATCGGAAAGACGACATCGACGCCCGTTCCCTCTTTAATTTCCTCGCTCAGAAACTCCAGCGTATCCAACAGTGCCGGCACCGGAACGGCCGAAGTGTTCCCACTGGAGCCGGTCAACTGCTCCCGAACGCTGACGACCAGGGCGCGGGGAGCGATTCCAATTTCCGAGAGGATATAGCGCCCGAGGTGCGTCAACAGAGCGTGATCAATTCCCATCGGGCACTCAAAGTGACAGCGGCGGCAGGCGGTGCAGTTGTAGAAGGCCTCCGCCATCTCCCGCACCGTCTCGTCGGTCAGTCCCGGATCGCCGAGCAGACGTGCCCGCAGAACGCCAGAGATCGTGAAGTGCCGCCGGTATACATCGAGCAACAGTTCCGATCGGCGGCACGGAATGTCATCCTGATCGCCGGTAGCCTGAAACACCTGACACTTGACCGTACACCGTGAGCACTTGGCGCTTAGCCGGACGTACTGATCCAGAGCCACTCGATAGTTCGTATGCTTCAGGATGGCGGCGAATGCTTCGAGGAAACGGCGGGCGCGATCATGGACCTCGAAGTCCTCCACGTGATAGCGAACCGCCAAACCTTGTTTCTGGATGGCATCCAACTTCTTCACCGAGTGAAAGGCTTTTTCCCGATCTTCTGGACTGATGAGCTGCATGAATCCTCTATCCGTCACTAAGTTACATCTAGGTGCACTTGACGGCTAGAATGCTATCATTCTTATAGTCCGGCGCAAGGTCGAAATAATTATCAGTGATTAGGTGTACTTATCACCTTGTAAAAGGAGACACGGGAAGGGAAATGCTTCCGTCATAAATCCTTGCACCTGCGCCATGGGACACTAGAGGTTCTGGACCGGCGCGGAAGGTGTACTTGTTGACTAAGGACGGGAGGCACCACCTGCAGCAAGGGTCAGAGGTGCTTCAAAACGTGAGTAGATCGATGTCGCGCTTCCTACGCAAAGTGAAATCGCTTAATTGGACCCAACGGCGATCCGTGCAAAACGGGCTTCAGCAGTCTCTTAGCGCGCACTATTCGGTATCCGCCCGCTGGAAGTCGTGCCGCACCGCGCTTCGTTTGCCAGCGGGTTCCCGCATTGCACTCATATAAGATCCTCCATGCCGGGGTCGTTTGCCAGAACAGATTGGTACCGCTTGTCTTCGCGGTCGGCAACCCAGTAGCCTCTTCCGCCATATACGACCAGGCAGAAGCCGACGAGGACGAGTGCGCCATCGAAGATAATCCATCTTGTGATTCCGAAATAGCGCACGAGCGTGAGACCGAGCACCAGGATCGCCAGTCCTGTTCGCAGCAGAGCGAGGTAAGTTCTGCCCCGGGCCAGGAATGTTCTCTGGAGAGACAAGCGTGTACGGGCCACAGCACGCATCGTACGCGCGTCTGCAAGGGCGTTGCGCTGTTGTGCGAGGTCGGTTCTACCTTGGGATAGCCGCGTGCGTTCAATGGCCAGCGTGTTGCGATAACGGGCCATATTGGTTCTGGCCGTGGCGAGCCTCGTCCGTTCCTTTGCCAGCTCAGTTCGATAAACTGCTACTTCTGTTCTCTGTTCGGCTAAGGCCGAGCGTTCTCGCGATAAATCAGTGCGTATAATGGCCAGTTCCGTGCTACGTCCGGAGAGGCGAGTCTGCGCCCGCGTGAGCGTAGTGCGCTCACGCGCCATCTCCGTTTGGTCCTGAGTCAATTCGGCCGCAGCCGACGAATTCTGCAACAAGTTTGAGGTAGTCTGAGTTCGTTGCTGTGCCAGTTCATTCTGTTCTTTTAAGAGTGCGATCTCTCTTTCGCCCACTCCCTCGACAGTTTCCTTCACTTCCTGAAGCAAGTGCGCCAAAGCTACCGTTTCTAGGTCCTGCATAGCTCTACCTCCCCTCGCTCATCCGCTAAATCAAACAGGTGTGAATAGCCTTCTGTATATTCCACATCCTTGACGCCTTCGACGGTTCCTGCGACTTCGAGAATCTTTTCGGACTCGCCGTCCTCAAGAAAAGGGCCTTCAATGGTGATGTGACCATTCTTTGCCATGGCAGCTACTTCCATGGTGCGGGTGGATCGGTCTTTAAGCAGAGCCACTAGAACTTTGGTCGACAGGTAAAGGTTCTCCACCTCAGCAAGAGACTCCGGCGTCGGCTGGAATTCCGGTTGCTCGGAGATACTCTTCAGGGTCGCGCAGGCGGTCGGGGACGAAATACGGTCGAGGTTGACACAGAGGTCAAACAGTTCTGGTTCGCGCAGGTTCCTGCCGTAGACAAAACGGGCCCAGCGGCTACGCTCCTCGTCAACCTGCTGAATGTGTTCGCGAGCTTGCTCCACAGTGAAGTTGTCCCGTGCCTGATGCTGGGCAATGCGCAGGCTCATTGAAGCAAGAAAACGGACCCTGAGTACATGTGAGATGGGCGGAAGCAAAAGATGGCCGGAGTAACCGAAATACGCCATGTTTCCCCGGCGCACGTATTCCAACAATGCCAATCGCATCAATATTTTGTAGGGTGCGCGGAGCAAACTGAACTGGGCATAGTTCTGCGCTGCCCTTGGAACGCTGGCTATGACCTGATTTGCAATTTCTCCGTGAGCATTCACCGAGGCAATCAAGTCCTCGCGAGTCAGGCATGTCCAGCCTGCGTGATTGGAAAGGCAATCTGCCAGAGTCTTGGCGCCTGAGTAAGAACCCCTGGAAACCAGTAGGACAGGCATCGCTCCCTCTCCGCTCAGTCCCTCGCGGGCGACGTAAGCTCATCAGAATGTACGGCGGTTACGCCCGCCACCGCGATGGCTACATGCTCGATTTCATAAGCCTTGCTGGGTGCAATATTCTTGTAAATCGTGAGTTCATCTTCAACGTCACGCACAGTAGTTTCAGGTTACGACAAAGTACACCGGATCTCCGCTGAATGCAATTGAAAGCTCACAGCTAGATCACTATCTGCACCCGCAGACTGCGACGATATACGCACCCGAGATGCCAACCAAGCTGATTGTGGACCAGCGAATGAAAGCAGACGTCAATGGCAACACCGAGATTGTCGGTATCTTCTGGAATCGGGAACGTCTCACCCAACCGGTAATGTCGTGCCTCCAGTGCTCGTGTATGCCGATCTCGTGGCAATAACGGAAGGACGAAACCTTGAAGCCGGAAAGCTAATCTATGACAAACACATTGAGCCGCTCTTTAGAAATCAAGCATGACCGAATCGATCCCCTCGTGCTTGACGTCATGAGGACGATCGATGGAATCGCACAAGGCAACAAAACAGACTATTTTCTCGCGGGGGCAACAGCACGCGAGATCATCCTGCACCATGTGTCCGGAAGACCATCCGGACGCAGAACGCTCGATGTGGACCTTGGCATCACAGTACAGGATTGGCAGGGGTTTCATCTCACTTGGCTGGCGTTGCCGAACGGCTGGTAGTCTGAATCGAGTTTTCGGACGACCTTCAACAAAGGATTGTGCATTAGAAATATCTGTAGCTTTGTCGTCTCTTTGCTATTGATCCTAGCTCGGGCACACCATGGCATATTTGTCGCGACTCCTCATAACGGTGCGTGGCGCGAACTGAATACAATATGGCGTTTTTTGAATAGCACCGCTTTCGGCAATTGCCTAGACTGATTAAGTATTCAAATCGAACGCCCTGTCATGTCGGGCGGCATGAGTGCCACAGATGAATAAGCATTTCCGTTTATCCGGCAGCACATTTCAAAAACTGGAAGAACTAGGCGTCAGCGCGGAGGCAGCCCTTCGGAAGGCTGGGCTAGCCCAGAGTTTTGTGCGGGAGCCACGCGTACTGCTAAAGACCAATGAACTATATGCCTTCTGGCTGGCCATCGGCGAAATCAGCACCAGCCCGGCCATCGGACTGCAACTCGGCACCGAGTCTAGGATCGAGCGATTCCATCCTATCGGCGTCGCCGCGCTCACGTCGGAAAACTTCGGCGCTGCCATCGATAGGATGGTCCAGTACAAGCAACTCACCTGCCCGGAAGAAATCATCCAGGAGCGCGGTAACGACGAGTGGAGCATCCAGTTCCATTGGTTGCTCGCCGAACAGGAACCGCCCGTCTTCATTGAGTGCGCCTTCGCTTGGGTGCTCTCGATTGCGCGCGTCGGCACCGGCACGCACATCACTCCTCTACATATCGAACTCACCCAGCAGCGGAAGCATGAGAAAACCATTGAGCGTTACTTTGGATGTCCGGTCGTATGTGGTTCGCCCCGGAACACCATCGTCTTCCGCTCCACAGATGTCGAGCTGCCTTTCGTCACGAGGAATGCCGAACTGCTTGGCCTGATTGCTCCACAATTCGAAGAGGAGCTTAAGCAAGAGCAAGGCGATGAAGAGTTCGTAGATCGGGTGCGGATTGTCATTCAGGAGAAGTTCACGGGACACCGCCCGACCGTCGAGGACATCGCCGCAATGCTCCACATGAGCTCCCGCACTTTGCAGCGGCGTCTTCAGGATCAGGGATCGAGTTTTCAGAAGGTGACGGAGGAAGCCCGTCACCGGCTGGCGCGCCAGTACCTGAACAACTCCTTTCTTGAATTGAATGAGGCCGCGTATCTACTGGGCTTCAATAACGCAAACTCCTTCGTCCGCGCGTTTCGAATCTGGGAGGGCGTTCCTCCCGCACGCTGGCGCGAAATGCAGCGAGAGAGGGCTGCATCATGACCGTGAAGCGACCTCACATCATCTGTCACATGGCCTCCTCGATTGACGGCAAGATCGATGGCTCGGCGCTGCGCAACGTTATGCCCGCCGGCGAGTACGAGGCACTTCATGATAAGTTAGGCGGCAATGCCTGGATCTGTGGGCGCACGACAATGCAGCAACACTTTGCTGAGTCGGAGCCGTTCGTATCGGCAACGAAGACGCCTGCTGGTACTGAATCGGTCTATGTTGCACGGCGCGCGGAGTCCTACGCGGTGTCGGTCGATACATTGGGCAAGTTGCGTTGGCCGAGCAATGAGATCGGCGGCGATCATCTCATTTGCGTTCTTAGCGAGCAGGCCGCGACGGACTATCTCTCGATGCTGCGCCAACAAGAAATCTCGTACATCGTGACAGGAAGAACATCGGCCGACCTGGCCCGGGCGATGGAACTGCTTGCCGAACACTTCGGAATAGAGACACTTCTCCTTGAAGGTGGCGGCCATGTCAACGGCGGGTTCCTTCAGGCTGGACTCGTAGATGAGATCAGTCTGCTATTGCTGCCGGGCATTGATGGCCGCGAGCAAATTGCGGCAGTCTTCGACGGCGTTACGGCCGTGAACCACACCGCCGTTCCTCTGAGGTTGAAGTCTATTGAACGGCGTGAAGGCGATGCCCTCTGGCTTCGATACGATGTGTCTCGCATCTGACTTGCAGGATCGCTTATTTTTCTTTGCCGGTGCATCTCCCACACGAGCGTTCTTCCCAGGAAGCGCCGAAAACCATCTCGTCGAATTGGCGCGTCCTGTATACACAATGGCGCCTTTTGAATAACGGCCAAGCTGCCAACGATCTAGAGTAAGCACAGGTTCAAAGGGCGACCGCTAATTCCGCTCCCCTTCCAAGATGGGGAATTGGAAGGCCCACGCAAGCGATATTTAGGAAACAGGAGCGATGCATGCAAAAGCGCAGACTCGGGAAAATCAATCTTGAAGTATCCGCCATTGGACTCGGCTGCATGGGGCTGAGCTTCGGTCTTGGCCAAGCCGTGGACAAGCAGACAGGGATCAGTCTGATTCGAGCGGCCGTGGAACGAGGCGTGACGTTCTTTGATACCGCCGAAATTTACGGTCCTTACACCAATGAAGAACTTATGGGCGAGGCCCTCGCGCCTTTTCGCGATGACGTCGTCATCGCAACCAAGTTCGGCTTTCGAGTCTTTGACGGCAAGCCGCAGGGTTTGGATAGCCGCCCGGAGCGCATCAAGCAGGTTGCCGAGGAGTCGCTCAAACGGCTTAGAACGGATCACATCGACCTCTTCTATCAACATCGAGTTGATGACCAGGTGCCGATTGAGGATGTTGCTGGGGCCGTGAAGGAGTTGATCCAAGAAGGCAAGGTCAAGCACTTCGGTCTTTCCGAAGCTGGCGCAAACACGATTCGCCGCGCACACAAGGTGCAGCCTGTCACTGCTCTGCAAAGCGAGTATTCGCTCTGGTGGAGAGAACCCGAAACGGCGACCTTTCCGACGCTCGAAGAACTTGGCATCGGCTTTGTGCCGTTTAGCCCGCTGGGCAAGGGGTTCCTGACCGGCGCCATTAACAAGGACACGCAGTTCGACAAGACCGACTTCCGCAACATCGTTCCTCGCTTCTCACCGGAGAACCGCGATGCCAATCAGCAGTTGGTCGACTTAATCGGCGAGTTTGCGAAGCAGAAAAAAGCTACGCCTGCCCAGATCGCGCTCGCTTGGATTCTTGCGCAAAAGCCGTGGATCGTGCCCATACCAGGCACGACCAAGGTCCGTCGCCTTGAAGAAAACCTCGGCGGAGCAAACGTCGAACTCACGGCCGACGACCTACGTCAGCTCAATGAGGCAACTTCGAAGATCGACATTCGGGGCGCCCGATATCCGGAACACCTGCAGAAGTTAGTGGGCCGTTAAGCAGCAGAGCATAATTGTCTCCTACGGAATCTCGGTTGCGGACCATTCTTTTATAGCCATTAAGAGAAATAGGGAGAAGAAGATGGAACGTCGCACTTTTCTGAAACAGGGCGCCGCAGTACTCGGTGGCGCTGCGATAAGCGAGTTGGGTGGAATCCGATCGGCTGCAGCTGCCACGCAAAAGGAGAGGTCTCAGGTCTTCTTTACCCGCGATATCAGCGGCGACGGGCTGCTGAGCATCTACTCGAAGATCAACAAGCCAATCAGTGGCAAGGTCGCCATCAAAATACACACTGGCGAGCCGCACGGCCCAAACATCCTTCCGCGGGAAATGGTGAAAGCCCTTCAGCAGCACATTCCCAACAGCTGCGTCGTGGAAACCAACACCCTCTACAAGGGAAAGCGCTACACAACGGCCGACCATCGAGAGACCCTCAAAATCAACGGATGGGACTTCTGTCCGGTTGACATCATGGACGAGGACGGAGCGTTGATGATTCCCGTCAAAGGCGGAAAGCATTTCACGGAGATGTCGGTCGGCAAACACATGCTGAGGTACGATTCGATGGTCGTTCTGACCCATTTCAAGGGGCACGCCATGGGCGGCTTTGGTGGTTCGTTGAAGAACATCGCCATAGGCTGCGCCGACGGGCCCATCGGCAAGAAGATGGTGCACGCCGCACCAGACAATGAAAACTACGCGGAATGGCTGAAGGGGGAACCTTTCATGGAAAACATGGTCGAGTCGGCAAAAGCCACGATCGATCATTTCGGCAAGAAGATCGTTTATATCAATGTTCTGCGCAATATGTCGGTCGATTGCGATTGCGCTGGCGTCAGCGCTGCGCCGCCGAAGGCGCGTGACCTCGGCATTCTGGCTTCTAGCGATATCCTTGCGGTGGATCAGGCTTCCATCGACATGGTGTATCAGCTCCCCGAAGCGGAGCTGCACGACCTGAAGGAGCGCATTGAAACGCGCCAGGGTCTTCGCCAGCTGTCGTACATGAAGGAGATAAAGATGGGCAACGATCAGTATGAACTGATCACGGCCTAAGAAGGGAGAAAGTCATGAAAGCAACTGTTCTTTATGGCCCACGGGACGTTCGCTTCGAAGAGCGAAACGAACCCAAGATTCTCCAGCCAACCGACGCGATTATCCGACTCTCAGCTACATGCGTTTGCGGCTCTGATTTATGGCCGTATCGAGGCCTTCAACCGATCAAGCAGCCGCAAGCCATGGGACACGAGTACTGCGGAATCATCGAAGAAATTGGCAGTGCGGTCAAGACCGTGAAGCCCGGCCAATTTGTGATCGGGTCGTTCTGCATCTCTGACAATACGTGTCCCAATTGCCGCGCAGGTTATCAGTCCGGATGTCAGAAGCTCGAATTTATGACAGGAGCGCAGGCACCTTACGCCCGAGTTCCACTTGCCGATGGCACGCTGATTGCCACGGCGGAACTTCCGCCGAGCGATCTGCTCCCCAGCCTGCTTGCGGTTTCCGATGTGCTCGGAACCGGCTGGTTCGCAGCCGATGCGGCAAATGTGAAGCCCGGTTCGACAGTCGTGGTCGTTGGCGATGGCGCCGTTGGATTGCTCGGCGTGCTTTCCGCGAAGCAGATGGGGGCGGCGCGGATCATTGCGATGAGCCGCCACCAGACAAGGCAGAAGCTCGCAAAAGAGTTCGGAGCGACGGACATCGTGACCGAGCGGGGAGATGACGGCATAGCTCGCATCAAAGAACTGACCCATGGCATCGGCGCGGATTCCGTGCTCGAATGCGTAGGCACCCCGGAATCCATGATGCAGGCGATCCAATCCACCCGTCCAGGCGGTTCGATCGGATACGTTGGCGTGCCACATGGAGTCCAGCTTGACGGAGCGCAGGTGTTCTTTAAACTCGTCCGTCTCCACGGGGGCCCTGCTCCAGTTCGCCGTTATCTGCCGGATCTGATCAAGCTCGTGTTGGAACAAAAAATCAATCCCGGAAAGGTATTCGATCTGACGCTGCCACTCGACCAGGTAGCAGAGGGCTATCGGGCCATGGACGAGCGTCGTGCGATTAAGACGCTCTTGCGTCCGTAAACGAGGAAACTGAAATGGCTCCAAATCAACGAGCAATAGAAAATCACGAACAGCTTTTTCCGAATCACGTGTCAACGCTGGCAGCGACTGATCCAGAACTAATCGAGACCTTCGACAACTTTGCTTTTGACGAGGTGCTCCGGGCAAGCAAGCTAGATATCCGAACGCGGCTTATGGTGCAGCTTGCGTCGATGATTGCCTGTCAAGCTGTCAACGAGTACCGCATTATGCTGCGGGCCGCGCTGCACGTTGGTGTCACACCGATTGAGGCCAAAGAGATCCTGTATCAATCCGTGCCGTATGTGGGTATGGCCAAGGTCTTTGATTTTCTGCACGCGACCAACGATGTATTGAAAGAGCAGGGTATGCAGCTGCCGCTCCCATCGCAGTCGACGACCACGCCCGAGAACCGAATGGAAAAGGGGTTAGCCGTCTCGAAACAAATCGTCGGCACCGAGGTCATCGAGAAACTCTACGCCAATTCGCCACAAGACGAGTTGCACATTCAGCGCTTTCTATCGGCAAACTGCTTCGGAGACCACTACACCCGGACTGGAGTTGATATTCCCACGCGGGAGTTGCTCACACTAAGCATGTTGGTATCTCTGGGTGGATGCGATCCGCAGGTCAAAGGGCACGTCGCCGCAAATCTGAACGTGGGCAATGACCGGGCGCGCCTGATTGATGTTGTCACGCAGTTGCTGCCGTTTATCGGGTATCCTCGCACGCTGAACGCCCTGCGAGCGATTGATGAAGTGACGGGTGCGCCTGCTGCATCCGAGAAAAAGGGCAGGCGATGAAATTATTGGTGGTGGGTGCCACCGGCAGCATCGGCGGTCTCGTCGTGGAAGAGGCACTTCGCCAGGGGCACACTGTTCGCGCATTGGTGCGCAACACATCCAAAGCTCGGCAGCTTGCTCATGAAGCCGAAACGGTGATCGGCGATCTGACGCGTCCGGAGACCCTGCCTGCCGCCGTGGAAGGGATCGATGCGATTGTTTTCACACACGGCTCCGACGGTGGAGGCAGGGCTGATTCTGAGTCAGTGGACTACGGCGGCGTCCGCAACATCCTTGCTGCCCTCGGATCGCGGAGAGTCCGCATCTCATTGATGACCTCGATCGGTGTCACGAATCGGGAGAGTTCTTACAACCGCTCCAGCGAAGCGCATGACTGGAAGCGGCGTTCGGAGAGGCTGGTCCGCGCCAGCGGGCTACCGTACACGATTGTTCGGCCGGGTTGGTTCGATTACAACCGCCCGGATGAGAGCAAGCTTGTGCTGCTTCAGGGCGACAAGCGGCACTCGGGCACATCGAAGGACGGAGCCATCGCGCGGCGGCAACTCGCAGCAGTTCTTGTTCGAAGCCTTACCTCAGGCGAGGCTGTTCGCAAGACATTTGAGCTGGTCTCGGTCAAAGGAGCGATGCAGGATGATTTGAACCCCCTGTTTGCAGCGCTCGACGCGGACCCGGCAGGCGTTCTAGATGCCGTGCACGATACGGCAAACATGCCCTTCGAGGATGAGCCCAAGCATGTGAGGGAAGAGCTGGGCTCGATGCGCAACTTGCAGAAGAACGCCTGAGTGGCGGGTCGAACAAAGAAAGGAATGGAGATTATGCCAGAAGTAGTTGTCGTCATCGGGTCCGGCCAGATCGGACAAGCGATTGCGCGGCGGGTTGGAGTTGGCAAGCACATCCTCCTGGCCGATATGCGCTTGGAGAACGCCAATGCCGCAGCGTCCGTTATGGAGAATGCCGGCTATAACGTGAGCGTTGCCACCGTGGACGTATCGTCTCGGGAAGCAGTGCAAGCACTGGTGAAACAGGCCACGGGAATTGGTGAGATCAAGAGTCTGATTCATTCCGCCGGTGTCTCGCCGTCGCAAGCCTCGCCGGCGACGATACTTAAGGTGGACCTCTTCGGTACGGCGCTCGTGCTGGAGGAGTTCGGCAATGTGATTGCCCGCGGGGGTGCCGGAGTCGTGATCGCCTCGCAATCTGGACATCGCCTTCCTCCGCTCAGCGTGGAGCAGAATAAGGCGCTGGCCACAACACCGGTCGATGAGTTGCTCGCCCTCGACTTCCTGCAATCCGACAAAGTGACGGATTCTCTCAATGCCTACCAACTTTCGAAGAGGGGCAACACTCTTCGAGTGATGGCAGAAGCCGTGCGCTGGGGAAAGCGCGGTGCGCGGATCAACGCCATCAGTCCGGGCATCATCATCACGCCATTGGCAAAAGACGAACTGTCAGGCCCGCGCGGCGCCGGCTACCGGCGCATGATCGAGGGCTGTCCGGCCCGGCGCGCTGGCACACCGGATGAGGTTGGAATCGTCGCCGGACTTCTGATGGGGGCGGATGGCGGCTTCATCACCGGCAGCGACTTTCTTATGGACGGCGGAGTGACCGCCGCGTATTGGTACGGAGAGCTCGCGCCTCGCTGAGGATTGCGGCGAAAGGAACACGCTATGGAAATTACGAGAGTTGGCTCTCAGCCGTCGGCGCAAGGCCCGGCTGACTGGTTCACTGGCACGGTTCGAGTGGATTCGTTCTTTCAGCGCGCTGAGCCCGCAAGGATCGGCGGCGGGATCGTTACATTCGAGCCCGGTGCCCGCACCGCATGGCACACTCATCCGCTCGGACAAACGTTGATCATCACCTCCGGCTGTGGGTTGGTGCAGCGAGAGGGCGGAACGGTCGAAGAAGTTCGTCCGGGAGACATCGTATGGTTCGCGCCTGGCGAAAAACACTGGCACGGTGCATCGCCCAGCACGGCCATGACGCACATCGCCATTGCTGAGTCACTCGAAGGAAAAGCCGTGGATTGGTTGGAGAAGGTGAACGACGAACAGTACAGTCGGGTGTCGTAGCAATCATCCTGCGCAGGTCCTTGCCTCAACTACCATGGACAACTGCAAATCACTGTGCGGGCGGAGGTCATGCTTAGGAATGTGCCATTCCGCCGTACATTCCACTTTCGGGGGTGCGCGAGATAGACGGGCCTTTTCATAGCTGGCCGAAGGCACAGCCCCCGCCTCATTCTTGGCTGCTCTACCTGCCCCACCCTTCTTTACGCAGACTTTATGCAGACAATCGATAATGATTGCGCCTGAGTCGCGGGCAACCCGGAAACAATCAGTATGGATCGATCAGTAACGACAAATGCCGAGGGGCGATGTGTCTAATGTTGCGGAACCAAAGGCGCCTCTGGCGACCAACCTGCGGGCGATGGGAGTGGATGTGAAGGTGGCGCAGGAACTTTTGCGACACGCGAACAGCCGGACGACGCTCGACATTTGCACGCGCCCTGTATCCCAGCAGAAGCGGGATGCGAACACAAAGCTCGTGGAAATGCTCGTGCCAGCGGGGATGAAAATGCTTCAGCACCCTTCAGCACCCTCGGAGCTTCAGGAGGTCACTGGATGATGCCACTAGCAGGATCAATTTGAAAGGTTTATTGGTGGACCTGGTCGGGATCGAACCGACGACCTCTTCCATGCCATGGAAGTTAAGAGGTAGCCGGTTACTGATTCTAAAGGGGTTAGATGCCGGACAGGACGCGAAAAACCGGTATAAACGGCGCAATTTGCTACCAAAATGCTACCAAGATTTACAAATGTAAATGTTTACAAGTGGGCACGCTTCGGCCGAGACCGTGGGGGACTCGGCTGATAAATAATTCGGGTGCCAGCACGCTGATTGGCATTCTACAATCACCCAGCTATGTTCTTGCCGTGTGCGACCTGCGGCGATTGCCGGACTGGGTGAAGGGGCCGGCGTCCATCGTTGTGATGCCGGCGAGTGCCACAGGCGCCCTGTCGGGAAATTGAGCGACAAGAGACAAGCTTCCACCCATAGCTTCAACGGCGCGGCGTAGGGTTGAGATGTGCATATCGGTGCGCTTCTCGATCTCTGATATCTGCTTCTGCGCGATGCCGAGACTTTTGGCCATGCGTACCTGGGTCAGCTTGCGCGCTTGACGAAGCTCTTGCAGCGTCATTTCCTCTGCAATCAGTACAGCGGCGCGCGTCTCGACCTTCTTGCGGCGAGCGGGGCTGAGCTTCTTAATGACGTCATCCACATTTCTGGCCATGGTTACTTCTTCTCCTTCTTCTTCACTCGATCCAGATGTGCGTCGAATCGAATATCGGCCTTTCGGATTAGTTCCTTGTAGAACCGCTTCTCGCTGCCACCTGATTTATCGCCTGCAATCAACAGAACCGCTTTGCGCTTCGGATCGAAGGCGAATGCCACGCGCCAGACACCGTCGGCCGCATCGAAGCGTAGCTCCTTCATGTTCGGGTGTCTGGAGTCGTTCAGCGTGTCCACGCGGGGACGCCCCAGTTGCGGCCCGAACTGTTGGAGCAGTCTAGCTAACGCCAGAATTTCCGTCTGCACATCATCTGGAAGGGCGAAGAACTCCGGCTCAAACTCGTCTCCAATCAGAACTTTCCACTTCATGTAAGACTATACCTCCAAAGGTATATACGATCAAGAGTATTATGAAGAGATGAGAGCTTCCTGGGGCGAGCGTGCGCACAGCCTCTCCGGTTGTGAAGGTACCATAGTATTACTATGTAAACTATTATAATATTTTACGAAATCCTGAAATTCTGGCGCTAAACATGACGCCTCGCGCTGCGCACACTCTACCTTCGCGCCTGATGCAATACCTTGCAAAGCGATTGCAGCAACGTCCGCTGACTTTCGAGGATGCGTTCCTGTGCCTCCGTAACGGGAAACCAGCCGCCCCGATCGACCTCCGGGATCTCAATCCGATGCTTGGACCGTGGCGGCCATTCGATCTGGCACAAATTGCTCCGCATACGCTGGGGGTCGCAGTCTCCCTCGAATGCCCATGCGGTGACGGCCTTTCCACCCGCTTGTTTGATCGCACCCAGTTCGAGAAATGGCCCCACCGGGGTGAAGCCTGTTTCCTCATGAAACTCACGCTGGGCGGCTTCTAGAGCGTCCTCTCCGTCCGCGTACTCGCCCTTCGGAATCGACCATGCACCGTAATCCTTCTTCGCCCAGAACGGACCTCCCGGGTGAACCAGGAAGACTTCAATGTCCACGCCGAGCTTTCGATACATGAGCAAACCTGCGCTTCGCTTGGGCATCGTTGATCACTCTCCGTCCGGAACAAACTCCTATCCAGTGTCGGCCCGGGAGCCAAACCTGACAACCCGCACGGATATTGCATGGCTTGCAGGCAGGTGCTACGCTGAAAGCGAATAAAAGGCGAAGTCAGTTCGCCGGAGTAGCTTGCATGGCCCCTTCCCGTGAAGCCCTGGCACCACGAACGAGCACAACCCTTGATATTGTTCGTCAGATTCTCGGAACCCTGGCTGCTCGCAACCACGCGGATGAGGTGCTGACCTGCGTGCGCCAGATTCCCGCCCGCGAGGCGACGTTCTGCCCTCTGCAGAAGTGGGTCCGACTGGATCTGCGCGAAGCATACCGCGCGAAAGGGATCGCGGAGCTCTACTCGCATCAGGCCGCCACCGCCGAGCTTGTACACGCCGGCAAGAACGTGGTCGTGGTTACACCGACGGCTTCGGGAAAGACTCTCTGCTACAACCTCCCGGTTTTGAACGAGGTACTGGAGAATCCAGATACCCGCGCTTTGTATTTGTTCCCGACGAAAGCCCTCGCCCAGGATCAATTGGCGGAGCTGCACGATCTAGGCACCCGTCTCGATGACCGCTTCGGTGTCTTCACCTACGATGGCGACACCCCAAGCGACGCACGTAAGGCGATTCGCGAGCGTGGACACATCGTCCTGACCAATCCGGATATGTTGCACGCTGGCATCCTGCCGCACCACACAAAGTGGATGCGATTATTCGAGAACCTGCGCTACATCGTCATAGATGAGTTGCACACTTATCGCGGAGTTTTTGGCAGCCATCTTGCCAACGTACTGCGCCGGTTGCAGCGAATCGCCCGGTTCTACGGCTCGAATCCGCAGTTCATCTGCTGCACGGCGACGATTGCAAATCCTGGTGAGTTGGCTTCGCAGTTGATCGAGCAGGAGATCGAAGTTGTCGAGGAGAACGGCGCGCCTTCCGGGGAAAAGCTTTTCGTTTTTTACAACCCGCCGATGATCGATCGCAACCTAGGCATCCGCCGAAGCTATGTCAAAGAAGCGACGCGATTGACCAACGAACTCCTGGCGCGCAAGCTCCAGACCATCGTGTTTGCCAACAGCCGGCTGCAAACCGAGGTGATCCTCACCTACCTGCAGCAAAGGAATCAACCCAAACCCGGCCAGGCCGAACCGGTACGTGGCTACCGCGGTGGCTACCTGCCACGGGAACGGCGTGATATCGAACACGGATTGAGGGAAGGGCGCATTCGCGGGGTCGTCACAACAAGCGCGCTGGAGTTGGGAATCGACATCGGCTCACTCGATGCCTGCGTGATGGCCGGTTACGCTGGGTCAATTGCCTCTACTTGGCAGCGGGCCGGACGCGCGGGTCGTCGAAGTGGCACATCCTGTGCGGTGTTTGTTGCTTCTTCCGCGCCGCTCGATCAGTTCATCGTGCAGCATCCGGACTACTTCTTTGGCAGCTCGCCGGAGCACGGACACATTCAGCCCGATAACCTTGAGATCCTGGTGAATCACCTGAAGTGTGCTGCGTTCGAGTTGCCGCTCTCTCCGGACGAGAAGTTCGGCGGCATAGATTTGCCCGATCTTTGCGAGCGACTTGCCGAGGCGGGATTTCTTCACCAGAGCGGCAAAAACTGGCACTGGGTGCAGGAGAGCTATCCTGCTGACACCATCAGCCTGCGCTCGGTGACGTCGGACAACTTCATCATCATCGACATCACGGGCGGCGATGCCGGAAAGCCCGAGGTCATCGGCGAAGTTGATTTCACCTCCGCGCTGACCACCGTGCATGAGAAGGCAATCTATATTCACCAAGGGCAGCAGTACCACGTAGAGCGCCTGGAGTTCGATCACCGCAAAGCTTATGTCAAGCGCGTGAACGTGGATTACTACACCGATGCCATTCGGTACACCCAGGTGCGCGTTCTTGAAATCGCCGAAGAACTAGTTAGCCTCGGACCTGCCGCCCACGCGCATGGCGACGTCCTTGTACGCTCCCAGGTCGTGGGCTTCAAGAAGATCAAGTTCTTCACCAACGAAAATATCGGCGCGGGAAAGCTTGAGCTGCCCGAAAACGAAATGCACACGACCTCGTTCTGGGTGACGCTCAATCACGTACTACTGCAGGGTCTGCCCTTCCCGCTGTCGGATCGACAGAACGGAATTTTCGGCCTGCTTCACGCACTCGCATCCATGGCGACCCTTTTGTTGATGTGCGACAGGGCTGACCTTGGCACGGCAGTCGGTGAGCGGATGGCGGGTACCGGCTCCGAGGTCGCATGGCAGGAGTTCTCGGACTCTGGAGTTGAGAAGGAATTCTTCGAGCCCAACCTTTATGTGTACGACGCCTATCCCGGAGGAATCGGATTCAGCGAGCCTCTATACCAATCCTACGATGTGCTTCTTGCCCAAACCCGGGAGTTGATCGAGGCTTGTCCTTGCGATAACGGATGCCCTTCCTGCGTCGGGCCGGCAGGGGAAAAAAGCGAGCGGGCGAAGGAAGTCGCGCTGGCAATCCTTGCGGAGCTTTGTTCCTCAGAACTGTCGACGGGCCGGGATTAAAAATGAGCAGTAATCCAGCTGCCGATCGTTTTTCTCGATTGAAGGCGCTGCAGCGGCCGCCGAGTCTGCAGCAAACGAAGATTGGTTCCGACGCCACCGGAAATCAGTTGGAAGAGGTGCCAAGCCGCTCGCCCGGTACGGCAGGCTCCGAAAGACTCGCGATGCTGCTGGGCGCGACCGTTTGCCGCAACCCACATGGCGAACACCTGTCACTGGTCTCGATTCACGGCGAGTATGCCCCATGTAACCCCGATCCCAGCTCGCTTCACCTGCTTATGCCGAATGCTCCGGAAGAAGTCGCCGATCCTGAGCAGTGGCTTTTCCTCGATACCGAGACGACTGGACTATCCGGTGGAACAGGAACCTATCCATTCTTGATCGGTCTCGCCTGGTGGGAGGGCAGTGAGCTCAGGATCGAGCAACTGTTCATGCGCGAATACAGCGAAGAGCGTTCCGTGCTTGCCGGTGTCGCGGAAAGATTGAAAGAGCGACCGGTACTGGTGACGTTCAACGGTAAGTCGTTTGACTGGCCACTGCTTGAAACCCGCTTTCGCATGACTCGTGCCATTGCTACGCCGCCCTTGCGCGCTCACCTGGACTTCCTTCACCCGGCACGGAACCTTTGGCGCCTGCGTCTTGGATCGGTGAAACTCTCGCAGTTGGAACGTCATGTCCTGGGGTGGGATCGCTGTGAGGATATGAGCTCGGGCGATATACCGAGAATCTATCTCGACTTCGTGCGCGGGGGGAATGCGGAACCGCTGGTTCCCATATTTCTGCACAATCAGATGGATTTGCGAGGTCTGGCTGGACTCGCGGGTCGGATCTTGTCGATCTTTGGCGATCAAGAGAGGCCCCTCGAAGACGGGCTTGAGCTTTATGGACTGTCGCGTATCTGCGAGCGGCGTGGGCAGGCTGAACGCGCACGAACAACCTATGAGAAGTCAATCGGCGCTGCGCTTCCCGCAGAGACAGATCGTGCTGCGCGAGCATCCCTGGCGCAATTGGCGAAGCGCGATGGCGATTTCGATCGCGCTCGAGAACTCTGGGAGAGCATGCTCGGCAACTCCCGCGAGGGATACGAAGCCTACGAGCAACTGGCGATCTATTACGAACACGAAGCACGTAACACGCAGATGGCCCTGGCGACTACCCGCGAAGCGCTCGCGCAGTTACGTCGCGCCCATCAATTGACAATGATCGCCGCCGACCAATACCGCGCAAGCAAGCTCAAGTTTGAGCATCGGCGTTTGCGACTCGAACGCAAGACCCAAGCGATGGCTCCGAGTCTGTTCAACACGTAACACTCAGAAGCTTGCACTCCATCTTCCAGATTTTTATGGCCCGCAATTCTGGATGTCGTCGCGCATTTGCCAATCGCTATCGGCGTTTCTCTGGACTGATTTGCCCACCGACCAATTCATCTCCAGATGCGAGGGTCCATATTGGGTAATTGGCCCCTCAGTGCTTTCCCCTCCACATCACTTCGTTTCAGCTCGAGCGTCTTGAAGAGCCAATAGGCTCCGAACGCCCAGACGCCAGCAGTCTCGACCACGAACATTTGATGCGGATTACGTCGCAAAAAGAGATGAGCGGAGATGGGTGCGGCAATCATGAGCGTTCCCAATACGCGGTACCAGTGCGTGTAAAACGCAATCACTTTCGCACGATCCGGGACCGTTGCCGGCATTTCCCTGAGCGTCTTCCCGGAACAGAATACGCACGTAAAGCCGACACACAAGAAGAAAGTTATTGCGAAAGTTAAATGCGGGTTGAATCCGGTTTCGTTTCCCCAATTCATTGGGAACAACGCCACACATGGTGCCATGATGCCCGCGACGTTGAGCATCCAGTCCTCTACGTGGCTGAAACCGCGCATAAGCAACATGGCGCCTCCGATGAAGAAGAGATTGCCTACAAACCAATTCCGCATCGGCCCGGTGCCTATAGCCAAGCACGGGTCAGGAATCAATGCTGCTTGTTCAGTATTCATGGCGTCCAGCGAGTCCGCCGCTTTCAATCCGGAACATTCCTTAGTCGCGTGGTAGTATGCGCTCATTGATCCAGCGAGAGGGATTCCATAGGCCCAATGGCCCACGCCAGCCAGAATGATGGGAAGCGAGAGTCCCACGAGACCAACGCCCACCCTCAAGGCGATAAACATCATCAGCATATGTTTCTGGATACTCGTCAAGGCACCAACTCCTTCGACGGTGATTCGAATCCATCGATACGTATTGTTGCACTGATGAAGCTTCCCCGGGGAAGCGCGCTCGGAATTTATCCGGCCGTGAAGGTAAAATAGCGATACTATGTAAACTATTGTAATATTTTTTGCTTCCGGTTACGCGGGTAACTTACGCAGCATTCATCTCCTGTTTACAATTGCCGCACGTGAATCCTTCATCCGTTGCGGGCAGATTCGCGGAAAGGGGAGATTTTGTAAATGAGCAGGACTGAACTGCCTTGCACGTCTGCGAATCCACCGGACACTTCTGAGCATCACCAAGGTAAACGACTCACCGTTCAAGAGCAGCGTGAGGCACTGATTACACCACTCACTGCCAGGCTCCAGGCCCTTTGGTCAAAGAAGACGCTCCGACTCACTTCTGATGAAGTTGATCTGCTGCAACTCATGAGCACACTGGTCCGGCTTTCCGACCTCGATGTCCTCCAGACTTTACCTATTGCAAACAAAATCATGCCACCCACCGAGGCGTGGGAGTTATAGCCCCAGCAATATTTAGCGACAGACATGAGCCCATGAATTCCCCCTCATGGGCGTCTGCCATAGAAATGCCGTAAAGTGTGCATCTTAATTATTGTTCTAGTAATCATATCCGGTGTATGATCGCAGCAGAAATAACCCCCCGGCAAGGAAAGCCATTATGCCTAGAACCAAAGATCCCGACGCCCCACAGCTCATCAAGGCTTGTACCTCTCTGGATGAGTTGACACTGACACTACTTGAGAAGATTAGACACAAGTTCCAGCTGACCAAAGTAAAAGCGTCCAAAATGATTGTAGGGCTTGCCCTCGAAAAGAAGATCAAACTGACGGACGTCACAAAGTTCTACCAAGAGGTCTGGAGCAATCTTTCCTTCGAGAGCGGACAGCGCTTCTCGCAGTTGCGCCTCGACTGGACTCCCGAGGAGAATGCTTTGCTGCTTATCTACGCAAAACACCTCTTCAGTTCCAATAATCGAAGCGAGGCCGTGCGCGTATTGATCACCTACTACGCAGTCCAGAACAAATTCGCCGTCGTTGGTCAGGTCAAGAAGTCCACAATCATCCCTAGCAAGAATTGACCCAGGGCCCCCGCGAGTCGAGCAGCTTTGCACGTTCCTTACGGTAAATCCTGAAGTCCGCCGACACATGCCTTTGAAGTAGATCCGCGCCCAATGCGCTGCAGTTCACGTTTCGCTTTGGGTGCGGATCCCCTGGCACAGCGGGCCGAGCCTGTGCTTGTACCGAGATCCGTCACTTGGAACCACAATATGTCCACACTCGAGCAACAAATGGATTGGGAGTGCCTGTGTTGATCAGGGCTCGGGCGGAGGAAGTGCGCGGCTTTGTTGTAAAACACGTCACCCACACCTGCTCTGCCCTTTGTGTGCTGGGCTAAGCGGGTTAATCATGGCTACCGTGCAGCCCGGGTCAGAAAAGCTACAAGGTCGAGCCGTGAGGAAACAATCAATTCCGATTACACTTTCCGGTTGAGGCAGGGCTGAGGGTCTCGATTTGTCATAGGCGTAGCTCAAATAGGGGTGAAACAATCAACGATGCCGAAGTGTAGTGCAGGTTTAATCATGCATCGAAGGCTCGACTTGGTCATTGAAGTCTTCTTGGTTCACCAGGCGGTCCGTTCTGGGCGAAGAAGGACATCGGTGCGTGGTCCATCCCAAAAGGTGAGTATGAGGAAGGTGAGGACGTCCTGGACGCCGCCCGGCGTGAATTCCATGAAAAGCTTAGATTCACAGCCGATGGGGTGTTTATTGACCTGGGCCCCAGCACCTGATAAGCAATCTGTGTCAGATCGAATGGCCGCCCCGGTTAAAGTGTCTGATCGAGGTTCCCGAGGTTGATCGGGGCGGCTGGTTTTCGATATCTGAAGCAAAGAAGCGCATCCTCAAAAGCCAGCAGCCGCTGTTGGAAATCCTCCGCAGGAGCTTGGATCGAAGCGGACAATGAGGACGCAATTCAGAGTGACTTGCTTGCCTCGAAGGCCATCTTACCCGAGAATCAAATCGGCATCATGTCCATGGAATCGCTCCGATTAGACTCCATAGAAAGTGATATCCGGATCTCCAACGCAACTTGGAAGCGACGGGCACTTCATCACAGGTCAACAATTCCTGTCTAAGGTGTCAGGCAGATATCTCGCAACGGCGGCGCAGTAAAGGATCAAAACTAGATGGACATCCACCTAATAGACGGGACATACGAATTGTTCCGGCACTTCTTCGCCATACCCTCCGCCTCAGATGTAAGCGGCCAGGAAATTGGCGCGGTCCGCGGAGTGCTGACATCCATTTTGTCGATGATCGAGCGCGGCGCAACCCACATCGGAGTGGCAACCGATCATGTCGTGGAGTCGTTTCGCAATGATCTCTATCCCGGATACAAGACCAGCGAAGGTGTACCT
>Ga0181520_10000645_pt1 | contig 75266 bp, 61 predicted proteins | sample PEATcosm2014_Bin_29_FD_132451 | JGI IMG/M metagenome (GOLD analysis project Ga0181520, IMG submission 132451) | Peatland microbial communities from MTU Mesocosm Facility, Houghton, MI, USA - PEATcosm2014_Bin02_30_metaG | ecosystem: Environmental > Terrestrial > Soil > Wetlands > Peat | place... | reverse complement strand
GGCAGCGTCTTGATGTCGTCGCCGAGGGACTTTTCCAGGGAGGCGACCAGCTTATCCATGCTGTCCTTGGCCGCTGGCGGAAAGTTCTGCTTCACCCAGTCCTGGCCGACGGCCTCGCCTAGCGCCACGTCGGTCATGGAAGAGCACTGCTTCCAGCGTGCGATCGGCTCCTTTTGCCCCTGGAGGGTCCTGCCGAAGAAGTCGAAGTTCTCATCGAAGAACGCCTTTGGCAGATTCGCGGCCTGTCCGTGCAGAGTGTGCCAGCGCAGATAGCTTTTCCAGGCCTCGACCGGCTCGCTCTGGATTAGCCCATTGAGCGCCTTGAAGAAATCAGGCGTGGCCACATTCAGGCTGTCGAAATGGCCGATGCCGACGGTGTCGAAATACGCGCCCCAGTCAAAGGCCGGCGTAAGTTTCTCAAAGTCCACAAGGGTGTACATGTGGTAGCGGTTCTCGGGTTGGCGCAGATCGGTGCGGCTGGTGGAGGCCTTGGCCATCGCGGTTTCAATCTCCATAACCGCTGCGGCCTCTTTGGCGGCCTGCTCGGGCGTGTCGCCGGCCAGCGTGAACATCTTCTTCAAGTGCTCGATGTACTGGGCCCGGATGGTGGAGAAGCGAGCGGAATCCACCAGATAATAGTCGCGGTCGGGTAGCGACAGGCCGCCCTGCCCGATGGCAGCGATCTGCTTGGAGGAGTCCTTGTCGTCCTGCTGGACGCCAAACTCGAAGAAGCCGTCGGGCGTGCCTTGTCTTTCAAGCTGACTGAGCAGCGCAGGAATCTGCTTTGCCTGGGCAAGACCCGCAATGAGTTTCCAGGCCGGCTTGACCGGCGTCAGGCCCTTCTTTTCCACCAGGTCCGTGTTCATGCAGGCGGCAAAAAAGTCACCGTACTGCTTTTGCAACGGCGTGGTGGGGTTCTTGGCGGCGGCGTCCAGTTCCTGCCACAGCAGATACCGGTTCCGCTCCCGGAGCACCGAAAACGACCGCGCCCAGCGCACCTGGTCGGCGGGAATGGGGTTGCTCTTCACCCAATTGCCGCAGGCGTACTGGTAGAAATCCGTACAGGGATCGACGGTCTTGTCGATGGCCGAGGCATCGAAGCTTTTGCTGGCCGCTGGTGGCGCGGGCTGCGACGAAGTCGCGTTGGCTTGCGTCGCGCCCTGCGCTTGCATCAGGGTGGTTCCGGCCGTCAGCAGCAGAATGGAAGCGAAACGAATGTAGTTCATCGAATTTCCTCTTGGAAGCAGCCAGCCAGGTCCATCGGCGCCGTAAGCGCCCGTGGATGGCGGCCAGAAGTGAGTTTGGGGCAGCCAATTCCATACGGGCTGCGATGGATAGCAGCCTATCACGGCGGGGTAGTCAGTGAGGACCGCTGCACCTCTCGTTGACTGAGGAATGTCGGCGACGCAGGCCAGTTTCTTTTGCTACACTCCGCTTGCGGTTCCCCATGGAGGAGAAAAGAGTGTTCAAACGCCACAAATTTGCTGTTGCGGTGCTCTTGGCAATGGGTGCAATCCCCCTGGCTGCCCAGCCGGCCCAGAAGCTCACTGCGGCGCGCACCCTGGTCCGCGCCGGCCACCTGCTCGATGTGAAAACCGGCAAATTGCTCGATGACCGGACCATTGTGGTGGCGGGAGAGACCATTCTGTCCATCGCGCCTACCGCTTCAGTTCCGATGCAGCCCGGCGATACGGTGGTCGATCTGCGCGATTTGACCGTGCTGCCGGGCCTGATCGACGTGCACACGCACCTTACTTACGATACAAACTTCGATCCCTACCACGAACTGACCGTAACCGACGCCAAGGAGGCCATTACCGGTGTGGTGAACGCGCGCACCACGCTGCTGGCCGGATTTACCTCGGTGCGCAACGTGGGTGCCGGCGGATACACCGACGTGGACCTGCGCGATGCGATCAATGCAGGCCAGGTGCCGGGGCCGCACATGCTGGTGAGCGGGCCGGCGTTGGGCATTACCGGCGGACATTGTGACAACGACCTGCTGCCTTTCAAATATCACGCGGTGGGCGGCGGCGTGGCAGACGGCGTTGCCGCCGTGCAGCAGAAGGTGCGGCAGAACATCAAATACGGCGCCGACCTGATCAAGATCTGCGCTACCGGCGGTGTGCTGTCGAAGGGCGACGATCCACAGGCCTCGCAATACACGCTGGAAGAGATGCGCGCCATTGTTGCCGATGCCCACCGGTTGGGCCGCAAGGTGGCCGCGCACGCGCATGGAGCACAAGGAATTCTGTGGGCCACCGAGGCCGGAGTGGACTCAATCGAGCACGGCAGCTACATCGGCGATGACGCCATTGCCGAGATGAAGAAGAATGGGACTTACCTTGTGCCCACGCTGTATCTGGAAGACTGGGTGGTCGAGAAGGGTAACCTGCCGCCGCTCTACCACCAGAAAATGATCGACGTGAGCGCTGTGGCCAAAGGCAACATCAAACACGCCATGCAAGCCGGCGTGAAGATCGCCATGGGTACCGACGCAGCGGTTTATCCACACGGGCTGAATGCGCATGAACTCGACGTGTATGTGAACCAGCTTGGCATGGCTCCTCTGGCGGCGCTGCAAACGGCCACCGTGAACGCAGCCGACCTGATGGGCTGGAGCGCAAAGACCGGCAGCCTCGAGGCTGGCAAGTGGGCTGACATGATTGCGGTCGAAAAGAACCCTCTCGACGATGTGCGGGTACTCCAGGATGTGAAGTTTGTCATGAAGGCGGGCGTGATCTATAAGAACGAGGCTGCCCGGAAGGAATGAGCCTCGCGGTCAATGCCGGTCTCCACCGTGCCGCGGTTTCGCCGCCCGGGCGAGAAAAATCACGCTGGAGGTATGATGGGAAGTCAGAAACCTGGTTGCAAGACAATCCTTCACGAAGGGCACTTTCGCAATCGCGAGCAGGGGTAAATGAAGGAAACTGGAACTAGAAAAATCGAGCTGTTTGACACCAGTCTTCGCGACGGATTGCAGCAGCCGAACCTCGAAATTTCCGTGCCGAATGCTGCCGGCCTTCTTCAGCGCATGGCAGGCTTTGGCGTCCAATATGCCGAGATCGGTTTTGCCGGTGCAAACCGATTTTCAGCAGAATTGACACGCGCTCTTCATTCGGTCGATACAGGGGCCATGAAGCTGGCCTTATTTGGCAGAACGCGCGGTCGCGGCGCCAAGGTACAGGAATGGCCCGACGTACAAGTCATGGTCGACAACAAGAAGCGCGCTTCTGTTGCGGTGGTTGTAGTCAAGTCCAGGCTGCTCGATGTGAAGCGGTCCTTGGAAACGACGCCGGAAGAAAACCTGCTCATGGCTTACGAAACTATAGCGTGTCTTCACGACAACGGTCTTGAAGTAATCGTGGACTTTGAACACGCTATGGATGCCGGTTGCGGCCGCCGTGAAAAAGGCGAGAATTGCAGCGCCGATATTCGCAAGCGCAGCCTCGACTACTTCCATCGGATGGTAGAACAATGCATCCACCAGAAAGTTAGCCGCCTGGTTGTTTGCGACACAACCGGGGGTGCCAGTCCTGAAGAAGTCAGCCGCGTTATCGGCGGCCTGACACAGGCTTACCCCGACGCCAAGGTCGGATTTCACGGTCACACGGATCGCGGTCTTGGAATTGCCAACACCAGAGCCGCCATTCTTGCCGGCGCGGTTCAAATTCAAGGCACTCTTCTCGGAACGGGTGAGCGCTGCGGCAACGTGAACCTCACCACTGTCATCGGCAGCATGCAACTGAGGGGTGAAGCGGAATTTGTCGCTCCCGAGTCGCTTCCGGGGCTTACCAGTCTCGCACATTCGGCTTATGCGGCTTTCGGACTTGAGGCGCCGCACGGTGCTCCTATTGTCGGTCCAGGCGCTTTTGGTACCTGGGCCGGCATGCACGGCAGCAGCGAACGCAAAAACCCGGGGGCTTACCTCTGGTGCGATCCCGCCAAAGTAGGCGCCATACCGGTGATCGGTGTAAACGGCCAATCAGGGAAAGCCAACATCATTCTGCTCTCGAAAGCGCTCGGTGTTTCTCTTGATTCCGCGCAGGCACAGGTTTTCATTGACGCCAATCAGGCGATGATTGAAGGCGGCGGTTTCACGGCCAGTGAAGTTTCCTTCCGGCTGGCCTGCATGAAGGTGCTCAAAACCCTCCGAAATCGCTTCAGCATCAAGAGCTGGAGAGTTTTGGACGAATCGGACGAAACCGGAAACAGGTACGTTCAGGCCTCAATGCTGTTGTCGGTCGGCGACTCGGCCGTTGCCACCACTCGAGCAGAGGGCGCTGGTCCCGTGGATGCGCTGACCAAGGCAATGCGGCGCGAATTGGAAAAATGGTACCCGTCTCTTGCGCAGATGCGTCTGGGCACCTTCAGCGTCACGGCCCTTGACGTATCTGCCCACGATTCGGCGGCCTACGTGCGCGTGACTGTAAGCTTCTACGCTGATGGTCACGAGCCGTGGAAAACCGCGGGAGTCAGCAGCGACTTGAACCAGGCGGCACTGATGGCCATCGTGGATGGCTTCAATTATTGGCTGCTGCAAAACCCTGACTAACCCAGTCAGGGAGCCGACGCCCCAGGAACATGGCGGGTGAGCAGGTTTTTTACGGGCTAAAATCGATCGTTTCGCCGGTTCTTTACATTCCGCCCGTAGCCCTGCCACACTGAGGAGTGGACACCCAGACCATCGTTATTCTCGATTTCGGTTCGCAATATACGCAGCTTATCGCCCGGCGCATTCGCGAACAGAACGTCTTTTGTGTCGTCCTGCCCTGCACAGCCCCTCTCAGCGAGATTCAGGCATTACACCCACTGGGGATTGTTCTTTCAGGCGGGCCGTCGTCGGTCTACGACAAGGATGCGCCGGAGGCCGACCCCAAGCTGCTCGAACTGGGCGTGCCGGTTCTGGGCATCTGCTATGGGCTGCACTTCATCGTGCACCACCTGGGCGGCAAGGTGCTTTCGGCGCCTCGGCGGGAATATGGCCACGCCGAGGTCAAGATTGTGGGCGCGGCGACAGCGCTGTTTGCGGGGCTGCCCGAGACACTGGCGGTTTGGATGAGCCATGGAGACGAGGCGCTGGAGCTGCCGGCGGGTTTCCGGCGCACAGCGGTCACTTCGAACGCGCTGGCGGGAATTGCCAACGAGGAGCGGCGCATCTGGGCGGTGCAGTTCCACCCCGAGGTACACCACACTCCGCTGGGGCCGCAGCTGATCAGGAATTTTCTGTTTGCCATCTGCGGGGCGCACGGCGACTGGACCCCTGCGCACTTTATCGAGACCACTGTGGCGGGTATTCGTGAAAAGGTGGGCAAAGATCACGTGATCTGCGGGCTGTCGGGCGGCGTCGACTCGTCGGTGGCGGCCATGCTGGTGCATAAGGCCATCGGCAGTCAGTTGACCTGCATCTTTGTGAACAATGGCGTGCTGCGCAAGAACGAATTCGCCAATGTGCAGAAGAACCTGCGTGACAAGTTGGGCCTCAATATCGTCGCGGTGGACGCCAGCCAGCGGTTCCTCGCGCAACTGGCCGGGGTGACCGACCCGGAGACAAAAAGGAAGCGCATTGGCGCGGAGTTCATTGCCGTCTTTGACGATGAGGCTACGCGCATCGCGAAAGAGACCGGCGGGGTGGACTGGCTGGTGCAGGGAACGCTTTATCCGGACGTGATCGAGTCGTCGAGCGTGAAGGGACCGAGCCAGACCATCAAGAGCCACCACAACGTGGGCGGGCTGCCTTTGGGGATGAAGCTGAAGCTGATTGAGCCGCTGCGCGACCTGTTCAAGGATGAAGTCCGGCGCATCGGCCGCGATCTCGGAATGCCGGAAGACATCCTGGGGCGGCAGCCGTTTCCGGGCCCTGGTCTGGCGGTGCGCATTCTGGGCGAGGTAACACCCGAGCGCGTAGCGCTGTTGCAGGAAGCGGATGAGATTGTAGTTGCGGAGATCAGGGCGGCCGGGCTCTATTCGAAGATCTGGCAGAGCTTTGCCGTGCTGCTGCCGGTGATGAGCGTGGGCGTAATGGGCGACCAGCGGACCTATGCTTACACCGCGGCGGTGCGGGCCGTACATTCCGAAGACGGCATGACCGCCGACTGGACCCCGCTGCCCTACGAGGTGCTGAAACACATTTCCAGCCGCATAGTGAACGAGGTGAGGGGCATCAACCGCGTGGTCTATGACATCACGTCAAAGCCGCCTGGGACCATCGAGTGGGAATAGGACACGCCGCCTTGTCTGCCACGCGCTGATAGAATTGACGGTCTGTTGGAACCCGCAGGCAAGGAGAGGTGGATGAAAGTTCTCAGAGGAACCACGAACGCTGTTGTGATCGCCCTATTCTGCATCGGCAGTTGCTTTGCGCTGCCGCCGGGGTACAAGGGAAAGCCATTCAAAGACCAGTTCCATCACTCCGGCGCCGCGGTGATTCCCGGGACCGTGCAGGCCGCCTTCTATGACCTGGGCGGCGAAGGAGTGGCATATCATGACACGACGCCGATCAACGAAGGCGCCAAGCTGAATCACACCACGTTAATGCTGAATGGTGTGCAGTCGAGCCACTGCCGTCCTGGCGTGCCCGAATATATCTGCTACTTCCGCGAGAACGAGGGAGTGGATATCTCTTACACCAAGGATTTCGCCGATTTCAGCCACCCCAACCTGGTTGACCCTCCGAAGAATCAACTCTACATTGGCTGGGAAGAAGACGGGGAGTGGACCAACTACACGGTGAAGGTGAAGACGGCTGGGACGTACAAGATCGTGGCGCTCTACGGCAATGAAGCCAACACGCTCAATTTCGACCTGGATGGTGTGCCCGCAAGCGTGTGCAAGCTTCCCGTCGCCACCGGCAGCATGCATAAGTGGAACAAGGCCGAGATCGGGGAGATCACCTTCCCAAAGAAAGGTCTGCACCTGCTGACGCTCCACTACAACCGCGGCAATAACCTGGCATCCTTCGACTTTATTCTGGAAAACGGAAAGTAGCATCCTGCCCGGCGTGTCTGCCAGTTCCTTGCAGGCCACAGCCCGCGGTGGCATCTCTTCCCGCTCCTGAATGCAAAGAGGAGTCTATGGCTCCTCCGGCCTCAGTGTCTGGGTGCGCAGGAGAGCTAGCTCACGGGAGAGCGCATCGAGGCGGGTCATCAGCTCAACGTGGCGCTTGTCGGCGATCGAGGGATCGAAAGCCTCGATGTAGAAGGTGCCGTTGGGCTCCAACTGGCATTTGCGCACCTGGTCGAAGCCCTCAAAGCCCTGACGGTGAATGACCGAGAGCAGCTCCTCGCGGGTCAGCGACTCGCGCTCCATGATTTTCCGGTCAAGCTGGCCGTTGAAGATGAGGACGGCGGACCGGCCCTCCAAAACGCGGGTAAGCCGCTGGGAGCGGAAAAGCACACGGACCACCAGCCAGTTGATGCCCAGCAGGCCGAAGGCGCCAATGATGCCGCCAGTGACCGAGTTGTCGTCGCCGATGATGGCATTCTGTACGGTGTTGGAGAGCGAGAGCAACACCACCAGATCGAAGGGGTTGAGCTGGGCCAGTTCGCGCTTGCCGAAGAGCCGCAGCAGCACCACCAGGACCAGGTAGATGATGACCGGGCGAGCCAGCTTCTCCAGGATGGGAAGCGGCAGGTGAAACATGTTGTCGAAGATGAGCGAGTGGGGCATGGCAACGAGGATAGAACAGAGAGGAGAATCGGAGATCAGAAATCAGGATCGGCTGGTGAAACTGGAGTGGTAGCACTGGTTGCCAATCTGTGACGGTCTTCTGATGGGAAGTCGTTTCAGGCGTTAATGGTGGCCTTGCTTCTGAAGAAATCGAGGGATTTCTCCAGCCCTTCCCTGAGAGTGATTCGCGGTTCCCAGCCCAGCAGGGTGCGGGCCTTCGTGATGTCGGGGCAGCGGCGCGCGGGGTCATCCTCGGGCAGGGTTGCAAAGCTCAGTCCACTTTTTGAGCCAGTTACATCCAGCACTGCCTGGGCGCACTCAAGGATGGTGAATTCATCGGGATTGCCGAGGTTCACCGGCATGTGCTCGGCGGAACGCGACAGTAGCAGGATGCCTTCGATGAGGTCGTCAACGTAGCAGAAACTGCGGGTTTGGCTGCCATCTCCGTAGATGGTCAGCGGCTCGCCGCGCAGCGCCTGCATCAGGAAGTTGGAGATCACCCGGCCGTCGCTGGGATGCAGACGCGGGCCGTAGGTGTTGAAGATGCGAACCAGGTGCGTGTCGACGCCGTGAGTCCGGTGGTAAGCCATCACCAGCGCCTCGGCATAGCGTTTGGCCTCGTCGTAAACGGAGCGAGGACCAACCGGGTTCACATGTCCCCAGTAGTCCTCTGTCTGCGGATGTTCGAGCGGGTCGCCGTAGCACTCCGAGGTGGAGGCGTGTAGATGGCCGGCGCTATATTTGAGCGCGATCTCTAGGGTGTTTTCGACGCCGATGGAGCCGGCGCGTAGGGTCTCAATCGCCAGACGGAGATACTCCGGCGGACTGGCCGGGGAGGCCAGGTTGAAGACATAATCCACCGGGCCCGGATCGAAGTCCTGTCCGAAGCGCCGGCAGATGTCCCACTCCTTGAAATGGAAGCGCGGTTCCCGTGCGAGGTGGACCAGATTGTCAGGGTCGCCGGTAGAGAAGTTGTCGACTCCAATCACTGAATGGCCCTCACCCAAGAGCCGGTCTGTCAGGTGAGAACCCAGAAATCCGGCGGCGCCGGTTACTAGTACGCGCATGGTCAAGGTCTCGTGCTCCTAAGCGCGGGTCACGGGCCCGGCTGGGGAAACTCTCTATGGCAAGAATAAAAGGCGACCTGCCTACAATACCACGCTGCGCGGTTTTCCTTGCTGTGCCTGGTAACTTGCGGGCCGGCCCACACTGACATAAGTGAAGCCATGGTCTAGCATCTCTTGCGGTTTGTAAAGGTTACGGCCATCGATCACGATGGGGAAGCGTACCGCCTGATTCAGCCGCACCAGATCGATTGAGGCAAACTCCTTCCAGTCGGTCAGAATCAGCACGGCATCGACGTCTGTTGCCGCTTCGTAAAGGTTCTCGGCGTAGCGAAGTTTGTTAGAAGGCGGCAGCACTGCCCTGGAGCGCTCCATGGCCGCAGGATCGTAAGTCGTAACCGTGGCGCCTGCCTCCAGGAGCCTCTGAATGATGTCGATGGCCGGAGACTCGCGAATGTCGTCGGTATCGCCCTTGTAAGCCAGACCCAAAGCCGCCAGTCTCTTGCCGCGCAGGGTCCACAGCGCCGACAGTACCTTGTTGAAGAAAATATCCTTTTGGGTCTCGTTGATTTTGCGGATTTCCTGAAGAAGTTGGAAGTCCACGCCCCGCTGTTGTGCCACCCAGTGGAAGGCCGCCACATCCTTTGGAAAACATGACCCGCCGTAGCCCAGCCCTGCGCGCAGAAACCGGGGGCCGATGCGGCTGTCGAGGCCCATTCCGGCGGCGATGTCCTCGATGTCCGCGTCCACGGCCTCGGCCAGGTTGGCCACCGCGTTGATAAAGGAGATTTTGAGCGCCAGGAAGGCATTGGATGCGTGCTTGATAATTTCAGCGCTCTGCGCCGACGTGATCAGCAGCCGAGCCGGATGAGAGGTACTGCAGGGGCCCGGCAAAGCGTCGGGTTGGGCATAATAGCTGCCTCCTGCAAGCGGCTCATAGATGCGCCGAAGCACTTCGGCGGACCGCTCGTTGCAGGCTCCCACTACGATGCGGTCAGGATGCAGGAAGTCGATAACGGCTGTACCTTCGCGCAGGAACTCCGGGTTTGAAACCACGTCGAAGCTTTGCGGATCGACTCCATGGCGGTGCAGCACGCGGCGGATCCACTCGTTGGTATAGACCGGAACCGTGCTCTTTTCCACAACCACTTTGTAACTGCCAATGGCACGGGCAATCTCAGACACCACGGCCTCGACATAAGAGAGGTCGGCTGCGCCGGTGTCGCCCTGGGGAGTGCCGACGGCGATAAAAATGGCCTCGCTCCGCTCGACGGCTTTGGCCAGATCGGTGGTGAATTCCACGCCGCGGTTCAGGTGCCGGGCCAGCAACTCGGGCAGGTGTTCTTCAAAGATGGGTACACCGCCTTCGCGGAGGGTCTTCACCCTGGCTTCGTCGTTGTCCACGCAAATAACGCGATGGCCCATTTCGGCAAAACAAACTGCCGCAACAAGTCCCACGTATCCGGACCCGATCACACTGATGGAAACTGGCTTTGACATCGGCTTGTGCTGTCTCCTTCGCTGCTCTAAATGCAGGCTGGCGGCACGAGGGATTTCGGGCCGGTGAGGCATTCGATCGACGCTTGAGGCGAACCGGAACCGAATGAACAGCCGCCCGGAGAGCCTTCAATCAAGATTTGGCCCTGGGAAACAAACCGCGCGACCCGGAGGGCCAGGGTCAACCGCTTCTAGGCTATCCGGTATTGGCAGGTTGCGGCAAACGCTCGCCGCCGGTTCTCTCCATGTAGGGCCTGGGTTGCGGGGAGCGAGCGGTTTTGCTCCAAACTGGGCTGGATCGCCTTACCCGGTTTACCAGAGGGAAGCAGCTTGCCTGTCTGGTAGAGTGGGATTGCAGCCATGGATCCGGAACCGCCGCGGTTGTGCGCCGGCCAATCGTCGAACCGACAAGCGGCTTAAGATTACTAAGGATAGAGGCAAACTTCATGTCAACGTCTGGACAATTTCGGCTTGGGGAACTTGCGCCCTTTCGCATTGATCCCTTGTACGATCCGAGGGTGTGGGGCTTCCGGGATCTTCGTCCCTGGTATGACCACGTTGTGCAGGATGCGGCGGGGGGTGGGGAACCCATAGGGGAAGTCTGGCTCACTGGAGACGAGTGCCGGGTGGCGACCGGGCCGTACGCTGGGCAAACACTGGCCGGCCTCTTTGGCCAGGTCCCTGAAGCCTTGCTCGGCCCGGCAGCCGCATCGTTGGCCTCGCCACTGCTGATTAAGGTTCTTTTTGCCAAAGAGAAGCTGAGCGTGCAGGTGCATCCTGACGACAAAATGGCGCAGAAGTATGGCGATCCTCGTGGAAAGACCGAATGCTGGTACGCGCTGGCGGCCGAACCGGGGGCGCAAGTGGCCCTCGGGCTCAAGCCCGGCGTCACGCTGAGCCAAATCAGGGAAGAGATTCACGCTGGCACGCTGGAGGCCAGCCTGAACATGTTGCCTGTGGTGGCTGGAGACTTGATTTTTGTGGATGCCGGAACAGTTCACGCCATCTGGCCGGGTTCGATTCTGTTGGAGACGCAGCAAAACTGTGACTTGACCTACCGGATGTTCGACTACGGGCGTCCCCGCGAGTTGCATATCGAGAAGTCCCTTGAGGCCACGCAGCTCAAGACCCGCGCCGGCAAGATTCCGCCCAAGGTACTTGCGGACCGCACCATCCTGATCGATGTAGAGTACTTTCGTGTGGAGCGGATTCCGGTGGTCGGGAGCCGGACAAGCACCAGTCTGCGCGGCCCCGCTCTGCCGGGTAAAGATGAGCCCGCTCCCGGTCTGGCATATTTGTTCGCCGCTTCCGGGGCAGGCAGAATAGCCGGGCCGGGATTCGAGCCGGTCGATCTGCCCGCGCGCGGCATCGTGGCCGTGCCGGCTGCCTCGCCTGCATTCACGCTTGAGGACGCCGGCGGCCTGGATCTGATCCGCATTACGCCCAACTGGCCTGTAAAGATCCAATGACCGATGGTTGCGGGGATCGCAGGTGGATTGCGCCCGGGCCTTATGCGCCCTGGTCAAGATAGGTTAGAGATACACGCTATTCCATGTTCTCCTCGGTACCTTCGGTTCGGCAGAGGGCCGTCGATCATTGATCAGGCAAGTTGCAGCTTACCGGTGCAAGCAATTTGTCGGGATGGACGACGGATTAAATTCCTTCAATTGTTAATAACAGCCATAGAACACGAGGCTGACGACCTGCTATTTTAGCTCAAGTGCACGGGAAATCCTGATTGCATTAGGTACTACGGTTTTTTCCCCGAATCTTTAGTTTGCAATTCTGTATGACCGATGTACACTTCTCCGCAGGGGATCCTGCCTCGGGGGCACTGCAAAACGTGGGAGGAGATCGAGAATGCGCTTAAGTTTGGCTTCCAAGGCGATCCTGGCAGCAGCCCTTGTCGCCGCATCAGTTCCTGCCTTTTCGCAGGTTGCGCCAGCCGCCGTGCGGAGTGGTCTACCACTCGCTGTTGGCGGTGGTTACTCCACTTGGGATGTCGATTGGGGCAAAGGGCGCATGGGCGGAGGCACGCTGTGGATCGACTACCGCCCCAGTTTCAGTTCGCCGCTCTTGCACGGGTTCGGTCTCGAAGTGGAGGCACGTGACGTCAGCCTGGGTGGTTCTCAGAGTCAGCCGAATATGCGTCAGGACACCGCCGGCGGCGGGGTGACGTACACCTGGCTCCACTACCGCGACTTTCATCCTTATGGCAAATTCCTGGCCAGCCAGGGAAGCATGGACTTTAACATCGGCGCTGTTCCGCCTTATGAGCATGATACCCGGGCCCTCTTTCAGTCCGGCGGTGGGTTCGAATACCGGGCTTTCGGCCACATCTGGGCACGCGGCGACTACGAATACCAGTTTTGGCAAATCCTCCTTGGCAAGAGACCCGATCCTCAGGGCCTCACCTTCGGCGTTATGTATGACTTCCGGCCCGTCCATGGGCGTTGAAGGCGTACGTGGTTTTCCCGCAGTTGCGCAGTCAATTTGAGCGTTTTCGGTTCGCGCTGTAGATGTCGCGGCCGGGGACCGTGTGTTTTCGCATATAGGCCTGCGCAACCGTCCGCGAGTTGAAACCAAAGTACTGAGGAGTTCATGTTCAGCGTTTTTCCGGTGATTGCTTTTGTGAAATACTCTTGCGCAAGGCGGCCGGAAAGCGTCTCCATTACACTCTTCTTTCCGGGGTAGGCGTCTACGCCGCTTGCGTTCTTTTTTGGCAGGTTATTGTTGAGCTCTTTACACTCCGGCATTCGAGGAAAATGCGACTGATGCAACTCCGTAATGCACACGTATTGGTCTGCGGAGCGGGCGGCTTTATCGGCGGCCATATGGTGAATAAGCTGTTTGCCGAGGGCGCGGCCAGTGTCCGTGCCGTAGACATCAAGCCGTTCGATGAGTGGTATCAAAAGAATCCCTCCGCTGATAACCGGATTCTCGATCTGCAACTGCGAGAATCCTGTCTGCAGGCGGCCAGAGGCATTGACGGGGTTTTCCAGTTTGCGGCCGACATGGGCGGCATGGGCTTTATTGAAAACAACAAGGCCCTTTGCATGTTGAGCGTACTCACCAATACTCATATGCTGGTAGCCGCGCGCGACGCTGGAGTAAAGCGTTTTTTCTATTCCTCGTCCGCCTGCGTTTACAACGCCGACAAGCAGAAGGCGCAGGAAGCGGTTCCCTTGAAAGAAGAGGACGCATACCCGGCGCAGCCCGAAGACGGTTATGGTTGGGAGAAGCTGTTCAGTGAGCGCATGTGTCGCCATTTCCATGAAGATTACGGCCTCGAAACCCGTATCGCGCGTTTCCACAATGTCTATGGACCGCTGGGGACCTGGACCGGCGGGCGCGAAAAGGCCCCTGCCGCCATTAGCCGCAAGGTGCTGGCAGCCAAGCATTCCGGCCGGCATGAGATTGAGATATGGGGCGACGGCCATCAGACGCGCAGCTTCATGTATATCGACGATTGCACCAAGGGCGTCGTAGACATCTTTGAAAGTGACATCCTGGACCCCATCAACCTTGGTTCGAGCGAGCTGGTTACCATCAACCAACTGGTCGATATTGCCGAGGATATTGCCGGCGTGAAGCTGAAGCGGCACTACAACCTTGGCGCTCCCAAGGGCGTGAACGGCCGCAACAGCGATAACACGCTGATTCGCAAATACCTCGGTTGGGAGCCTTCCATCCGTCTGCGCGACGGAATGGAACGGACGATGGCCTGGATTGAGGAACAGATGCTCGCGGGAGTGGCTCCCAGTTAAACGAAAAACCTGGCGAAATCAAGGCGCAAAGGTCTTCTGTGCCCAGTCTTGCCATGTGCGCGGAGATGGGCACACTCTATTAGAGGCAGTCCCGTTAAGCCGCCGCAGCGCGGGAGCCTTTGAGATAGCCGCAAGGTCTACAGCGGGCTGAGCGTCTGAGGACGATCGGGATGGGTGCGGTGGAACGACAATCTTATTCTCCAGGAGTTGTTCCGCTTTGCGCATCCATCTGATTCCGCTTCCTCCGATCCTGATTACATTTGTATTTCTGTCTTAAGAGTTGGGGCATTCATCATGCGAATTCTGGTAAACGACTTCTGCGGCCATCCCTTCCAAATTCAACTGAGTCGCGAGTTGGCGCGCCGTGGCCATCAAACTCTACATGTTTACTTCGCTGACAACTCGTCGACGCCCAAGGGCGACACGGAGTCCGCGGGAGACGGCTCTTTTGTAATTGAGGGTTTGCATGTTCCCATCCGGTTTTCCAAGCACTCGGTTCTCACCCGGAGAAAGGCGGATCTCGCTTATGGAAGAGCGGTGGCCGACAAGGTTGCTGCCTTCAAACCGGATGTCGTCCTCTCCGCTAACATGCCGCTTGATGCGCAAAACATCCTGCAACAGGCGGCAAGGAAGCAGAATGCGAAATTTTTCTTCTGGCTGCAGGATGTCTACAGCTCTGCCATCCGATTTGTACTGAAGAGGAAGTTGGGGCCGTTGTCCGGCATGATTGGCGCCTACTACCAGTTGCTGGAAAAAAGGCTTCTCGGCAAATCGGACGGCGTGATTTGCATCGCCCCGGGATTTGCAAAAATCGTCACGGAATGGGGCATTGACCCTTCACGCGTCATCATGATTGAAAACTGGGCTCCTCTTGGCGAAATCCTGCCCACGCAAAAAGACAACGCATGGTCGCGCGAGCACGGCGTGGCCGGGGGGTTCTGTTTCATGTATTCCGGCACGCTGGGCATGAAGCACCGTCCGGAGTTGCTTCTGGCGCTAGCCCGCTCGCTTGAGACCGTCGAAGGTGCGCATCTGGTGGTGATTGCCGCCGGTGCCGGCGCCGAATGGCTTGGCGAGAACTCGCAGACGGTCCGGAAGAGCGTGTTGACGCTCTTGCCATTCCAGCCCTACAAGAGAATTTCCGAGACGATGGGAGCATCCGATGTGCTCATTGCCCTGCTCGATTCGGAAGCCGGCTCATTCGCCGTGCCCTCCAAGATACTTTCGTATCTATGTGCGAGCCGTGCCCTGATGTTGGCCGCGCCACATGACAACCACGCGGCTGTGGTCGTCGAGCGGGCGCAGGCCGGCGTGGTCGTTTCGCCCGATAGTGCAACCGATTTTGTGAGTGCGGCAAAAAACCTGATGGAGAATGCCGAACTGCGCGCCCGGTATGCCGCCAACGCGCGCGACTACGCCGAGCGATCATTTAACATTGCGAACATTGCGGATCGTTTTCTTGAGGTGTTTTCAAGGCGTTGATCCGGATTTCGAGATTTCGCCCCGGGTCTCCGGCTTACTCTGGGAACGCTCCCGGCACCCGTCAGGCAGGGACGAGTATCTTCGTTTTGCAAACGCGGAGACTTCACAAATTCATCGTGCAGGCATCTGTCTGTGACGGTTGCCGGTTTCCGAATCCGCTTCTTTCAGGCACAATCAATAACGATATGAGCTTCCGATTTGAACTACCTCTGGAACTTCGCGGCGCCGTAGATCTGGCCGTCGCCGACTGGCACGCCAACAGCAAAGTTGACCGATTCTGGCAGAAGGACCCCGGTCTTTGGACCCGTGACGGCGAAGAGAAATGGATGGGCTGGACCGACATTGTCGCGCGGCAGCAAGAGAGCCTGGCGAACTTTGCCGAGCTGGGCGCGGACGTGGAGACCGCCGGCTTTGAGACGGTTCTGTTGGTGGGCATGGGTGGCTCCAGCCTGTGTCCTGAGGTGCTGGCCGTTACCTTTGGCCGGCAGCCGGGGTTTCCCGCACTGCAAATTATCGACTCCACCGATCCGGTGCAGGTAAAGGCCGTCCGCGACAAGCTGAACCTGGCCGAAACCCTGGTGGTGGTGGCCAGCAAATCCGGCTCCACGCTGGAACCGAACATCCTCAAGCAGTACTTCTTTGAGGAGATGCAGCAAGCTGTAGGCGCGGAGCAGGCCGGCAGCCATTTTCTGGCCATTACCGATCCCGGCTCGAAGATGGAGCAGGTGGCCAAGGCCGACGGCTTCCGGTACATTTTCTACGGTGACCCGCAGATCGGCGGACGCTACTCGGCGCTGTCGAACTTTGGCGTGGTGGCGGCTACGGCGGCTGGCCTGGACACGGGCAAGCTCCTGGATGAGGCGGCCAAGGCCGTGGCTGCGGCCAGACAGGCGCCGGACGACAATCCTGCGGTGAAATTGGGCTTGATTCTAGGTACGGCGGCCAATGCCGGGCGCGACAAGATCACTGTCTTCACTTCGCCGGAGATTTACGACCTGGGTGCGTGGCTCGAGCAATTGATCGCCGAGTCTACCGGCAAACTAGGTAAGGGCATTACGCCGGTGGATCGCGAGGCCATCGGTGCGCCCGAGGTCTACGGCAACGACCGTATTTTTGCTTATGTAAAGCTTGCGGGAACGACCGACGCGAGTTTGGACGCCAAGGTTGCGGCCCTTGCCTCTGCCGGACATCCGGTGATCTACATTGAGATTTCAGACCTCTACGAGATCTTTGGGCAGTTTTTCAGTTGGGAAGTGGCCACGGCAGTGGCCGGCTCGGTGATGGGCATCAACCCCTTCAACCAGCCGGATGTGGAGTCGGCCAAGATTGAAACCCGCGCCTTGACGTCGGCCTACGAACAGACGGGCACTCTGCCGGATCGTGCTCCGGTGCTGGTGGACGGAGGCATTAGCATTTACGCGACAGACGCCTACGCCGCCACACTCAAAGCTGCGGCGCCAGCCGCGACGCTGGCCGGTTATCTGCGCGCGCATCTTGGCCAGATTCACTCCGGCGACTACTTTGCCGCGCTGGCTTTTCTGCCCATGTTCGCCGAGCACGAGGCGGCGATCCAGAGCTTCCGGCACAAGGTGCGCGACGCCAAACGGGTGGCCACCTGCCTTGGTTTCGGCCCGCGCTTTCTGCACTCCACTGGGCAGGACTACAAAGGCGGTCCCAACACCGGCGTATTCCTCCAGATCACCGCGGACCACGCCGTCGATGTGGAGATTCCAGGACAGAAGTACAGCTTTGGGGTGGTGATCGATGCCCAGGCTGCCGGTGATCTTGCGGTGTTGGAGTCGCGTGGCCGCCGTGCGGTGCGAGTCCATCTGGGCGCCGATGTCGCAGCCGGGTTGCAGGCGCTGTCCGCGGCTTTTGACGAGGCGCTTCGGTAGGAGTCCCACAGAGACGGCGAGCAGCGAAGGGCGCGCGGTACAGGCGCCCTCGACTGTCTTGCGCGGCGCGGAACTTTTTCCCTGCGGCCGGGTTCTCACCGATGACAGCTTTCGCGGAACCTCGTCTAACGGTTTGAGCGGGAAGCAGCGACTTTGAGCGTCTTTTCAAACTGCGCGGCATCAAAGAGCCGGTTGAAGAGCGCTTCAGGCAGAGGAGATATACAACCATGAATCGGCCATTGCTCAAGAGAGTTTTTCCCCGGATTCTGGCGTGGGCTGGGGTGGTTACCCTGTGCGGCGCGATGGCGCTTGCTCAAGATACTGCCGCGGCTCCCGCAGCAGGCCAGCGCAGCGACGGACAGATCGAGATGGATGTGGTGCATGCCCTGGATGCTTCCAAGGCGCTGAAGAACGACCTCATCACGGCCGCCACCATCCAGAGCGAGGTAACGCTCTCCGGAACGGTGTCGAGCCAGGCCTCCAGCGAATTGGCGGAGTCGATCGCCAGCCATGTTCCCGGTGTGACCGCAGTGCACAACAATTTGAAGGTCGGCAATCCGCAGGATGCCGCCGCAAGCGATCAGAGCGCGCAGCAGATGGCGGACAGCCAGTCCGACGATGCATCGGCGCCCCCTCCGGCTGCCGCGGAGGGACCAATGCCGGCCCCAGCCCCAGCTCCGGACCAGGGCCGGCCTCAGGCTCAGCCTCAAGCCCCATATCCTCCGGCTCAAGCCCCGTATCCTCCGGCTCAAGCCCCGTATCCTCCGGCGCGACCTCACTATGCGCAGCAGCCTCCAGTGCAGGCTTATGAAGCTCCCACGGGCCCCGTGACCATACCGCAGGGAACCCTGTTGCAATTGCGGACCAACGAAGCGGTCAGCAGCAAGAGGGCCAAGGACGGCGAGCCGGTTCAATTCACCGTGATTCAGGACGTTGCCTTTGGCGGAGTCCTGGCGATACCGCGCGGCGCGACCGTGCATGGGGTGGTCACTGAGGTCAAGAAGGTTGGCGCAGGCGACCTGGGTGGCAACTCGGTGCTGGCGCTCAGGCTCACCTCACTGGACCTTGGCGGGCAGAGCTATCCGCTGGATACCGACCAGTTCAAGGTGAAGGGTCCGAATAAGGCCGGTCAAACGGTTGGCAATGCCTTTGGCGGAGCACTTTTGGGTGCAATTATTGGTGGCGTCGTGGGGCGTGGCGAGGGTGCAGCCATCGGTGCCGGAGCAGGTGCAGCCGCGGGCACGGCCGCTTCAGCGGCTTCTCCCGGACCGAACGTGTGGATTCCCGCCGAGGCTCTGGTGATCTTCCACCTGAAGACGCCGCTTACGGTCACTCCGGTGAACGCGCAGGAAGCGGCCCGGCTGGCGCAGGGGCTTTATCCCGGCGGCCCGACGCTCTATCGGCGCGGCTATTACCCCTACGGCTCGCCATATATCGCCGGCTATCCGTATTATGGCTATCCGCCGGTCTACTACCGTCCGTACTATTTGGTCGGCGGCGGGTACTACTACTGGCGGTAAACGTCAAATTAATTTGCTGAAGATGCGGCGGGCATTCCGAAGGACGGGGTGCCCGCCGCTTTGCGTGGGATCTAGATGTGAAGTTTCAACAGGTTGTCCATTCGATCTGAACGAGAGAAGCTGGTCGCGACGAGCCTTTTCTGTGTAGCGTTCGAACATACCCCGCCTCCCGGTGGATTCACGCCGGAACATCCTATGGGGCCTTGCCGGGTTCTCTGTCGTCTATAATGGCAGAGAATCGCGTCCAGCGAGAATTGCGCATTCGTGGGAGATGCTCGCAGCAGCCGAGCCCGTGCTGCCAGGGAGAAACCGCCACGACCGCGCGTAGAGAGTTGAAGGTCTAAGTCCACCCATGATTCGTTTCCTGCAACAGAAAGACAACCGCCTTATCAAAGCACTTTTCGTCGTCATCATTGGCGCTGCTTCGGTGTCGATGGTGGTGTACCTGATTCCCGGCCTCACCGGCATGGGCACTTCTTCCAGCGACACGTACGCGGTCGTCTACCCTCACTGGTACAGCCGCTTCTTCTCAGCGGGCGAGCCGGTGAGCCTGCAGCGGGTGGAAACGATGGCCCGTCAGCAGATGCAGCAGCAGCGCTATCCCGACAACCCGATGATTCTGAATCTGATCGAGCAACGTGTCGGACAGCAACTGGTGCAGCAGCAGATTCTGTTGGCTGAGGCGGAAAAGCTGGGCATTCGCGCCACCGATGACGATGTGCGCCAGTACCTGCACACCGGCCAGGCAGGCCAGGTTCTGTTCCCCGATGGCAAGTTCATCGGCGATGAGCAATACACCAACCTGATCGCTACCCGGTTCAATCTCTCGGTGAAGGATTTTGAGGATGATGTGAAGCACGACATCATCATCCGGCGTTTACAGGCGCTGATTACCGCCGGGGTCACGGTGGGCGACCAGGAAGTCCGCGACGAGTATCGCAAGGGCAACATCAAGATCAAGTTTGACTACGCGGTGATCTCCTCGGACGAACTGCGCAAGACGATCAATCCCTCCGACGGGGACTTGGAGGCATTCTTCAAGAAGAATGCGGCACGCTACGCCGCAGCGGTGCCGGAAGAACGCAAGATCACCTACTTCGCGTTTACGCCCAATCAACTGCCCGGCGGCGTGCCGCAGCCAACCCAGCAGGAGATTCAGCAGTACTTCGTCGCACACCAGGCCGAGTACACCGTTCCTGAGCAGGCAAAGTCGCGCCATATCCTTATCAAGGTGGATGCGGGTGCGGACGCCAAGACCGACGCCGCGGCCAAGGCCAAGGCGGAGGGCATCCTCAAGCAGTTGCAGGCCGGCGCCAACTTCGCTGACCTGGCCAAGAAGAACTCCGACGACCCCGGCAGCAAGGACACGGGCGGCGAACTGGGCTTTGCCCAGCGCGGTCGCATGGTGCCGGAGTTCGACAACGCCCTCTTCACCCAGAAGATTGGCGACACAAAGATTGTGAAGAGCCAGTTTGGCTACCACATTGTGCAGGTGGAGGAGCGGCAGCAGGCGCATTCTCAGCAACTCAACGAAGTGCTGCCCACCATCCAGGCAACGCTGATTCGCCAGAAGGCGGCGCAGGCCGAGGACAATTACGCGCGTGTCCTGACCTCTGAAGCCATCAAGAACGGACTGGAGAAGACCGCCGCGGCCCATCACCTGGAAGTAATGACCACGCCGCAGGTCAGTCGCCAGGGTGTGATCGCCGCGCTTCCCGACGGAGCGCAGTTGCTTGCCAAAGCCTTCGAATCCAAGCAGGGCGATCCAGCGCAATACGCGCCTACCGGCGAGGGCTACGCGATCTTCCAGGTTACGGGGATTGCGCCGGCCCATGCGCCCAACTTTGCCGACTGGAAGAGCCACGTCGTAGATGACTATCGCGACGAGCAATTACCGGGGCTGCTCAGCCAGAAGACCAGGGAACTGGCCGACAAGGCCAAAGCTTCGAACGATCTGGCCAAGGCTGCCAAGGAAGTGGGTGCGACGGTGAAGACCAGCGACCTTGTGGGGCCGACCGGCCAGGTTCCGGACCTGGGCGAAGTGGCGCAGGTGGCTCCTCAACTTCTTGACATGAAGGTGGGTGACCTCAGCGGGCCCATCAACGCCCAGCGGACCGGCGTGGTGGCCAAGCTGGTTGATAAGCAGGAACCCAGCGCGGACGAGATCGCCAAGAACTTCGACATGACCCGCGAACAGTTACTGGAACAGCGCCGGCAGGACGCCTTCAGCGTTTTCCTCAGCAGTGTCATGAACGACTACAAGAAGAGCAAGCGCATCCAGATGAGTGCCAAGGCGAAGGGTCCTGAGATTCCTGGACTGTAACCAACCCGCCCGGAAGCCGAATCCAGCAGCAACAGAAAGGCCCGCAACCGTAACAGTTGCGGGCCTTTCTGTTGCTGATTCGACGATGTTCTAGCGCAGGCCGGTGGTCTGAAACGGCAGTCCGGTTACGGGCCAGTGGTCGGGCTGGGCGTCGAGATTGGGTGCAACAGCAGCGCCGGAAAACGATGCCGGGGCAACTGTGACGTTCCAGCCATCGAGCACCACCAGAGCGTCTTCCCCGTTGAAGGCGTTCAAATCGGCTTCGATGGTAATGGTTCTGGACTCATTGGGGACCAGCGATATGTAGTTGTCGCTGGCGTAGACGGGCAACACGCGCTCCCCGGAACGTTTGCGGCGCACCTGAAGATGCGCCATGACTGCAAGGTTTGCGGTCGGGTTGTGAAGCGTGACCGTCAGCAGTCGCTTTCCGTCCGCATCCTTGCTTTCCACGCTGGATTCAAGCGTAACCATGGGCAGGTTTCCGAGCGCGGTCAGATCGTCCGGATGCTCCGGTTGAGCACGCCAGTAGAAGTTGCTTGAAACCGGTTTTCCCTGGGCGTCGCTCAGATCGAGCCTGAGAAAGTGGACCGGAGAAACCGTAGCGGGAAATTCGATTGGGCCCAGGTTGGTGGCCGCTGAGGGTGGCGCCGTAACCGTTGTATCGTGCTGGTAGGCCACTGATCCGTCGAGGTTGTAGACGGAGACATGCGCTACGGCATTGCTGACTGCTTCCGGCAGGTTGTTGATCACCTGCAGGTCGCCCGTAGCCTCATTGAACTGAATATGCACCGGCTCGGCGGCATGTTTTACGGCAAACAGCGATGCATTGGGCTCCAGATCGTAGTGGTAGAGCTGCCACACAAAGCTGGGCTGCGCCGGGTTGCTCATCCAGGTGATGACGGCGGTGGTGGAGTGGAACATCTGCGCGTTGCGCCCCTCGTACATGGCGCGGAAGGCCTCGTAGTTTGCCAACTGCGCCTTGCGCACGAAGTCGGCGAGGTTGGCGATTTTGCCGTAGCGGCTGGCCAGGATCAGCGGGTACATGTCTCCGCCGGAAGCTCCCTTGGCCAGGTCGTGTTCGGCCCAATCGTCGGTGATCGTCTCCCAGTCTTTTTGTGGCATCATGCCGTGGATGGATTCGAGCGTAGGCACCGAGACGCTGCCCGTTTCCGTCTTGAAGAAGTCGTCCTTGACGATGTAAAACTCGCGCGGAGTGCGCCAGAGGTAAGGGCCACCGGAGCGAACGCCGGCGCCATCGGTGGAACTGGGCTGGTAGCGGCGGGTGGGCTCTAGCTCGGCCATCAGCTTGCGTAGAATCGCGTCAATCTCAGGGGGCGGATAGCCCTCGTTGCGGGCGCACCACACGGCGATCGAGGGATGGTTGCGGAAGCGCAGGATCTTCTCGCGGACATTGGCGATATAGGTGTCAAGATCAGTGGGATTGGGGCCGTCGTTTGGATTGGGCTGGAAAAACTCGTCCCACAGCAGGATGCCGTACTTGTCGCAGAGCTCATAAAAGTCTTCGCTGGTGCTTTGTCCCACCCAGTTGCGAATCAGGTTCAAATTGGCCAGCTGGTGCATGTGGATCTGAGCTTCCAGCCGCTCGCGGGGAATACGTTTCAAGGCTTCATCGAGCCCCCAGTCTCCGCCGCGAATGAAGACGGGGACGCCGTTGACTGAGATGGTCAGGTTGTCAGTGCCGGGGACGCTGTAAGTGATCTTTCTGACGCCGAAATCCACATCCTGCGCGTCGGAGATCTTACGGCCTAGCTTGAACCCGAGATGGAGCTTGTAGAGATTCTGCGCGCCATATCCGTTTGGCCACCAGAGCCGGGGATGCTCGATGTGCAGCCCGGGTGTGGTTTTGGAATCGAAGCTGACCTTCCTCGAGCTGTGCGGAGCGAGTTCGACCTGCTGCTGGAAGGCGATGTCCGCGATGCTGCCTTCGAGTACGCCCGTCAGTGGCTTGTCGCCTACGTTTTCAACGGTGGTTTCAATCGCCACGTCGGTTGAATCGGTCCGGGGCAGTGGAAGATCGGTTGTGACCAGCGGGTTCTTCACCAGCACGGGTCCTGTGGCGGAAAGGTAGACCTTTTGCCAGATGCCGGTGTCCCGATCGCGAATGGCGGGAATCCAGTCCCAGCCGATGGTAGACAGAAAGGTTGGGCCGTCGATGGCAGTTTCGCCGCCGTTTTGTCCCAGGCCGTTGCGCAAGGTGTGCTCGTGCGAAATGCCGGGGTGCGGTTGCGGTGACACGAGTACGGCCAGCACGGCTTGTTTACCTGGCTTCACATGGGGAGTGATATCGAAGATGCCCCGGCTGAAGGCTCCCCGCATGACGCCGACCTGTGCGCCGTTGACCCAGACGGTTGCGGAGTAGTTGATGCCGTCGAAGTTGAGCCAGATGTGGTGGCTGGCATAGGACTTTGGAACGTCCAGCAGGGTCCTGTACCAGTAGGAGGCGCGCGCCAGACTCTCGGGAATCGTTTCCGGGCGGTTGTTCTCACCATAGAGAGGCTCCGGATAGACGTGGTTGTCCACTAGCGTGGTGAGCACGGTGCCGGGAACGGTGGCGGTGTACCATCCAGTGGTCTGGAGGCCCGGAACCGCAACCTCCGAGCCGGATTGCGGCACTTTGGCTGCGTCTTGCAACTGCCAGCCAGCGGCCACGGCAAGTGGTGGGGGTGGGGCCGATTTCGCGCCGGCGGAAACAGGCGTCAGAACAGCAACTGCGGATAGCATGGCTAAAAACAACGATCGAAGAAGACGCATAAGCGGCAGGTTTATCCTCTGGACTCTCTTGAAAGGTTTGACAGCGTTGTGCGCCGGATACGCGCACAACGGGCACACGCTCGGATTATAGTTGGCGCGATGCGTCACGAATCGCCATTTATGCCGGATTCACCGATAATGAAGCCATGGAATTTCAACGGTCGTCCGGGGTACTCCTCCATTTGAGCTCGCTACCCTCGTATGGAGGCATCGGCGACCTGGGGCCTGCCGCCCACGAGTTTGTGACCTTTTTGGCTGCGGCCAAACAGCACGTCTGGCAGGTTTTGCCGCTGTGCCCCACAGGGTATGGGAACTCGCCCTATGCAGGCTCGTCGGCGTTTGCCGGCAACCCTTACCTCATCAGTCTGGAGTTTCTGTCCGACTGGGGATGGATTGACGGAGAGCGGATCGGTGGCCTGGCCGGACGAAGCGGCAACGTGGACTTCAACGAAGTTGAGGCGCGGAAGCTCCCGCTGCTCTACGAGGCGGCAGGAAATTTCCTTGACCGAGGGCAGCACGACCCGAAGCTGGCGGAACAATGGGCGCAGTTCGAGGAGTTTTGCCGGGCTGAGGCGGGCTGGCTCATCGACTATGCCTTTTATGCCGAGTTGCGGCGCCAGTACGCAACAGGTGCGTGGGCGGCCTGGCCCGAGCCGGTGCGCCGCCGGCGGCCGGAGGCGCTTGCGAAGGTGGCCGCGAAGCATGGCCGGGCGCTGCGCCAGGAGCAGGTGCTGCAGTTTGCCTTTTCAAAGCAGTGGAACGAACTGCGCGAGGTTGCGGCGCGCAGTGGCATTCGCATCCTGGGAGACGTGGCCATCTTCGTCAATATGGATTCGGCCGACGTGTGGGTTCATCCCGAGCTTTTCGAGTTGGATGAGGAGTTGAAGCCGCTTCGCATTGCCGGCGTACCCCCGGACTACTTTTCGCCCACGGGGCAGCGGTGGGGTAATCCGCTTTATCGTTGGAATGTGTTGGAGGAGCGGGGCTTCGACTGGTGGATCGAACGAATTCGCCGCGCCGCCCAACTCTATGACATTGTCCGGCTTGACCATTTCCGCGGCTTCGAGGCTTACTGGTCGATTCCCGCGGACGAGGAGACGGCGGTGAACGGCGAGTGGGTAAAGGCGCCGGGACTCAAGCTCTTCCGCGCGCTCAGGTCGGCGCTGGGACCGCTGCCGCTGGTGGCCGAAGACCTTGGACTGATTACGCCCGAGGTGGAGTCATTGCGGCTCGAACTGGGAATGCCGGGCATGAAGGTGATCCAGTTTGGATTCAGCGATAAGGGCGCGCACATCCATCTGCCGCACCGTTTTACGCCCGGCACCGTGGCCTACACCGGCACTCACGACAACGACACCACGCAAGGCTGGTGGCAGGAGGCCGGCAAACTGGAACGCAGCGCCGTCGAGGCCTATGTGGGACCGGTCCCAACCAGCAACGGCGTTGCCCGGCCGGTCTGGCCGCTGATCCGCGCCACGGAGGCCAGCGTAGCCGAACTGGCGGTGGTTCCGGCGCAGGATCTACTCGAGCTCGGCGCCGAAGCCCGCATGAACACGCCGTCCATGCCTGCCGGCAACTGGAACTGGCGCGCCCCTGAGGCGAGCTGGAAGCCGGAACTTGCGGAACGTCTGGCCGCGCTGGTCGAAGTGACGGACCGCGATAACGACCCATTGAGCGAGCCGGAGGAAGCGGAGCGCACTGCCGGTTGAGCCGAGCCGGGATTTCGACACGAATACCCTGGCCTGTCCGCTCCCTGCTTCGCCCTTCAACGCTCGGCGCGGGTTTCGTGGGATTCGAGATAATTGGGGAAGTTGTAAATCTCCTGCATCCGGGTGATCAGGGCAACCGCTTCTCTCTCAGTGATGCCCGCGCCAAAAGCGTGCGTCTCGTAGCCCGTCTGGAACTGGATTCTGCTCGTTTTTGGATCGGTATGCCCCTGGCTGGCCCAGGACTCGGTGGGAGGGATAAATCTCAAGTTGCGCACATCCACGTTTCGAAAGTTGCGCGTAGATAACTCGATGCCCATCACCCGGCGCTGAATCTTGATTTCGGTTGGATCCAGTATGAGGGCGGTTTCATTGGTGAAGGTCCACAACACCCAGCATATTGAGAAGAGGAACCCCAGAACATAAACCCCTATGGCAATCATTTGGAGTGCGAATTCAGCGTCCTCTGTGCGGGGCATCGCCAATAGATGCCAGTAGTGAATTGACGCAGCGACCAGCCAAATGGCAACCACCGGACCATAGAGAACAGTCATCGCACCGCGCCGCGCTGGGATTGTGACCAGAATGCCCTGGGGCATCTGCTTCCAGCCGAGCCGGCCCTCCAACTCTCCAAGCATCCTCATACCCCTTGCTCCTGGATGTTATCGCGCTTTGGCCTCCGTCGGCTACCGATCTGCTTTCCACATCTCGCGTTCAGGCGTTATAGCTCGGGCAGGTCGGTTGCTAGGTTGTTTTGTTCCGCAACCAAATCTTGCTATGCTGGCGGCACATGGAAACCGCGGCGATTTACACCCACGGCCTTACGCGGCGCTTCGGCGCGCTGACTGCCGTGGACGACGTCACGCTGAGCGTGGCTCCGGGACAATTTCTCGGCTTTCTCGGGCCGAATGGAGCAGGCAAGTCCACCACCATCAAGATGCTGACCGGCCTGTTGGAGCCAAGCGCGGGGACCATCGAGATTCTGGGTCGCCCATTTGGAGCCGGAGCGCTCGACCTGAAACGGCAGATCGGCGTGGTGCCTGAGGGGATGGCGCTTCTGGGCCGCCTGACCGCCCCCGAGTATCTGCGCTTTGTCGGCCGCATGTACGGACTCGGCGCGGAAGTCGCCAAGCGGCGCACCGAGGAGTTGCTGGAGTTCATGCAACTGGCCAACGAGAGCCGCAAGCTGGTGACCGATTTTTCCCACGGAATGCAGAAGAAGCTGGCTCTGGCCGCGGCGGTCATTCACGGGCCCAAGGTGCTGTTTCTCGATGAGCCGTTCGAGGGCGTGGACGCGATCGCTGCGGGACAGTTGAAGGCCATGCTGCAAGGGATGATCAACCGTGGAGCAACCATATTCCTGACCACCCACGTGCTGGAGATTGTAGAGCGGTTGTGCAGTCACGTGGCCATCATCTCGCGGGGCAGGTTGGTGGCCAACGGGTCGATTGAGGAACTGCGGTTGGGAGTGGCTTCAGCGCTGCCGGGTGCCGAGATGGAACAGCGGTTGACGCTCGAAGAGATCTTTCTTGAGATTGTGGGCGCGGGCGGCAGGCAGGAACCGGCGCAGGAGCTCTCATGGCTCGCCTAGACGGGTCTGGCCTGAACGGCTCGGAAATGCCCTTCACAGAAATGGCGGGTGCCGGACCGCTGGGCACTCTGGCGCGTGCGCAGTATGGGGCGCTGGCCCGCTTGCGCTGGCATATGTTCACAAACGGCCTGCGCTCCAGCAAGGGCACATTTGAGTTGGGCGCGCGCATCCTCGTGTATTTCCTTTACGCCGTGCTGGGTCTGGGCCTGGGGTTGGGCATGAGCGCGGGCGCCTACGCCATTGCATTGAATCAGGCGTGGGAATATCTGCCCATCTTGTTTTGGGTAGCATTTCTGATCTGGCAGATGATTCCCATCATGCTGGCTTCCTTTCAGGAACAGTTTGACTTGGGCAGCATCTTGCGTTTTCCGGTGAGTTTCGGGTCGTTTTTTCTGCTCTACCTGGTCTTTGGTCTGGTGGATATTTCCACTATTTGCGGCGCATGTTGCTGTTTCGGCATCTGGTCCGGCATCTCCGTGGCGCGGCCTGAGCTTCTTGGATGGACGGCGCTGGGGTTGGCGGTCTTTGCGGTCTTCAACATCCTTCTGGTGCGGGCCATCTTTGCGTGGATCGACCGATGGCTGTCGCAGCGCAAGACGCGGGAGATTTTGGCCGCGGTGTTTCTGGTGATTGCGCTGTGCCTGCAACTGCTCAACCCTGCGCTGTACCGGAGCAGCCATGGGAAACGACCAAGCCGCGACGAGCAGGCGGAGACCTACCGAAAGATGGGAGGCGACATTACGCCCTGGCTGAAGACCGCCAATGCGGTGCAAGAGTGGCTTCCGCCGGGGCTGGCCGCTCGCGCGCTGACTCAGGCCGCAAAAACACAACTTGCGCCGGCATGGGGTTCGATAGGGGTTTTGGGCTTGTATCTTCTGGCTGCGGGGGGTGTGCTGGCCGCGCGGCTTCGCGCCGAGTACCGTGGAGAAAATCTGGGCTATGCTCCACGCCGCAACAAAGCGTCCCCGCGCCGGCGCAGGGTTTCGAGCCCGAAAGAGATTGCGGTGCGCGTCGGCAACCCCGGCTGGTTCCTGGACGGTTCCGGTCCCATTGCCGCGGTGATGGAGAAGGAACTGCGCACTCTAATGCGTTCGATCCCGCAGCTCTATGTGCTGGGAGCCCCGCTGCTTATGGTGTTCATCTTCGGAGCCCTGTTTCGCTCGAGCGCATCGGGGGGACACATGTTCGCACTGGCGCTTCCGCTGTCGATGGCCTATGCAATGCTGGGGTTCACGCAGTTGTTTTCGAACAATCTGGGTCACGAGGGAGCGGGGATTCAGGTGATTTTTCTTTCACCCACGCCCATAAGAACCGTGTTCCTGGCCAAGAACCTCTTTCACGCGTTCCTGCTCTGCCTGGATGTTCTGCTCGCGGGTATCCTGGTCAGCCTGCGGTTGGGCCGTCAGGACGGTGCGGAACTGACGGCCACGATTGCGTGGCTCCTCTTTGCGCTGCCTGTCAACCTGGCCGTGGGAAACGTCTTTTCGCTCACCATGCCCTACCGCGTAAATCCCGGCCGGTTAACCCGGCAGCGCGGATCCCAAGGCAACGCGCTGCTGAGCCTGCTGGTGCAACTCGGTGTGCTGGGCGTGGGCGCGGTGGTCTTTGGGCTCTGCGGGTATTTGCGGAATTTGTGGCTGGCCACGCCAATCTTCCTGGTGCTCGCCGCGGGCGCGGTTTCAGCCTGGATGCGCGTACTGCGCAACACCGATGGAATGGCAAACCGGCGCAGGGATTCGCTGATTGAGACGCTGGTCAAGGCGGACTAGGGAGTTACCGGGAACAGACGGCAGCGGAGACGGCTCGACATGCCGGGATACTTGACAATGTGATTGAAAGTATAATGATGTCGCATCTCCAATATGCAGGGAGAGGGTGGCCAATGAGCGTATCGCGCAGGCATTTTTTCGAACTTGCTGGAGCTGGACTTTTATTGCAGTCGCAGCTTTTGAGGGGGCAACAATCCTCCGCGCCAAGTGCATCAATGAAGCCGGAGCAACCGCTTCTACCGCTTGGATTGCCGGCACAGGTCCCAATCGGGCGCTCGAAGGTTGCACTCGTTCACGGTGACGACCGGCGCAAGAACGTGTGCCAGGCGCTTGTGACGATCGACGACCAGGTCAAGGCCGGCTTACAGGGCAAGAAGTACGTTGTGATCAAGCCCAACAACGTTTCCACCAGCAATCAACTGGCGGCGACGCATGTGGATGCGCTCTCCGGCATCCTGGACTATCTGGAGCCGCGTTTTCGCGGTCCGGTGGTCATCGCCGAATCATCGGCGCGTGACACGATGGATGGCTTTGAGAATTTCAGGTACACGGAGCTGGTTTCGGAACGCCGGTCACAGAAGGTAAGCCTTTTGGACCTGAATCGGGAAGGAAAGTATGAAACCGCCTCTCTGATCGATTCCGATCTGCACGCCTCTCCCGTGCGCCTTGCGGCGCGGCTGTTCGATCCTGATGCTTATGTGATCAGCAGCGCGATGCTGAAAACCCATAACTCCGTGGTTGCCACGCTGTCCGTCAAGAATATGGTAATGGGGGCGCCTCTCCACAGTGCTCCCGGCGAAACGGCCTGGGATGACAAACACAGGTATCACGCCGGACCTCGCCAGCACCACTACAACATGCTGGTGACCGCGCAGAGGTTGCAACCGCACTGGGGAGCAGCCGTAATCGATGGATTTGAAGGGATGGAGGGGAACGGCCCAACCATGGGTACTCTCGTCCCGTCGCACATCGCCATTGCCTCCACTGACTTCATTGCTGCCGATCGCGTAGGCCTTGAAACCATGGGCATTAATCCCGATTGGGTCGGTTACCTGGTTTTCAGCGGACAGGCGGGACTCGGTCAGTATGATTTGTCGAAAATCGACGTGGTGGGCTCCTCAATAGCCTCGGTGCAGAAGAAGTATCGGCTCCATGATTGGATCGACCGTGAATTGAAATGGATGGGGCCGATGCAGGAGCTGCCGGTAAAGACAGGCAGCATACTCGAGCTGCACGACTATATCTACGGATAAGTCAGCCGCACTCAGCGGTGTATTGCACACTCCTGGGATCATGGGCCGAGCATGGCGGTTGTCGCAGCTCGGCCCAAGTCTTGTGAGTGGTGGGTTCCAGTACGGGTATACCTCAGAACGGAATATCGTCGTCGGAGATCTCGGCGGATTGGGCGATGTCGTCTGGCCCTCCGGCGCCTGCAGGGGTTCGCTGGTCGAAACTGGCCGTCGAATTGGCTGAACTCGCCGACCGGCTGTAGCCGCCTTGGCTAGCGCCGCCCGAGCCCTCATCACGGCCGGAGAGCAGCGAGAGATCGTTGACGATGATCTCGGTCCGGTAGCGCTTTGCGCCGGACTCTTTGTCGTCCCAACTGCGGGTCTGGATCTTGCCCTCGACGTACAGTTTGGAGCCCTTTTTCACGTAATCGCGAACGATCTCGGCGGTGCGCTTGAAGGCCACAAGCGTATGCCACTCGGTGCGGTCTTGCCAGTTGCCCTGAGCATCCTGAAAGCGGTCGCTGGTGGCCAAAGTGAAATTGGCGACGATGGTGCCGCCGGGGGTGGAACGGATTTCAGGGTCTTTGCCTACATTACCTAAGAGAATGACTTTGTTGACGCTCTTTGCCATGTTCCTGCACTCCAGTAATTGACAAGAATAGCAGAGGATCAGCGATTGCGGGCGACATGGCGGTTGCGAAGCCATTTGGCGATGCCCAGCGCCAGCAGCAGGCCGCCGAAGGGGATGCACATCAGGGCGACGATGAGGGCGAACCAACCGGCGTTGGTGCTGGCTCCAGTAGGCGAAAAGCCGCCCAGCACGGTTTCAAGCAGTACGGCGGCCAAAAGCCCCGCGCCCAGTATCGACGCGCCCCATCGCAGCAGTTCGCGTGTGCCGTCGTCAGACCGCACAAGGTCCCGGCTGTTGGCTCGATCGGATTTTGGGCCGTTTGCGGGCATCTGCCTTCTTAACCTTGTGCCAGGCGCAGCATCACGTAAGTGACCACTCCGGTGACTGAGACGTAGAGCCACAGCGGAAAGGTCCAGCGGGCCACCTTGCGGTGTTGGGGAATCCGCCCGCTGAGCGAGAAGAAAAACGTAACCAGCACCAGCGGCAAAGCCACCACGGCCAGAAGAATGTGGCTGGCCAGGAGAGGCAGATAGACGGAGCGCATGGCCGCGTGGGCCGGGTAGCGAACGTCGCCGTGCAGCGCGTGGTGCAGGATGTAACTGACCAAAAACAGCGTGGAGAACGCGAAGGCCGTGATCATGGCCGTTCGATGAGCCTGGATACGGCGCGCGCGGACGAACGTGTAGCCAATCAGCAAGGCGGTGGCGCTGAGGCCGTTGAGCAGGGCATTGAGTCCGGGCAAAAAGGCGAATTCCGTACTCGCCGCAGCGGCTGGGTGAATGTAAATGAGCCAGAAGAGGAACAGCGTGGCCCCCGCGCTGATGGCCAGAATGGCGGCAATGGCGGGTCGTGTACTCGGTCGGGCGGTCGAAGTCGTCATGTTTCCCTAGTGTTTTGCGAAGGCGCAGAGCATGAGTGTAGTAAACAGCAGGGGCAGGTAGAGAACGCTGACCTTGAGCAGATCCCGCGCCAGCATGCGGCTCTCAGTCTCATCCTCGGCGCGCAGAATGCGGGCGAAGCGGATGGTATAGGCCAGGTAGAACAGACCCAGCGCGGTGGCCAACACGGCATAGGCGATGCCCGCAATCCCCAGCAGCCAGGGCGTCAGGCTGACGGGAATCATCACCACGGCAAAAAAAAGCGCCTCGGCCACGGTGGACCAGCCGTCGGGCTGCACCACGGGCAGCATGCGGATACCGGCGCGGGCATAGTCGTCTCGGTAAAGCCATGCGATGGCCATGAAGTGCGGAAACTGCCACACAAAGAGGATGGCGAAAAGAGCCACGGCCGGCCACTCGATGCGGCCGCGGGCAGCGGTCCACCCCAGCATGGGGCCCATGGCGCCAGGGAACGCTCCAATGAAGGTGGCCATGGTTGTGAACCGTTTCAGAGGAGTGTAAATGGCAACGTAAGTGAAAGCGGTGAGCAGCGCCAAAGCCACGGTCAGCGGGTTGGTGTAGAGCATCAGCCAGAACGCCCCGAGGGCCAAAGCGCCGAGTCCAGCCAGAATTCCCTGGGCCAGCGAGAAGCGGCCTGCAGCCAGCGGACGGCCTGCGGTACGAATCATCCGCGCGTCGGTTCTGCGCTCCAGAGCCTCGTTCAGCGCGCCTGCTCCCGCTGAAACCAATCCGATGCCGAAGAGCGTATCCAGCAGGCCGCGCTGCACGCTTGAGATACCCGACTGCAACGATCCCAGGTAAAAGCCGCCCCAGCCTGTCACCAGCACCATGGCCACGACTTTGACCTTGAACAGCTCGCGGAAGTCGTGGATCAGCGTGGCCGTAGCGCCCGGCTGGGGCGCGTGGACTGCGCCCGGACCCAAACCATGACCATGCACGGTGCTTTCCATTGTCCGCGCGGCAACATCTTCCGGAACGGCGGCCTGGGAGGTGGGAGTCATCTGGATGGTTGAAAACCTCAGTAGGATTGCCCGGAATGCGCGGCAGCCGGGAACCTTTCCTGATGATAGCAAGCGGAAAGCTCTCAGAGAGAATCGGTTCGCCTGAGGACTTCACGATGCTGAGGCGATGAAATGCCGGGTGCAAGGCTGCAATAGCGTGTGTGTGATTAAGCCACTGCGGGAGCGACCGGTGTTTCCCCGGGCCCTCCCGGTTTCGCCGATACGGCTGGATCGGAACGGCGAAACGCATAAACCCACAGATAGAAGATGCCCACCATCAACAGAATGAGCGGGGCGGGAAAGACCTGCGCAGCTGTCAGCATCTGCCCAGACAGCCCCGTCGCGGACAAATGCAGTTTGCCGATCAGGCTAAGGAAAATTGCCCACGGTAAATCTCCGGTCACCACGAACCCGGCGCTAGTTACCAGAAGTGCGAGTCGCCCGATCAAGCTGCCCTCGGCCCAGAGCATGGCGCAGGCGGGAACCGTCAACAGCAGAAGCTTGGCATCATAGAGGTGATGATAGACGGGCAGCATGGAAAGGGCCGCGATGGACGCGATCGCCGGCCAGGCTCGCGCCGGCGAGGAACGGGATCGCAGAGTGACGACTACCCAGATCAGCAGGAGCGGCGCAAAGACAAGATAGCTGATCGGGTTATAGATGTGCGGATCGTCCCGGAAGACGCTGATGACCGCTTGCAGATTGACCAGCATACCCAGGCCGTGACCGCCCGATGATGCAGGACCAGGGTCGTTCAAACCGCCGTGTGCTGAAAACGCCAGAAAATTGGAGCGCCATTCCTGCATCCAGTGTGGCGCTACGTGCCAGACCCACAGAACTCCCGGCAGACACAGGGCAATCGTCGCCACAAGGGCCTGCCACGCGCGTTTGCGATAAACTCCGCCTGCCAAAAGGAAATAGAGCCACACCAGGCCCGCGTCTTGCGGCTTTACCGCGAGGCTGATCGCAAGGCAAAGAATGCCGGCCGGGATAAACCGTTCCCGAAGAAAGCACCACACGGCCACCACGCAAAGGCTCACTGCGATTGCGGCCGTATTGCTGAGAACAATAAGCGCTTCGCTGTTGGCGAGAAAGAAACCAATCAGCGCGCCGGAGACAATGGGCGCGTAATTTGCTCCCAGACTCCAAATCAGAAACGACGCAAACAGGATGCTCCCGACGAGGAGTGTCATCCAAAGCATGTGCGCCGGTCCCCATGGCAGCATCGCGAAGGGAACAGTGAAGGAAAATGTGGTCGGCAAATAGATATATCGCGTCGCAACCTCGCGAATTCTAGCGATATCGGACGGGTTATCTGCTCCCTCTGCCTGATATACGCGCATTACCTCACTTTCCATGTACGGATCGTGATGCTGAATCAGGCATCGCGCAGAGAAGTAAATTGCTTTGAAATCTACCATCGGGACGGCCGAGGTGTTCACCAGCACAGTGCCCAGCAAAAGAAACACCACGCTTCCCAGCAGCAGCAGATACAAACCGTCGAGCCGCGCTCTTGTCATCATGAGCCTTTCTCTGCGTCAGGGACGGTCAGCAAGCTCGAAATCCTGCGGATGAGTGGCCATTTCAGTCACGTGTCGGGAACCCGTCCTGATGATAGCAAGCGGGGATGTTTCGAGGGCGAGTTACAGTCAGCCCAATCGCGCGGCCTTGAGCACCGCGTCCGCGGCCTGCTCCGGTGTGAGCGCGTCGACGGCAATCGAGATGTGGGCTGTGCGGTAGAGTGGGAGCCGGAACCTGTAGCGGCTGGCCAGGTTGGCCATGTCGGCGAGGATGGGGCGGATGTGCTCAGTGCCGCGGCAGCGGTCCAGCGTAGTGGCCAGTTCGACCTCCAGGTGGACGAGCAGTGTTCCGGCACTATTCAGCAGGAGCGAACGGTTGGCGGGGTGTTCTATGGCGCCCCCGCCCAAAGCCAGAACCAGCGCTTCGCCGGCGGCCAGGCGGGCTATGGTCGTGTACTCTCGCTCGCGAAACGCAGCCTCGCCGTGGCGGGCGAAGAGTTCGGCGATGGTTGCGCCGGCTTCGGCCTCGATCACGTCATCCACATCCAGAAAGTTCCACCTCAGCCGTCGCGCAACCAGCGGGCCGACGGTGCTCTTGCCCGAGCCCATGAAGCCCGTGAGCACGATGCGGCGGGGTGGGGCGGCGGTTTCGCGCTCAGGCTCGGGCCTGATTCCGGATTGGATCTGTGCGGTCATCTTGAGCTTCTTGTCGGCCTGCAATGCTGTGGTCTCTCCTCAGTATAGGGAAGAGCGTTCCCAGGGCCGCATTTGGTCAGCCCAGTACCATCACCACGGCTCCGGCGGTGATGAGCAGGCCGCCCACCAGAACTGGAGCGGTGAGCTTTTCGCCCAACAGCAGCCAGGCGAAAATCATCACCAGAGGAACGCTGAGCTTATCCAGCGGCGCCACACGCGAGGCCGGTCCCAACTGCAGGGCGCGAAAGTAACACAGCCAGGACAGACCGGTGGCCAGCCCGGAGAGGGTAAGAAAGAGCAAGGTTCGCCGGTCGAGCGAGCGGATTTCGCCATGCTTGCCCAGCGCCAGAGCGATGCCCCAAGCAAAAACCACCACCACGCTGGTGCGCAGGGCCGTGGCCAGGTTTGAGTCCACATGCGCCACGCCTACCTTGGCCAAAAGGGCGGTGGCGGCGGCAAAGACCGCGGAGAGCAGTGCCCATCCAATCCAGCTCATACCGCTCATGATACGGCGGCCTCGCCGCCCGCGGTTCGGTACGCTATAGAATCGGGTCATGCGCCACCAGTTCGTCTTCTTGCCGATTGCGTTTGCCCTCGTGAGCCTTTCCGGATGCGGGTATCACACACTGGGCGCGGCTACCCACCTTCCGCCCGATGTCCGGACGCTCTCCGTGCCCGTCTTTGCCACGCGCACTGAGACGTATCACACTGAGACGGTGATGACCAACGCGGTGATCCGTGAGTTCGCCACGCGCACACGGTTCCGGGTAACGCCGGATGCGACTCCCAATGCGGACGCAGTGTTGCAGGGGACGATTCTCAAGGAGGTCATGGCGCCCCTGACTTACAACGCCTCGACGCAGGAGTCATCCAGCTTCCTTATCACCATTGTGGCTTCGGTTACGCTCACCGGCCGCGACGGCAAAATCCTTTACGAGAACAAGAACTACGTCTTTCGCCAGCAGTACCAGTCCACCACTGACCTGCCGACCTTTCTCCAGGAGAATCCGGCGGCCGTGGAACGCCTCTCGCGCGAGTTTGCGCGGGCGCTGGTGGCCGATGTGCTGGAAGGTTTTTAGCACGTCCTGATTCCAGGCCGCCACTCGTCCGCCAGGATGCTGTGCATCGCTAAAGATCTCACCAGGCCCGGATGCCGGCATTTCTTGAGACTTATCGCGGCCGATCGCCGGTGAGGAATTGTATGGCGTTCAAAATGAATCGTTCGTACAGCAGAGGTTGCATACCCCGGACCACTTGAAAGAGGATGGTTCCCTTGCCGAGACGCGACGTGAAGGTCGCTGCTCCCAGGGTATCGTGGTGATCGCGGCCATAGCCGGCAATCACCTCTACCGTTTCGCCATCGACCACCAGGCCGGAGGCGTTCTCAAAGCTTACCTGGTACTCCCATTTCATTACCTGGTTCGATGGCAGACCTGCATAGGCCGGATGATCTTTCAGGAATACCCACGTCCCCATCCAGCATCCCCGGCTTTCACCGGCCATGCCTGCATAATGAAAGGCTCCTGCGTTTGAGAGCGCCTTTGCAACCGCGTCGGCGCCGGCGGCTGTCTGCGCCAATACGAGCAAGGGCATTCCTGCCTGTACCGCGGTAATCAGCTCGTCCAGACGGAATGTGTCTTCCGGTGAGTCAAGTTCCTTTTCGTGACCCATCAGAATCGCCAGGTCATAGCGGGTTTCTGGATGAAACTCCTCCGTCTCGATCCGGCTGTGGGCAAGATGGCCGGCCAGGGCCTTCACGTCTCCAGCGACTCCGATACGCACGGGCCTGGAAAGAGCGGGAGATGGATCGACGACAAAGATTCTGGTTGTTCCTTCAGCCGCGGAGCTTCCTTCCAGACCGAGGCGCAAGGTGTAATAACCCTCGGTCGCCAGAACCGGGCTCGGGATGGCCTCCGCAACGTTGTACGCAAACCTGTCGGCCATGAACTCGGGTACCGCGTAGGTGTGCAATGGCGTTGTTTTTCCGGATGGATCGGTGATGGAAAGCCGAAGCGTGCCGGAAACCGCGTGGTTGGTTTCGTTGAGCAGGAAGAGATCGAGGAGGGCAGTATCGTCCTTCTTGTGGACCACTCCTCTGGGCTGCACCAGGGGTTTCAGCGGCTCAATCGCCGCACGAATCAGCTCCGGATCGCCCTTGAAATTCCGCTGGTTGTCCACCAGGCCGCTGTGGCTGTCAATGGGCTGATCCTCCCATCCATTGATGACAAGATAGTCGCTGGCGTCGTCGGTGCGGATGACCTGAAGAATGCGGCCCCAGGTCTCATAAAGCTTGTTGCCCGCGTCTAGAAACAAGGCTGCCGCCGTGGGAAACGCAGATCGGAACTGCCACTTGTCCAGAAACCTGTCATACGCGGCGAGAATTCTCTCGTGATCCGCGGCATCGTAGCTGTGGCCGCCGCCTTCGCGAATCGATTGCAGAGTCAATGCATGGTTATCGGGTGCGCCCCACCCGAGCATCTCGCCTTGCATGCTGATCTCGCGCCGGTTGCCTGTGCGCTGCGTAAAGTGGAGCGGATCGGTGTACAAGCTATCCTGCCAGACGCCCGGACCGCCGACCGTATGCGTATCGGACCAACCCGAGTAGCCGGTTCCATCTTCCACGAGAAGCTTGTCGTTATAGGGAAGATAGAAAGCCTGGTTGCGCGGCTCGACGCCGGAATGGAGGACTATGGTGCGGCTCGGATCGGCGTGATGCATTTCGTGAAGGATGTGAAAGATGCGTGGATTGCGCAAGTCGGGATAGATCTCATTTTGGAGGTCATACACCGCCAGGGAGGGGTGGCTGCGATGATCGCGCATCATGCGCAGAACGCGAAATGTTTCGTACCGCTGGCTCCAGCTCGCCGCCACAGTGCCATCGCCGGAAGTATCGATTGGAGGTTGCGTGGCGGGTGCGTTATTAGAGAAATTGTCATCGTGAAAGGTAAGAAATCCGCCGCCGGGTTCCATATAGCGCAGCAGTCCCAATGCATCGTCTTGGGCAAGCTCCTCGTGCTTGCCCAGGTTGCGGTGGTATTGCAGCGCGTTGAGCCCCAGCGACTTGGCTGCCAGGTCGGATTTGCGCGCCAGTGCGGCCGTTGGCCACAGGCCGTTGAATCCCCAGTAGCCGAATTCGATTGCCGAGTAAATGCGAATGCGTCTTCCATTCAGGGTGAGAATCGCATTGCTTCCGATTCCCCTGGGCTCGAACCAGCGAAAGCCGAAGGTCTGCTCTTTCCGGTCGCGGACGGCATTGTCGGCGGAGGTCGCGAGTAACTCCGCTCTCACCCGGTACAACGCGGGAGATTCGGGAGACCACAGCTTTGCCTGCGGATAACTCAGCGCCGCTCGAAGGGTACCTGTAGAGTGGGAGGAAACGCGCGTCTCCACTTCGGCGCTCGCCAGCGTGGCCTGCGAATCCGGCGCATACACTGAAAAGCGGATACGCGCAGCCGCCTCTTCTGCGTGCGTATTCCGGACCTCCGCCCAGGCATCCACACGAGTAGCCTGCGGCGTGTTCAACACCCAAACATCGCTCAGGAAAACCCTGTCGTGCACATGGAACGAGATGCCGCGATCCAGGCCGCCGAAACCTCGCCCGGCGTGGAATTCTCGCGTGCCCCAGCGCAGTTGCGTATAGTCACGCCAGTCATAAACCCCGCCGGGATTGGTGATTCGGATGGCGAGCGCGTTCGTTCCCGGCTTGAGGGCCGGCGTAATGTCGCAATCGTATGAGGTCTCGGCGATCAGGTCATAGCCGGTCAACTGCCGATTGACAAATACTTCGATGCGTTGGCGGAAGCCTCGAATATGGAGGGTTACCTGCTTCCCGGCCCAGGAGTCGGGCACGTCGAAGCTCCGCCAGAACCACGAGACGCCGCGATAGGCGCCGTTGCGGACTTGCGGGTCCCCCTCGGCATATTCGTATTCGGCAGTCGAATAGGGACGGGAGCCTAGCTGGCCCCAGTAATACTGCTCGGCTGAGGCCGGCAGCGCTACGTGGATTCCCTGTTGAGGGTTGAGAGTTGCCCATCCGCCGGTGGGAAGATGGACGGGCAGGCGGGCGATATCTACCTCATCGGGAAGAAAGAGGGCGTCGTCCTTCCAGGGCGCCTCGACATCGGGCCAAAGCCGCCAGCCATCGTCGGGGATTCTTACCTCGAAGCCAGGAGCGGATTCAGCAAAGAGTGGCCTTGCGGTGAGTGCGGCCGCGGCGGCTAAAGCAGAAGAACCCTGCAGAAAGCGGCGGCGTGTGACGGAATGCTTCGCGTCCATGTGCGATATGCCTGCGTGTCGGGTAGCGCCATAATCATACCGCGGTGCTTCGGCCCGCAGCCGTGCGGGGAAACAAAATGCGTCGGTGTTGCAACTTCCGGTCACCCTCGGCTCTTGGGACTGGTCTCGCCGCGCCGGGGAAGGTATTCTGGAGCTTCATGATGCACATATTCATTGGCAGCGGCGAAACGGAGCACGGCCTGTGAGCACCGGGCGCTGGGGCGCCGGATTTGCCGCAGTGGGCCGCTTTGTGGCGGAGATTGAGGCAGCCGCGACCGGCAAAGGTCCGCTCCGGCCGGGCTATGTACTCGCCGGCGACGAAGTTTTCTTATTGGATCGCTGCCGCGGCGCCGTGCTCAAGGGCTTTGTGCCGCCGGATCTCAAGGATTTTTGCCTTTCTGACCTCGACCTGACCGGGACCTCGATCTTCGAGGTGCTTGACCGGGCACAGACCCCCTCGCTGATGGCGCCTTTTCAGGTGATTTTCGTCCGCAATGTGCGCCAACTGTACACGCGCGGCGCCAAAAAGGACGAATTTGCGGCCCTGAACCGCTATTTCCGTTCGCCTAACCCGCAGGCGCTGCTGATTTTTGTAGCCGACTTCCTGCGCATCCCCACCGACATCCGGCGTATGGAAATGGATGACAAGAACCGCTTCGAGCGCCTCAGGGAGACCTTGGGTGAACATTGCGGCATGGTGGAGCTGGCCCGCGTAAACGAGGAAGACGCGATGCGCTGGACCGTAGCCACCGCGATGGAGGCTGGCGTTCGCATGGACCCCGACGCGGCCCGCGAGCTTGTGGATGCGCTGGGTGCGGATATGATGCTCGTCTCCTCGGAGCTTGAAAAGCTGTTGCTCTACACCCAGGGCCGCGGCCGCATCACCCTGGGCGATGTGGAGACCATGGTGCTGGGCGCGAAGCAGCGCTCGCTTTACGAGTTGACTGACGCCATCAGCGCCCGCGACCGGGTGCGTGCGCTGTCTCTGCTGCATGGGCTGTTGAACAGTTCCGACGCCGGCGAAGACGCCGCGATCGGTCATCTCTATATGCTGGCCCGCACATTCCGCCAAATGCTCATCATCCTGGAGAAGAACGTCCGCGACTCGCGCGCCATCTGGCAGGCGTTGTGGCAGGGCTTCCGGATGCCGCCTTTTGCCGCCGACGACCTCATCCGCCAGGCCCGCCGTTACAAGAACCGCCGCGAGCTTACACGGGCCTTGCGCCTTGTGGCGCGCGCTGACTTGGAATTGCGCTCATCCCCACCAGACAAGCGTCTGGTGCTGGAGCGGCTGGTCTACGAACTGGCTTCCGAGCCGAAACCCGTTTCGCAGCTCCTGGCATCGAACCAGCTTTCCTTCGATGTCTAGTTCAGCGCACTCCGTGCTCATTCAGCCACGGGCCGTACTCCCGGTCCAGGCCCTCGATATGTTCGAGGTACCCGTCGCGCAGAGAGCAGAGCAGCGGGCCCATCCGCACGCCTTCGCCATATTGCACGCGATGGGCTGACTGGAGCATATGCGCCAGCACGCTGTGGTGTTCGGCGCGATGTTCGGTCAGGCCGGGAAAGCCGCTCTGTTCCAGCAGTTGCTCTTCGCTCCAGAAGTGCATGCGCGTGAACTCGATCAGCCGGTCCAGCAGCTCACTGACCTCTTCCCGGCCGCGGCCGCGCTCCACAGCCAGGCGAAGTTCGTTCATCGTATCCATCAGGATGCCGTGCTGATCATCCATGGCGCGGACGCCGACGGTGCAGGCGTGGTTCCAGGTTAGAGGGGGCACATGAGTCTCCATGAATCACAACAGTAGATATCGGCCGCATCTCCGAAAATCGCCATAAAGTTGTAATTTTTGAGTGACAAAAGTATTAGCTAGAGGAACCGAGCCTCGCTGCCGCCGAATGAGCGCTTTCCAGCTCCGATAGGTCCGTGTTCCGTCTTAAATTCTCTTTGAGAAGGTGCACAATAGGGCTGCGCGCCATGTTCACTCCAGCGAATTCGATCGCGGCTCTGCTTACCCTTATTCCGCTTCTGGCAGCGGCTTTCTTTGCTGCGAGCGTTGACCGCTGGGTGCAAAGGCTGCCGGTGTGGGTTCGGCTTTTTTGTCCATCAGTCTTGAGCGTGCCCTATGCACTGGTGACATGTGCGGCCGGGACGTTCCACTGGGGATGGTTCGCGCTGTATGCCGCGCTTCCTGTCGCTGTGGCGGGCCTGCTCTGGCAATCCGGCTGCGCTGATGTCGATCAGCACGGCAACTGGCGGGATTTCGTGGTTCTTGCCGTGCTGGGCCTGGCGGTCGATCTGCGCTGGTTCGAGGGCGCGTGGCCGGCCCATTTGGCGATCTTCAACAAAATGCTGTTGCTGGACGCCGGTATCTACGGCTTCATCTTGGTCCGCCAGTTGGCTGGAACCGGCTTTGACCTGCGCCTGCGCCTGCGCGATGCGGGCATCGGTCTGCGCGAGCTGGCCTTCTATGCCCCGATTGCGCTGGCGCTTGGCCTGGGATTGGGATTTCTGCATTTCCACTCGAAGTGGCCAGGCCTGGGGCCGTTGGCCGGTGCGTGGCTCTTTACCCTTTTCTTCATAGCCATTCCAGAGGAGCTTTTCTTCCGCGGATGGCTGCAGAATCTTCTGGAACGGCGCATGGGTCGCTTACCGGCGCTGCTGCTGGCGGCGCTTCTCTTTGGCCTGTCCCACTTCAACAAGCGGGCGGTCCTCTTCAACTGGCGCTATGTGTTGCTGGCCGCGGTGGCTGGCGTTTTCTATGGCCGGGCGTGGCGGCAGGAGCGCCGGGTGGCGGCATCCGCCATCACGCACGCCTCGGTGGACGCGATCTGGTCTCTATGGTTGCGGTGATTGGATGGTGCCGTGTGTGTGCCCGTAAGTCAGGTACCCGAGGCCGACCCGCATGTTGTGATCTACCGGTCCGGGAACCGAGATGGCGATGGTGATGCCGAGAATGGCGTGCGCGATGGCCAGGGAATAGAGATTGCGGTAGCGCAGAAACAGCAGGCAGGCGACAAAACCCCAGATCAAGGTGACCGTGGTAAGGATGGGGCTGGGCAGATGCGCAATTGCAAAGATGACGGATGCTGCAACCGCCGCGGATCTTGCGCTCGGAAGCAACCGCAGAAACCGCGACAGAAAGAAGCACTGTAACAGGAACTGCTGCACGCAGGCCCAGAGCGCATAGGCGCAATAGGTCTCGATGAACAGAATCGTGCTGCCCGGCGCATGCAAGGTATGCAGTCTGACAGCCACCAGGACCACCACCGCGGCTGACGCGAGCGCCGCGGCCACCACCCAGAGGGAACGGGAAAAATTCACCGCACGCAAGCCCATCGCCTTCAGTCCGTCAAATGACACGCACGTAATGGCCACGATGGAGGCGGCTGCCACCAGCCAGAGGAATCTTTGCAGGGGCCGGGGCGTCCAGCACACCAGCAGAATCAGCACATACGGAATGGCAAGCTCAACGAGGATGCGCCGCTTGCCACGCGCGGTTACGGAATCTTCCCTGCCGGAATCGCTTGCTCTGCAGCCTTCCATGGAGAGCATGTTAGAGCAATCGCCTGCGCTATTCCAGGATCACGGCCGGTTCCGGCTCGTGGCCGTGCGTGGTGAGGGTGATGGCCGCCGTCAGAATCAGCGCGCCGCCGACCCAGGCGTACGGGCCCAGGTGCTCGCCGAGCAGCTGCACGCCCAGCCACGAGCCGAGCGCTGGCTCAATGTTCAGGAAGACCCCGGCACGCGAGGCCGGCACATGGTGGATGCCCCAGTTCCAGAGCAGCGTTGTGGTAGCCGTGCAAAACAGGCCGCTGATGGCCAGCGCCGCCCAGGCTGTGGCGCTTACGTGGGCCCACGGCGGTGGTTGGAAGTTCCGATGCGTTACGGGACTCAGCAGCGGATTCAGCAGCCACGGCCCGAGGATCAGAACAGCCAGCATGGCGGTTCCGGCGAGGATCGAGTAGGAGGTCACCACCGGCGGACTGTGGGTCAGCATCAGCTTCTTGCTGAGCAGAATCCAGGCCAGCGCGGTGATGAGCGAGGCCACGACAAGCAGATCGCCCGCCAGCGAGGGTTCGCCGTGCGCGGCTGGTCCGTGGCTGCCGCCCAGCACGATGAGCGCAGCGCCTACCGTGGAACCGCAAAGGGCCAGCCAGCCCATCCGGTCAAGCCGCTCGCCGGCGAAGAGCGCGGCGCCAGCGGCCAGCAGCACCGGCATGGAACCCACCATCAGTGAAGCGTGGCTTACGGTGGTCAAGGCCAGGCCGTGAAACTGGAGCAGAAACTGGATGGGAATGCCGAAGGCCGCCGAGAGCAGAAGAGTACGCATTTCGCCGGCAGTAAGCCGAACACGGCCCAGATTGGCCACCACCACCGGCAGCATGCCCAGTGAGGCAAACAGAAAGCGGTAGAGCACCATGTGCTCCACGCTCATTTCGTTCAACGCCAGTCTGCCAAAATAGAAGCCTGTGCCCCACAGGCATCCGGCCAGTGCACAGGCGCCGTAACCCAGGAATCTGATGCGCCGGCTGATCGTCGAGTGTTTTTCCATCCCTCTTTTAATGTCGCACACGCGGCAGACGCAGCATGCCACAGGCAGGGAGGAAGGCGATCAGACCGCGTCCCGCAACTTCGATCGCATGAGCCAGTTGGCCAGGAAAAGCGCTGCGATCGGCACCAACGGCCCGGCGACCGCCAAGGCCCAGTCTGGGTGTCGCGGCAGGACCTTTGCCGCATAGAACGCTGCGGCGGCGATAAACAAGACGGCTCCAACCCACTCCCATCGCCAGGCGACAATGAGCACCGCCACAATAATGGCCGCTGGAATCAGATGAACCATGAGGGCCATCGCTGTTTGCCAAAAGCCATGGCCTTCCTTGAAGACATCCAGGGCAAACAGGCACAAGAAGATTGCGAATGCAATGGTGAGGACTCTTGGCGACCAGAACAGAAGCCGCCCCAAATTTCGGCTCATCGTTTCACCTCCGCACCTGGGACAACGCGAAGACCGGCATAATTAGAGTGCCATCCACTGCTGAAGTCAAGGCGGCGGCGACGGACCGTTTCCTGGCCCATGCCGTATGCGCGAAGGAAGCCGGTTCACAGCACAAGACCCCGCTTATAGGCGAAAATATTGTTCGATGAAGAAACGGCTGCAAACTCTCGCGCGGCGGACGGGCCTGTTGCTGGCGGTTGCCGGCCTGTCGCTGTGCGCCTTGCCCGCAGCGCAGGCGCAGGCCAGCGACGTGTTTGCACCGGAGCAATCTCGCGTGGGCAAAGAGCGGCCGCTTCCTGACCAACTCCCTGCTAAGCCATCCATTCCGCCGTCGTTCACCATTCCCACCGAGCCGCTGGGGTTTTCCGCGCCCGGCCCCATCTACCTGGGCCAGCGCAATGCCCTTGCCTCGCTGGATTTTCTTGACGAAAACCGGCTGCTGTTTACCTTTCGCGTGCCCGGACTTATCCGCCGCGAGGCCGGGGACAGTTGGGGCGGCGACGAACGCCAGATCCGCGCCGTGGTATTGGCTCTGCCGGCGGGGACCGTCGAGGCTGAGGCCCTGTGGCCGGTGCACGACCGGCTGCGCTACCTGTGGATGCTCAAGGACGGCCACTTTCTCCTGCGTGACCGGGACGGCCTCCAACTGGGCGACGCCACGCTGGAGTTGAAGCCGTATCTGCATTTTCCAGGGCCGGTGCTCTGGCTGGAACTCGATCCCACGCAACAGTTTCTGGTGACCAACTCCCGTGAGCCCGTGTCGGCAGCGTCCACGCCCGGGGATGTACCCAGCCCGGCTACCGCTCGAGCCAGCGTGGTTGCGGACGGGCAGATCTCCGCCGGCCAGCCGCCCGATCTCGTGTTGCGCATCCTGCGGCGCGATTCGGGTCAGGTGATGCTGGTCAGCCGGGTTCGCTCCATGGTCCATTTGCCCATCAACTCTGACGGATATCTTGAGAGCCTGCGCGGCAGCGGCCAGAAGTGGATGCTGGATCTGAACTACTTCAGCGGTGGAAGCAGGATTCTGGGCCAGGTCGACTCGGCTTGCGCGCCCGTTTATGACTTCGTCTCAGAGCGCGAGGTGCTGGTCACAGCCTGCGTCTCTGGGGGTGCTGACAGGCTGGTGGCGATGGACACCGATGGCCGCCGCCTTTGGGAGGATCTGACCTCGGCCACAACGGTCCGGCCGCTGGTGGTTAAGTCGCCGGATGGCTTGCGGCTGGCGTTGGAGACACTGACCACTACCCACCCGATTACCGCCTACGCGCCCCTCGACAGCGAAGACGTGAAAGGCCAAATGGTCAGGGTGCTCGATGCGGCCAACGGCAAGGTGGCGCTTGCGGCCCCGGCCAGCCCGGCGCTCGACGCCGGCGGCAATGTTGCCATTTCGCCATCCGGCCGCCGCGTGGCCGTGCTCAATGCCGGCGCCATCCAGGTGTTTGAACTGCCTGCGCCGCCTCCGCTGCCGGACGCATCCGATCATCAGACCCGGCGCTGACGCGGCTCTCTTCGCCATTCCCGGCCCTTGCCAACCCGTGTAAACTGGGCGACGGGAGACTTTTCTTGGCTACGGCTGTCGTCCACTACGCGGCGGCCGCGGTTACTGACCGCGGTCGCAAGCGTCCTTCCAACGAAGATGCATTCGGATTCTCCGTCGAGCACGGAGTCTATGTCGTTTGTGATGGCATGGGCGGCGCTGCGGCCGGGGAGATCGCCAGTTCTCTCGCCGTGGACGAAGTAATGCGGCTGCTCGATCACCGCGCCGAAACCGACCCTGTGCCGATGCCGCTGGCGGCCGAGCAGGCCATCTGCGCTGCCAACGAGGCCATCTTCTCCCGCGCCCAGCGCAATCAACGGCTTAGCGGCATGGGCACCACCATGGTGGGCCTCGTGGCGGAGGATCGCCACGTCTGGGTGTTCAACGTCGGCGATAGCCGCTGTTACCGGCTGCACAACCGCCGCCTCGAACAGCTCACGCTCGATCACTCTCTGGTCGAGGAGCAGGTCCGGCTGGGTCGTATGACCCGTTCCGAGGCCTTGCGCTCGCCGCTCCGCAATGTCATTACCCGTGCGCTGGGCACCCAGCGCTGCGTCACGCCGGACATCTTCGAGCTGGAAGCCGAGCCAGGGGATCTCTTTCTGCTTTGCTCTGACGGACTGACCCGCGAACTCGCTGACTCTGTGATTGAATCCCTGATCAGCGGCGATTATCCTCTCGAAGACCTGTGCGCCCGCCTTGTGAACGCCGCCAAAAAGGCCGGCGGCCATGACAACATCACCTGCCTGCTGGTGCGCGCGGAATTCTAGGTTCTGCTGAGAGGCCTTGTCTAATGCCTGCGCGCACGCTGGAAAAACATGGCCAGCGATGCGCAGATCAACGCGAGATACCCCAGCGTCCGAAAGTTGTCGGCATACGCCAGCAGGGACGCCTGTTGCCGGATGCTCCGGTAGACCGCTCCCAGCGCCTCTTGATGAGCGGTATAGGCGCTTGCTCCCCCGATGGAAAACTTTGCTTGCAGGCCCCTCAGCACCGCCATCACGGCAGGGTTTCCCGGCGTGACGTTGGCCGCCAGATAAGTCTGGTGGGTCTGCGCCCCGCGCTGCAGAAAGGCAGTAACCGTCGATATGCCGATGCCGCCGCCTAGGTTGCGCATCAGGTTGTAGATACCGGTTGCATTGCCCATTTCTTCTTTGCGCAGGTGGCCCAGGGTCAGAGTGGTGAGGGGAACAAAGATCAGACCGGTGGCGAAGCCATTCATAATGTTTGGCACCACAACGGCAGCCATGGAAATGCCCAGGTTGATGTGACTGAGCAGAAAGATCGAGTAGGCCAGCAGCCCGAAGCCGCTGATCATCAGGAGACGCGCGTCGACAGAATTGACGATCACCCCGACCAGGATCATGGCCATAATGATGCCCAGGCCGCGTGGACCTACTGCCAGACCGCTGTTCCACGCCGTATATCCCATGAGCGTCTGCAGGAATAACGGCAAAAGGGCCGTCGTGCCATAAAGAGCAAAGCCGTAAATGACGTTGATCAGCGTCCCCAGGCGGAAATTGGGATCGGCCAGAACACGCAACTGCACAATCGGCTCTCGACAAGTCAATTCTCGAACGACAAAACCGATGAATGCGATTGCGGAAACGGCGGTGAACCATCGAATCCATGTGGCCCCAAACCAGTCCGCATCCTGCCCCTTGTCCAGCACCACCTGCATGGTGGCCAGCCAAACGGCCATCATGGCGAACCCGCGATAATCGATTGCTCCGCGAACTGCATGGCGCAGATAGGGAGGGTCTTCGATAAACATCCTGGCCATAAGGATGGCCACGATGCCCACCGGAATGTTGATGTAAAAGATCCAGCGCCAGGAATAGCTGTCGGTGACCCATCCTCCCAGGGTTGGGCCAAGCACCGGAGCCACCACAACTCCCGTCCCATAGACAGCCATCGCCGTGGCCTGCAAGCGGCGCGGAAAGCTTTCCAGCAGGATGGCCTGGGCCAGGGGCTGCATGCCGCCGCCACCCATGCCTTGCAAAATCCGGGCAATAACCAGCATTGGCAGGTTGATCGCCATCCCGCAGAGCAGAGAAGCACCCGTAAACAGCGCAATCGAAAGCATCAACAGTCGTCTGCGCCCGATGCGCCGGGCAATCCATCCGGCAGCGGGAATCATGATCGCGTTGGCGACCAGATAGCTTGTCAGCACCCATGTCGATTCATCGGTGGAAGCCGAAAGATCCCCGGCGATATGCGGCAAAGCGACGTTGGCGATCGAAGTGCTGAGCACGGTCATGAAAGTGGCTGCCATGACCGATGCCGCGATCATCCACGGATTCCCCGAAGGGAGCCACTCGCGATGCTCGGCTGCCGCGTCTTGGGTTGCGTCCTGGTTCATGCCCGGAGAGGAACTCATTCTGCGCTCCCGTCTCCAACAGGGCGTTCTGCAAGACTGACCATATAGTCAGTATAATAGACAGCATGGTCAGTAGAGCTTGAGTCCGCTCGATCCAAGGGAAAGTGAAGCCCGAGGTCTTGTGAAAACCAAACAGCAGATCGTCTCCGAATTTCGCCGCACCGAGATTGTCGATGCCGCTCGAACCGTTTTCGCGCGCAGAGGATTTGCGCGTGGAATCATCGACGACATCGCCAAAGAGGCGGGAATTGCCAAGGGAACCGTCTATCTTTACTTTCGTTCCAAGACGGAGATCTACAAGGCCGTTCTGGATCACGACATGAAGAAGGTGAAAAAGGGAACCCTGAAACGGATGGATGCAGCCGGGACGCTGAAAGAGAAGATCCATGCATTCATCCTTGCCCGCATTGAGAATGCGGAGGTACGGAAGGAATTCTTCCGCATCATGGATTCCGAGCAGGGAAGCCTGTCGCTGACGCTCAGCCAATACCGTGGGTTCGTTCGCGAACCGGTGCTTCACTTGGCTGCGGCGATAAAGGACGCTTGCAATCGCGGGGAAATCCGTCCAGTGGCCGCTGAAAAAGTCGCCTGGATGATTGCCGATATGACCCGAGGAACAATTCAGCGTAGGCTGGAGGGTCAAAGCGACAGCTCGGCGGAGGAGGATGCCCGGTTTCTGCTCGGCTTTATCTGGGCAGCTCTCGCAGTTGAGGCGCGAAGGTAGTGCGTGTGCAGATGCGAGAGGCGCAGTAAGAATTGCCACAACTGGAATGAGGAGTGGGGTGGCGGCAAGGAGGCAGGAAAATGTTCAATGTTTTAACGATCGCAAGAGAGTACGGCAGCGGGGGCTCCGACATTGGGCGCAAAGTGGCGGAACTCCTGGGCTGGGAGTGCGTGGACAAGCAGATCATCGAGCGGGTCGCAGCCATGGGGAAGGTGGACCCCTCCTGGGCCGAGCAGGCAGACGAACACGTCAGCGGATGGTGGGAGCGAGTGCTAAAGAGCTTTCGTCAGGGCGGTCCCGAGTCGTATGTCGGAGAAGGGCCCGAACTCGGTGTGGATCGCGATACGCTGCAACAATTCACCGCCAGTGTGATTGAAGGGGCGGCGAAAGAGGGTAAATGCGTCATCGTCGGGCGCAGTTCGGGGTGCGTGTTGCGGCACCACCCGCATGTGCTTCGTGTCATGGTGTACGCACCGCTTGGTGAGAAGATTGCGCGCATGAAACTTCGCCATCCGCGGGAACACGATCTGCAGGCTCTGCTGCATCGCGTCGATTCCGAGCGCACCCAGTATGCGCGGAACTACTACGGCTGCGACCCGTCGTATCGCGGACTCTACCACCTTTGCATCAACAGCACGCTGGGCATTGACGCTTGCGCCAAGCTGATTGTGCAGACCATCCAGTCTTCATAGGTAAGGCAGGAGCAGGGAAGCGTGGATATCCCTGGTCCGCCCACGAAGCTGTCCTTTACAGGCATGATCGACCGGCAGACACAGGATTGCGGCAGGGACGGTCAGTCTTGGGGAGATCCGCTCCATTCCTCGACGAAAAGGACATTGCAGGCTCGCCGGGGAATGCTTAAAGTTGCGCGATGGTGGCGGTTGGCGATAGCCTTCTTGTCGACAAGGAGACAGGATGAGCAAGGCAAGCCAGGGCGGATCCGCCTCCGTCGATCCCGCGAAAATTCCACAAAGAAGGCTGTACACCGGGACCACGATGCCAGCCATCGGCTTGGGCACGTTCGGGTCCGATCACGTCACACCGAGCCAGGTTGCCGAGGCCGTAAAAGGCGCGGCTGCGGTTGGCTACCGGCACTTTGATTGCGCCTCGGTCTATGGCAACGAGTCCGAAGTCGGAGCATCGCTCCAGGCAATTCAACAAGGCGGTGTAAGACGCGAGGAACTCTGGGTCACCTCGAAGCTTTGGAATGACAAGCATGGCGAGGATGATGTCATCGCCCAGTGCCGCAAATCGCTCGCCGACCTGCGGCTCCAGTATCTCGATCTCTATCTTGTCCACTGGCCTTTTCCCAATTTCCATCCGCCGGGCTGCGATGTGACTTCCCGCAGCCCCGACGCCAAGCCATACATTCACGCCGACTACATGAAAACGTGGCGCAAGATGGAAGAGTTGGTGGATCTGGGTCTGACGCGGCATATTGGCACCTCCAACATGACCATCCCCAAGCTGAAGCTGGTGCTGCGTGACGCGCGCATCAAGCCGGCGGTGAACGAGATGGAGTTGCATCCGCATTTTCAGCAGCCGGAGTTGTTCCAGTTTGTCGTCGAGAACGGCATCCAGCCCATTGGCTACTGTCCCATCGGCTCGCCGGGACGCCCCGAGCGCGACCGCACGCCGGAAGACACCGCGCCCACTGAAGATCCGGTCATCGTAAAGATTGCCCGGCGACACGGCATTCATCCCGCGGTGGTTTGCATCAAGTGGGCAGTTCAGCGCGGGCAGACGCCGATTCCGTTTTCAATCAACAACTACCTTGCCAATTTGCAGGGCGCTGCGAGTGATCCGCTCAGCGAAGAAGAAATGCACGAGATCGCCGCTATCGACCGCAACTGTCGCCTGATCAAAGGCCAGGTTTTCCTGTGGAAGGATGGGCAGACCTGGGAGGACCTCTGGGACATGAACGGAGTGATTACTCCGGCTTAACATTGCGCTGGCGTAAGAGCGGCCTCTCAGCCGGAACAAACAACGGGGGAACAGAGAGATGCAAGAAACCATGACCGCGGCGTATCTGCCCGGTAATTCGACTGTCGAACTGCGCAATGTGCCCATTCCGGTTCCGGGCCACGGAGAAGTATTGTTGCGCGTGAAGGCCTCAACCATCTGTGGTTCGGATATTCGCTGCATTTATCACGAGCACCTGGGCAAGGGACCCGAGGGCTACCAGGGAGTCATCGCTGGCCACGAACCCAGCGGGCAGATTGTAGCCGAAGGTCCGGGTTGTCGTCGCTTCAAGCTGGGCAATCGCGTGATCGTCTATCACATCTCCGGCTGTGGAGTGTGCAACGATTGCCGCCGAGGCTACATGATCTCTTGCACCAGCGAGAAATACCGCCGCGCCTATGGATGGCAGCGGGACGGCGGCATGGCCGGGTACATGATCGCGGAGGAGAAGGATCTCATCGCATTACCCGATGAACTCTCGTTTGCCGATGGCGCCCAGGTGGCTTGCGGATTCGGCACCGTCTATGAAGGTCTTGAAAAGATCGGAATCAACGGCAATCATGCTGTGCTCATCACCGGCCTGGGGCCCGTGGGCCTGGCAACGGGCGCGCTCTGCCGCAAACTCGGCGCCAACAAGATCATCGGCATCGATGTCGTTCCCGAGCGCATGAAGATTGCCATCGACCTTGGCCTCTGTGACGCGGTACTGGCGTCGGGACCCGACAACGTAGCCCAGGTGAAAGAACTGACGGGTGGTTTCGGCGTGGAGCGCACGGTGGATTGTTCGGCTCACTATGCCGCGCGCGCCACGGCGATTCGCGCTACGCGCAAGTGGGGAAAGATCGTCTTCATCGGCGAAGGCGGAAAGGTCGAGATCAATCCATCGCCCGACATGATTCACGATCAGAAGACGGTCTACGGTTCGTGGGTTACTTCCACCTGGCTGATGGAAGAACTGGTGGAGAGGCTCGTCCGCTGGAACCTTCATCCGGCCGATATCATCACCCACAGATTTCCGCTGGAGCGCGCCGGCGAAGCCTATGCTCTCATGGCCTCCGGCAAGTGCGGCAAGGTTGCCGTCTGCGCGGATGAAGAGTTGAAGTAGAGTTGGAACGAGGAAAGAAGCGATGACTGAGTTAGTAACTTCCGCTGCGCCCGATTGGGAGCACAGATTCCGCGCTTGTCTGCCGCTGTTTGGCCATCGCAACTGGATTGTGGTTGCCGATGCGGCCTATCCTGCCCAATCGAAGTCCGGAATCGAAACGATTGTCGCAAGCGCGGAACAGATTGACGTTGTTGGGAAAGTCCTCAACGCCATTACCTCTTCCAGCCACGTCCGGGCAAATGTTTATGTCGACAAGGAGCTTGCCTTTGTAGAGGAAAACGACGCGCCTGGCATCGTGGAATACCGGCAGCAGCTCAATGCCGTGCTGTACGGCAAGAGCGTCAACTGCATTCCGCACGAGCAGATCATCGCCAGGCTCGACCAATCCGCACAGCTCTTCCGCATTCTGATCGTTAAGACGGATATGACGATTCCCTACACCTCTGTCTTCTTCGAGCTCGACTGCGGCTATTGGAACGCCAGCGCGGAAGAACGCCTCCGCCAGGCGATAGTGGTCTCGGATTCGAAGTAGACCGAAAAGTCCGCGCGAAAGCGTGGGAACGTGGCTGACCAGGAACGACCTCACCGTTAAAGGAAGACACTCGAATGGCTTTGAACCGGCGCGAAGTACTTCAGTGGATGGGCGGCGCATGTTCCGCTCTTGCTCTCTCAAAATTTGCAACTGCCCAGGGGCCTGCGCAGGGCGCTGGCTTCCTGCCAACCAGGGAGTCTCTCAAGAGCTACCGGATTCCAGGCTGGTTTCGCGATGCGAAGTTCGGCATTTGGTCTCACTGGGGGCCGCAGTCGGCAATCGAGGATGGCGATTGGTACGCCCGCAACATGTACATGCAGGGATCGGACCAGTACAAGTACCATGTGGAACATTACGGGCATCCCTCCAAGGTCGGCTACAAGGATCTGGTCAATAACTGGAAGGCCGCCAAATGGGACCCGGAACACCTGATGGGTCTGTACAAGAAGGCGGGCGCAAAGTACTTCGTCAGCATGGGCGTTCACCACGATAACTTCGATCTGTGGAACTCAAAGTACACGCGCTGGAATGCGGTCAACATGGGGCCCAGGAAAGATGTTGTCGGAATCTGGCAGAAGGCGGCGCATAACCATGGTTTGCGCTTCGGCGTCAGCGAGCACCTTTGGATCAGTTACAAATGGTGGGCCGTCAGTCATGGCGCTGACAAGACCGGTCCGCTGGCCGGAGTTTCCTATGACGGCGTCGATCCCCAGTACGCAGACTTGTATCACGATGCCGATTGCGCCAGGTTCATCGACAAGCTCGATTGGAATGACGATGGAATTCCCGATGCGTGGAAGCGTCATTACCTTGACCGCATGACCGATCTCATTGACAAGTATCGGCCCGATTTTCTTTACACCGACGGCCACCTCCCCTTCGAGGAGTACGGGTTGAAGATGGTCTCGCACCTGTACAACGTGAGTGCGCAGTTGCATGGAGGCACCACCGAAGCCGTCTACACCAGCAAGGAGCCCTCGGATTGCGCAGTTGGCACCTGTCTGCTGGATCATGAGCGCGGCGTTTCCGACGGCATTGCGGAGAATCCCTGGCAAACCGACACCTGCATTGGCCAATGGCATTACAACCGGGGTCAGCAATACAAGACGGCCAAGAAGGTGATTGACCTGTTGGTCGACATCGTGAGCAAGAACGGCAATCTTCTGTTGAACTTCCCGCTCCCCAATTCGGGCGAACTCGACACGGAAGAGATCAAGGTGCTCGAAGGCATCACCGCGTGGATGGCGGTCAACAGCGAAGGTATTTATGCCTCGCGTCCGTGGAAGGTATACGGTGAAGGTCCCTCTACCAAGGTCAAGATTGAAGCCGGCAATTTCAACGAGGATAAACAGAAGGACCTCGGCCAGGAGGATGTTCGCTTCACCGCCAAAGACAGCACGCTCTACGCCTTTGTAATGGGTTGGCCTGAGAAGGATGCGGTGGTCCGTGCTCTTGGCCTTGCCAGCCCGCAGAAACCGGGCAGGATCCGCAAGGTGGAACTGCTTGGGCACAAGGGCAACCTCAGTTGGAAGCAGGACGAAGCCGCATTGAACGTTGAGATGCCCGCGGAGAAGATTTCCGATGTGGCCATCGCGTTGAAGGTAGAACTGGCGTAGCAATTGAACGAGACGCATCGGCGGTTTGCGCCAGAGCGTGTGCGTGCCTTCTTTCCTTTGTAAGGAAGGCGCTTCCGCAACCGGGAAGAATTGGCCACCGTCGCCTCCGTCTTGGCAATGGGGTCGGGGCTTGGCCGGCAGAAGTTTCTCACTTCATTGAAAGCCAGCGAACACACAAAAAATGGGCGGCAGGTTTTCACGCCTGCCGCCGCCCGTCCCTGGGTTGTCTTGAAATTGCTGCAATCGTGCGTTTACTGCAAAAGCTTGGTGACTTCCTGCTCCACGCTGTTGGCCTGCGCGAGAGCAGCGATGCCGGTCTGGCTCAGAATCTCATACTTCGACATGTCGGACGTTGCCGATGCATAGTCGGTGGCCTGAACCGCGTTTTGCGCTGAAACCACATTTTCCTGCTGCGTGCTCATCACCTGGCTGATCGCGTTCAGCGTGTTGATCTGCGCGCCCACATAACCGTCCTGCGCCGACATGTCGCTGATGGCCACGTTCAGATTGGTCAGTGCAGTCTGCGCGTCAGACTGACTCAGCAAATCGGTGCCGTTCAGGTCCGCTCCGGCGCCATCTGAGTAGCTGATAGTCGCGGTTCCCGTGGTGCCGTTGGTATCCGTGGTCATCGCTGTAACCGCGGTGCCGCCATTTCCGTCGCTGGTGTCCGTGACAGAACCTGAAATTCCCGTGCTGTAGTAGGCTGCCGGCGGGGTGAATAGGTTGGTCGTGGTCAGGGCTCCGGTATCTGTTACGGCTGATGTATTCACTGACGCAACAGAGTTCGCCGTGGTGGATGCCAGGGTCAAGATCGTATTACCTCCGGTGACCGTGGCCGTAATCCCTAGATCCAACCCGTTGATGTAGGTTCCCAACAAAGCGATCGTGTCATTGTTGTTTGCGGCGGAAAGGACAATTGGATCGACGATGCCGTTGGCTCCCGTCAGGTCCAGTGTGCCGCCCAAAATGTTGCCTGCGGCAGTCGTTGTCAGTGTGCCGATCGTACCCGCGCTGCTGGTCATATCCGCAAGCGTCGTGGGCACGTTGGCCAGAGTCAATGAGTCAAGCGGATTCGTCGTGTCCGCAAGGCCTGTGCCGTAGACAGAGAGCGTCGAGTTAGCTGAAGTCAGCGTTAACACTGAGCCAACCACCGAAGCCGTCACTCCGTAGCTGCCGGCGTTGATCGTAGAAGCCAGGTCGGTCAGGTTATCCGTTGAATCCGGTTTGCCCAGCGTGATCTGGTTCGAGCCGATGGTAAGCGTACCACCCAGGTCGTCGGTGGATGGCCCGGATAAAGTCAGCGTCCCCACACGGCCATCGTTTGTGCCGGCTCCCACGCCTTGACCGGAGATTAAAATGCCGGTTTCATCGCCGGCGCCCAGCGCGCTGGAGATTGCAGCGGTTCCGGCGCTCGCCGCCGTGGTGAAGGTGGCGTTCAAGCCCAGGCCCGAAGCATTGACGGCGTTGATCAAGCCCTGTGCGGTGTTAGCGTAGCTGGTGCCCGCGCCCACGGTGATTTGCGCCGTGGCGTTGATCGCCGAACCGCTCGCGCCCTTGGTCAGATAGTTAACCGCAATCGTGGTGCTGACGCCGCTGAGGCTATCGGTCACCGCGGCATTCACGCCGCTCTTTGAAAGATTGATAAACACGTTGTCCTGGCCGCTGGCGTAGGACATAGCGCCGCCGGTGTCGCCGATGCTGGACTCGGAGAGAGAACGAATATTCAGATCGTCGATCGATGAGCCGGTAGACGAAGAGTCTCCCGTATAAATGGCCACCGTGTTGCCGGTGAACACCTGCTCCTGGTTGTAGGTCGTCGTCGAGCCGATGTTATTCACTTCGGCCAGGATTGACTGGTACTCCTGGTTCGCCGCGCTGTCTTGCGTCGAGTTGAGGGTGCCATTCGAGGCTTCGGTAGCCAGCGCAATGGCACGGTTAAGCAGGTTCGTCACTTGCGACATGGCGCCATCGGCCACCTGGAGAAGCCCCACGCCTTCCGTGGCGTTGGTCTCCGACTGCGTCAGGGCGGTCTGATTCGCCTCCAGGCCATTCACCAGCGAGAGACCGGCGGCATCGTCCGCGCCGGAATTGATTCGCGAACCTGAGGACAACTGCTGCAACACGGTCTGCAAGCTGTTGTTCGTGTTGTTCAGGCTGTTTTCTGCGTAGATCGCTGACAGATTGTTTAAAACACCGAGGGCCATGGGGACTACTCCTTCTTGGATGCCTTGACTCACGCCCATGCCCGCCAATGCTTCGCTTAGGTTCGGCAGGCGTTCCAAAATTTCCGGAAAGGAGTTCTTGCATCCACCCCCTTCATCGGTGCGGACGAAAATAACTTTAGTCACAAATTTTTGCAGCGTTCCCGCACAGGTTGTCGCACGTTGCTGCATGACTGGCCGGGCTCCGCACAATTGCTGCCCAAATGCGATTCACTTCATGCCCCAATGCGCTCCATTGGATTGTCCCGCTTCGCGACAGAATCTCCACCGTTTCGGCTCTCTTGCATCTCCAGCGTTGATACGCCCGCGAAAGCAAAGACCCTGGAAATGCCGCAACAAGCTCATCTCCATCATGGCCGTTTCATGCCGGTGCACTGCGGCCAAAAAGAACGGCGGCAAGAGGGTTGTCCCTTGCCGCCACCGGTCTCAACAACAACCGTATTTGCTCTCCGCATTGATGCAGTTTACTGTGGGTCTCCAACTCCCGGAACTCCCGGCGCTAGCGCTTCGGGTCCACCGGCGCCCTCGTCAAGCATGCTCAGTGGTCCCCCGGCCTGCGGAGCGGGCTGCGCGGGAGGCGGCGGAGGTCCCTGACGTTGGTACTGGTTGCCCTGTCCCTGGCTGCCCGGTTTCCAGCCGCTCCGTCCCTGATTGCTCCGTCTCTGGCCCTCTTGTCCCCAGTTGCGGCGCTCCTGCTCATGGTTGGCGCGGTCAGCCTGCAACTGCTTCCACTGCTCCGGCGTCAGCTTGCTGCGAATGGCCAGCAGGAAGCGCGCATTCGCCTTTTCCAATTCGGCTCGTGCCTGGGCTACCTTGTCGATCTGCGCCAGGATCTTGCCCTCGTTCGGTTGGTCTTCGCCCATCAGGGGCTCCAACCCCAGCTCGGCCTTCTCCAGACTGCCCCGCAGGTCGATCAGCGTCTCGCGATGCTGAAGCAGAGTGTCGTCCATCGCCTTCCTCTGCGCATCGGTCAGCTTCAGCTTCTCCACCATCTTTGGATTGTTCCACCAGCGTCCAAGGTCGCCCTGGGACCCAAATGCCCTTTCAAACGGGGGACGATGCTCCCCAAATCCGGGTCTCGATCCCATGCCCCCGCCTGGTCCCTGTGCCAGCGCCGATCCCGCCATCAAGACTCCTGCAATCGCCACTACCAACCGAACTGCCATGCTTGCCTTCATCACGCTCTCCTCCCCCATCGTGTGTTAAAGATGTTGCTTCTGTTTCGCATTTCCGCCGTTATCCTGACCGCCTACTTGGCGTCGTCCTCGGCCATCAGTTGTGCCAGCGGCTCCATAGCGCTTGGAACTTCACGCGATACATCGCTGTCCACCTTGGCCAGCAAATCCTCTTCTTCCCGAGCCCGTTGCTCAGCCGCCAGCCGCTGCTGCTGCACCGCGCGCGCCGCTGCCGCCTTCGCCATTTCCTGCTGGTGATGGTGCTCGAATACCCCGCCCCCGGCAGCTCCGGCCACCAGAACGCATCCCAGCGCCCATCCCGCTGCCAGCCGCCAACCTCCATGCCGCACAATCTTCGCCGCCGTCCGGGGCTTGCCAAACTCCGCATCGCTCCAGGCATGAACGCTCAAGCGGAAATTTATCAGCGCCTCAGCCAGTCCCGAATCCATTGCCTCGTTCGCCAGTTTGTCCTCAAGACTCATCGTTTTCCCCCCAGTTCCGCGCGCACTCTTGCGACAGCCCGCGAAAGGTGCGCCTTCACCGTTCCCTCGCTCAGCCCGGTGGATCGCGCAATCTCGCTTAGTTCCTGCTCTTCTACGTAGCGCAGTAGAAAAACCGTCCGCTGCCGCTCGCTCAAGCCTTTCACCGCCTGCCAAACCTGCTTTACCTGCTCCCGCGCCAGCAACTGTTGCTCCGCCGATCGCTCTCCGTTCGGCAGCCACTCGCTGGCCTCGTCGAGATCCACTGCGTTCGTCTGCGTCTGCCGCCAGAACTGCATCCGCCGGTTCCGCCAGTGGTCCTTTTGCAGGTTGATCGCAATCCGCATCAACCAGGTCATCGCGCTCGATTCGCCGCGAAAGCTACCCCAGTTCCGGTATGCCTTCAGGAAACACTCCTGCGTCAGCGTCTCCGCCAGGTCCACATCGCGCGTTGAAGCCAGCAGAAACCGAAAAATCTGCGGACGGTGCGTCGTGACGACAGTCGAAAAATCCTGCGCGGCAATCTCTTGCGCCGTGGCCATGGTCATCGTTTCCAATGCTGTGCCGGCTGCCATCACTTTGGTAGACGCCCGCACAGGGTGCAAGTTTACAGCCCCGTTCGCTATTCTCATCAATTTGGATTGCCGGGCGCATGGGCAATTTGCAATCGGTCACGAAGTGCCGATGATAGACTGAAGCCGGCAAACGCCTTCCGCACCATCCGTTTCACCCAGGAAATTCCGCCATGCTGCTTGCCTCTCTCCGCGACCAAGTCCTCCATGCCAACCGCGAGATTGCCCGCCGTGGCCTGGCTCCGCATACCTTCGGCAACGCCAGCGGCATTGACCGCTCCGGCCCGGAACCCCTCGTCGTCATCAAGCCCAGTGGCGTGGACTACGCTTCGCTGACCCCGGCCGATCTCGTCGTCACCAATCTCGACGGCAAAATCGTCGAAGGCTCCTTGCGCCCATCCAGCGACCTGGATACGCACACCCTGCTCTATCGCGAATTCCCCCAGATCGGTGGCATCGTCCACACCCACTCCGAGTTTGCTACCTCCTGGGCGCAGGCCTGCCGTCCCATTCCTTGCCTCGGCACCACCCACGCCGACTATTTTCACGGCCCGGTTCCGGTTACCGAACCCCTCACCGCCGAAGAAGTAGCCCAAGCCTACGTTCGCAATACCGGCGCCGTCATTGTCCGCCACTTCCGTACCCTGGGTCTCGATCCCGTCGCCGTCCCCGGCGTCCTGGTTGCTGGTCACGCTCCCTTCGCCTGGGGAAAAACCGCCGCTGAAGCCGTCGAGCACGCCGACGTTCTCGAATACATCGCCCGCCTCGCCTTTCGCAGCTTCCTGCTGGGCGCATCGGATTCCGGAATTCCGTCGTACGTTTCCGAACACCACTACCTGCGTAAACACGGCCCCAAAGCTACTTACGGCCAACTCTGACCGCGCAAATTCCCGTCTTTTCGCTGACCCTCATCGCAAAGCTCAACCCGCCGCAAACGGTGGATCTACAGTATCTTTCTGCGCAAGTCCGACCTCGTTTCAAAGAATACCTTTTCTCATAACTCGATCCCTTTCGGTGGATACGGCCTACCATTTCCTGCATTGTCTCTTGGGATTCATAGATTTCCGGGTGACAATTCCCGGAACAATGCGTCTCTATCTCGCGTGTCCTCAGTCGGTTGGCGATCCGTATTGGGGAATTCGCCCATTTCTCCAACATGGCAATCAACGTGCAACAAATTCGACAGGTGTGCAACAGATTCAGATGAAGTAAGAGTGTCCCCGAATGGAAACGAGCCTCTTCAATCGCTTGCAGGCGACTCTGCTGGCCGTGGCAACGGTCGGCCTGTTTGTGTTGGCGATGCTGAATCTGCGCCAGGAAAGCTATTTCCCGCAGCCCGACGACGGTGTCTGGTGGCGCGAGGTGGCGGGTGGACTCGAAGCCGAGAGGGTGCTCCCGGACATGCCAGGGCAGCGCGCCGGCATCCAGGCCCATGACCTGCTCACCGCAGCCCAGGTACTGCCGGACACACCCGCGCAGCGCGCCGGCCGCACCGGCCGCAACACCACCTTCGAATCACAAGACCTGCTCACCGGCGTCACTCCGCTGCAATCCGGCCAGGGCGAGCGCGCCGGTATCCAGGCAAAGGGCTTGCTCCCTGAATCCAGCTACGCCCCCATCGCGCACACCGCCGACCTGGAGCATGTTCTTTACGACACCGGAATCTACGGCAAGGCGAGCTATCAAATCACCCGCGGCGGTATTCCTCTGGACACGCCCGTGGTCATCATTCCGGTGCCACGGGACAGGAGCCTGGCGCTGGGCCTGCGCGTCATAGGACTCATCTACCTGGCCATCGGCATCTACGTTCTCTTCCGCCGCTGGACCGCTCCCCGCGCCACCCACTTCTACCTGTTCTGCCTCGTCTCGTTCGCGCTCTACGCCCTCAAGTACACCGGCAAACTGGACCCGCTCGATTGGGCCGTCTTCTGGTGCAATGTGCTGGCCGAGTCGCTGCAGCCAGCGCTCTTTGTGCATTTTGCCCTCAGTTTCCCTGAAGAACGGCTCAAGAACTTCCGCCGCCACTGGCTGTTGCCGCTGGTCTATGCGCCCGGCGCTGGGCTCCTTGGCCTCTGGCTCTGGGCTATTCAGACGCGTCAGGCCACCGGACTGCTCCTGCACCGGCTCAACCAGACCTCTACCGGCTACGACGCCGTCTTCTACGTCCTGGCAGCCGCCCTCTTTGTGCGCAGTTACAGCCTTGCCAATACTCCCTTGCAGCGCCAGCAGTTGAAGTGGCTCACTCGCGGCGCCTGGCTGGCGGTGGGGCCATTTACGCTCCTTTACGCCATCCCCTTCCTGTTTGACTTGCATATGCCCAGCCTGCTCACCGATCTGGCGGGCTTCTCCATCGTTTTTATTCCCCTTACCTTTGGTTGGGCCATCGTGCGTTACCGGCTGATGGACACCGACCTGATCTTCAAGCGCGGCGTGGCCTACACGCTGGCGACCATCTCGCTGCTCGGCGGTTATTTCGGCATCATTGCGCTCACTGCCCTGATGGTTCACACCCGCCTGCCGGACGCGGTGCGGGAGTGGGGCCTGGTCATCGCCATTCTGGTTACGGCAGCCATCTTTGACCCGCTCAAGCGCCGCATTCAGGGTTGGGTCGACAGGGCCTTTGACCGCCATCGCTACGACTACCGTCAGGCGCTGGTCGAATTCGGTCGCGGCCTCAGTTCCGAAACCGATCTTGACGCCCTGCTCTCATCCATCGTCGAGCGATTGCCGCGCACCCTGCTCGTAGCCCGCGTGGCGGTCTTCCTGGCCCAGGAATCGGGTACTCTGCGTCTTGCCGCCTCTCACGGGCTGCCCGCCGAGGCACCGGTCTACCGGGATCGCCTTGCCTTGGGTTTCCTTGACTTCGACCGGGCCCAAGACCACTCGCACATCTTTCTCGAAAACGCTCAGGCCGCCCCGCATCTGCCTGAGGACGAGCAGCGCACTGCCGCCCTCCTCGACCTCAATTACTATCTGCCTTGCCGCGTTCAGGATGGTGCGGCCACCAGAACGATTGCCGTCATCGGCCTGGGCCGCACCATCGGCGGCGACTTCCTGTCCAGCGAAGACGTAGAACTGCTCGAGTCCCTGGCCAGCTACATCGGCATCGCCCTCCAGAACGCCAGCCTCTACGCCCGTCTCGAAAAGAAGATCGGCGAGTTCGAGCGCCTGAAGGAATTCAACGAAAACATTGTCGAGTCCATCAACGTGGGCATCCTGGCCCTTGATCTCAATGACCGCATTGAGAGCTGGAACGCGCAGATGGAGGCCATGTACGCCTTAAGCCGCGCCGAAGCCCTCGGCCAAAGGCTCCAGGACGTCTTCCCGTCCGAGTTCATTGAGGCTCTCGAAGGCTTCCGCAACGATCAGGGCGTGCATCACCTCTACAAGTTTCGCCTCACCACCCGTGCCGGCGAGCAGCGCACTGCCAACATCGCCATTGCTCCCCTGCTCTCGCGCGATTTTGTTTCCGTCGGCCGCATCATACTGGTCGACGACATCACCGAGCGCGTCTCGCTTGAAACCCAGCTTGCCCAGGCAGATAAGCTCAGCTCCATCGGCCTGCTCGCCGCTGGCGTAGCTCATGAGATCAACACCCCGCTGGCCGTCATTTCCTCCTACGCACAGATGCTCTCAAAGCAATTGCGCGGCGATGCCCGCCTTGGCCCGGTGCTCGAAAAGATCACCCAGCAGAGCTTCCGCGCCGCCGAGATCGCCAATGGCCTGCTCAATTTCTCCCGCACCTCGACCACCGAGTTTCGCGACACCAACCTGAATCAGGTCATTCGCGACACCCTCGCCTTGCTCGAGCATCAGTTCAAGACCGCGCAGATTCTCGTCGATCTTGACCTGGCCGACGATCTGCCGCCCATCCTTGGCAATCCCGGCAAGCTCCAGCAGGTCTTCTTGAATCTGTTGTTGAACGCTAAGGAAGCCATGCCCGACGGCGGCCGCCTGCGCGTGGCCACCCTCGCCAATGGACATGTTGAAGCTATGGTCAACGACTCCGGCTCCGGCATCGCCCCCGAACACCTCAAGCGCATCTACGATCCGTTCTTCACCACCAAGACCATGCCCAAACCCGGCGACCGCCGCGGCACAGGACTCGGCCTCTCCGTCTCCTACGGCATCATCCAGGAGCACGCCGGCAAGATCCATGTCGAAAGCGCCGTCGGCGAAGGCACAACCTTTCATCTCGAGTTTCCCCTTTTAAGGAAGTCTGTACATGTCTGAGGTCGAACTGCCGTTGAATTTACCCGTCGCCGCATCAGCCACATCCGGCTCATCGTCCGGCGCCACCATTCTGGTCATCGACGATGAGGCCGCCATCCGCGAGTCGCTCGAGGTGCTGCTCACGCTCGAGGGATACCAGGTGCGCATGGCCGTCGACGGCGAAGAGGGACTGCGGATTCTGGAACTGGAAAGCTTGGACCTGGTGCTTCTCGACCTGGCCCTTCCCGGCCAAAGCGGCCTTGAGTTGCTGCCACAGATCAAAGATCGCCAGCCCGAGCTCCCGGTCATCATGATTACCGCCTACGGCACCGTGGAAAACGTTGTCGAAGCCATCCGCGCCGGCGCGGAAAACTTTGTCCAGAAGCCCTGGGACAACGAGAAGCTGCTGGCCGACATCCGCGCCGCCGTTGCCCTCCATCGCGTCGAAGAAGAGAACTTGCAGCTCAAGCGCACACTCAAGCAGCGCTATAACTTCTCTAACATCGTTGGCAAAAGCGAGGTCATGCTGAAGGTCTTCGACCTGGTCGCCCAGGTCGCTCCCAGCCGCTCCACGGTGCTGATTCAGGGCGAAAGCGGCACCGGCAAGGAGCTTATCGCCAAGGCCATCCACGCCAACTCACCCCGCAAAGACAAGCCCTTCGTCCCCATCAACACCGGCGCCATGCCTTCGGAGTTGCTTGAGTCAACCCTCTTCGGCCACGTCAAAGGCGCATTTACCTCCGCCATCGCCTCCAAGAAGGGCCTCTTTGAAGTCGCCAACGGCGGCACGCTCTTCCTCGACGAAATCGCCACCATGGGTATGGACACCCAGGCAAAAATCCTGCGCGTCCTCCAGGACCGCCGCTTTATGCATCTGGGTGGTGTTCAGGAGATCCAGGTGGACGTGCGCATCATCGCCGCCACCAACATCGACCTCCGCCAGGCCGTGCGTGATGGCCAGTTTCGCGAAGATCTCTTCTACCGCCTCAATGTAATCTGCGTCGATCTGCCGCCCCTGCGTGCCCGCCGCGAAGACATTCCCCTGCTCGTCAACCACTTCCTCGACTTCTATGTGAACGAGAACGGCCTGCCCTCGCGCAAGCTCTCCGCCGACGCTCTCCGCGCCCTGGTCGATTACGAGTGGCCCGGCAATGTGCGCGAGTTGGAGAACTGCATCGAACGCGGCGTCGTCCTTTCTTCGGGGCCCATCATCGGCTCCGATCTGCTCCCCGGCCACATCACCGGCCGCAGCTTTCAGGACGCCCTCCTCGAACACAACCCCAACGCCTCGCTCTTTGACATTCTCGAAGACATCGAGCGCCGCATCATCATCGAGAAGCTGGAGCGCTGCAACGGCAATCAGACTGAAGCTGCCGAGCAATTCCACATTCCGCTTTCCACTCTCAACCAGAAAATCAAGCGCCTGAGCATTGAGATTCGCAAAAAGGGCAGGGAATAGGAAGAGGGAATAGGAAGAGGGAATAGGAGTAGGGAAGAGTTATCAGGTCTCAGCTCTCAGGTGTTGGATACCAAGGCGCGAAAGCTGTCATCCTGAGCGCAGCGAAGTCGAAGGTCCCGCGGGTGTTTTTTGTCGGTTGTTCCACGACTCACCTTTGAGACCAAGGAATCCACGAGCCCAGGTTAGCCGTGCTCAGAGCGTCTAACATCCTCCGAAGAAGCCATCTTGTTGTTCCCTATTCCCTGCTCCCTACTCCCTGCCTTTATCCACCTCTCCAGAAACCCCCTCAACTCCCCCGGCGGCCGCAGCCAAACCTCCGCCGCCGTCTCGCGCCACTCCCGCCGCACCAGCACGCTCAACCCCCGCCGCCCAGCGGCATTCGCCGCCCGAAAAGCCGCCTCGTCGCTCAGATCGTCGCCCAGGAACGCCATCGGCCCACGCGGATCGGTTTCCGCCAGAATCGCCTCAACGGCCCCGCCCTTGTCCCGTCCTACGCGCAACTCAAGCCCGGCCTCAAACTCCAGCAGGCGCAGTCCCTCCATACGCGCCAGGGGTTCAAACAGCGCCCGCGCCCGCTTTTCGATCAGTTCCGCCTTGCGCCGCGAAGCCCCGCGCCAGTGCATCACCACCCCATTTGCCTTGTCCTCGAACAGTCCTCCCAGGCTGTTGCGTCTCAGATGTTCGCGCAGTTCTTCGAGCTTCTTCTGGGTCGCAACCGGAGCCTGTTCCAGCTCCCGCCGTCCATCCGGATACAGCCGTTCCGCTCCGTGCAGTCCCCAAACCTCCAGCGGAGGGTCGAGTCCGAGCATTGGCGCAATTTCCGCCGCTGGCCGCCCCGTAATCACCGCCATCCGCGTCCGGCCCTGTCGCTGAATCCGCTCCAGCAGTTCCCGTACCCCCGCCCAGGGCCGCGCCTTGAACCGATCCACTCGGAATGGCGCCAGCGTCCCATCGTAATCCAGCAGAAGAAGCGGCTCCGCGCCCCCCACAAAAGGGCGAAAAAACTCGTCCAGCTTTTCTTCCGCCTCGGGCGTCACCGTTCACTCGCTTTCTACGCCCAGTTTATCGTGCGTCTCTTCCGTCCCCGTCCCATGCGCTATCCTGTCCATGCGGATTGAACCCGGAAGCGCGGCGCGCACTCATCCTTCAAACCGCCAAACCTCATGGCGACAAATACGATCGACAGAACCGCCAAACAACTCGTGCTCACGGTGCAGGACTACTCCCTGTTCGCGCATCGCGCTGTCATCAACCTTTTCCGTCCGCCCCGCTACTGGCCTGAGTTCCTCGTTCAATCTGACATCATCGGCTTCGGTTCGGCGTCCATCGTTCTGCTCTCAGGCTTCTTTACCGGCGGCGTGCTGGCCCTGCAATCGGCAGCCACTCTTGCGGCTTTCGGCGCCACCGGCTTGACCGGACGCTTCGTCTCGCTCACCATGATCCGCGAACTCGGTCCCGTACTCACCGGCATCATGGTCTCCGGGCGCAACGCCTCCTCCATGGCCAGCGAACTCGGCTCCATGGTCGTTACTGAGCAGATTGACGCCATGCGCGCCCTCGGCGTCGATCCCATGCGCAAACTGGTCACCCCGCGCCTCTTTGCCACCATCACCATGCTCTTCTTTCTCACCATTGTCGCTGACGCCTTTGGCATCCTCGGTGGCGGCGCCGTCACCGTCCTGATGAACCATCAGGATGGCACACAGTACTTCTCCACAGCCTGGGAGTCCCTCCACGTTCCCGACATCGTCCAGGGACTGGTCAAGCCGCTCTTCTCTGGCTTCATCATCGCCTCCATCGGATGCTTTTATGGCATGAGAACTTCAGGAGGCACCGAGGGTGTCGGCCGCTCCACCATTCAGGCCGTGGTCACCGCGTCGGTGCTCATCATCTTTGTCGATTTTCTGGTCAGCCGGGTGCTGCTCGCCCTCTTCGCCTGATGAATGACACTCCCGCTTTCGTCCAACCCGATCCACCGCTGCCCAGCCCAGCCGTGGCCAGTTCAGCTTTGCCCGGTCAAGCCCCGGCGCCTGCTGCGGAATCCAGCCCCATCGTCGCCTTTCGCAACGTATCCATCGCCTTTGATGGCCCGCCGGTCCTCGATGACGTCAGTTTTTCCGTGGCGCCTGGAGAAACGCGCATCCTGCTCGGGCCCGCGGGTGTAGGCAAGAGCGTTCTGCTCAAGCTCACCAACGGCCTGCTCCAGCCTGACCGGGGCAGCATCCGGCTCTTCGGTGAAGAGATCGCCAAAATGTCAGAGGAAAGCCTCTTTCCCCTCCGCACCCGGGTTGGCATGGTCTTCCAGGAAAGCGCGCTTTTTGACTCCCTCACCGTCCGCGACAATGTCGCCTACCAGCTAATCGGCGAAAACGTTCCCGACGACGAGATCGACCGTCGCGTTCACCAGGCCCTTAGCTTTGTCCAACTCGATGAGACTTTTGCCCTCTATCCCGGCAGTCTCTCCGGCGGCATGAAGCGGCGCGTGGCCATCGCTCGCGCCTTTATCCGCCAGCCGGAGTTGCTGCTCTATGACTCGCCCACCGGTGGCCTCGATCCTGTTACCTCCACCACCATCATCGAACTGGTCATGAAGGAGCGCGACGTCTTCCACACCCCCTCCCTGCTGGTCACGCACCGCCTTCAGGATGCCTTTACTCTCTGCACCAACCGCTTTGACTCGAATCAGGGCTGCATGGTCCGCCTCCCCAAAGGCCAAACCGACCCCAACACCACTTTCCTCATGCTAGAAGAAGGCCGCCTCATCTTCGATGGCTCCCTCCACGACCTGCTCCACACCCAAAACGAGTTCGTCCGCGAGTTTATCGAGTAAAGCCCGCTCGTACTCACACCCATGGGCGCTCACCTCCTGCGTCGATGGGCCAGGGACTTCCGGAATCGCCAGCCATAGATAGAAAGATTCAAAGCGCACACGGCCACTCCGGCGCTCGTCACAATCCAATCGGGAAGATTGGGATACACGATCGCGTCCAGGTAATGGAGCAGGAAGCTGCCATCATACGCAGCCGTCCCGGCTCTGGATTCAAAGTACTGTTCCGCCAGGGTAAGGGGACATGGCCATGGGCTCATCTCCACCACAATCCCCCACAGCAGCGCCAGAATGTGGACCGCGCTCCACACCGGGCGGCCGCGTGTCCACAGGGCGCCGAAGATAACCAGCGCAAGCCATGCCAGATGGAGGGATAGAACGAGGATCGCTAGCTGGGCCATCGGTCGCGCAACCTGGCTTCATCCTATCTCGATTGTGCACACTCCACAGTCTTCCCCGGCCGTCTTCAATCTGCTAGCCTTGCAGCTTCGAGCTTCCCGTAGAGCGGAGGGTGCTTCATGTCCTTCAAATTCCAAAACGTCGACTTTCTCCACCTCGACTCCAGCTTCAGTGAAGACGAACTCCTCGTCCGCCGCACCGCCCGCGACTTCGTTGAAGACAACGTCATCCCCATCATCGAGGGCTGCTTCCGCGAGGGCCGTTTCCCGCGCGAACTTGTTCCCCTCATGGGCGAACTGGGCTTTTTCGGTGCCAACCTCGAGGGCTACGGTTGTGCCGGCATGTCCAACGTCGAATACGGCCTGGTCACTCAGGAACTGGAGCGGGGCGATTCCGGCCTGCGCAGCTTCGTCAGCGTCCAGTCCGCGCTGGTCATGTATCCCATCTTCACCTTTGGCTCGGACGACCAGAAAAACACCTGGCTCCCCGCTCTCGCCACCGGTGAAAAGATCGGCTGTTTCGGTCTCACCGAGCCCGGCTTCGGCTCCAACCCCGGCGGCATGACCACCTCCGCCCGCAAATCCGGCGACGAGTACATTCTCAATGGCGAAAAGATGTGGATCACCTCCGGCTCCATCGCCGATATCGCCGTAATCTGGGCCAAGGTTCCGGACGAAGACGACCCATCAGGAAAAGAGACGGTCCGCGGCTTTCTCGTCGAAACCGATCGTCCCGGCTTCCGCGCTCATGAAGTTCACGGAAAGTGGTCCCTCCGCGCGTCCATCACCAGCGGCCTTTCATTGCAGGATGTCCACATTCCCGCCGCCAACCTGCTGCCCGGTACCAGCGGCCTCAGGAGCCCGCTCATGTGCCTCAACCAGGCTCGTTACGGCATAAGCTGGGGTGCTATCGGCGCGGCCATGGACTGTTATGACACTGCCCTCCAGTACGCCAAAGTCCGGAAACAATTCCACGGCCAGCCCATCGCCAGCCACCAGCTCATTCAGGAAAAACTGGTGTGGATGGTCAGCGAAATCTCCAAAGCCCAGTTGCTTTCGCTCCACGTGGGCCGCTTGAAAGACGCGCGCAAGGCCGGCCATGAGCAAATCTCGCTAGCCAAGCGCAACAATGTGTGGATGGCTCTGGAAACCGCACGCATGGCCCGCGACATCCTCGGGGCAAATGGAATTACCGAGGACTATCCCATCATGCGTCACATGATGAACCTCGAATCGGTGAACACTTACGAAGGCACCCATGATATCCACACCCTCATCCTCGGCCAGCACATCACTGGAATCGCTGCGTATTGAATCGCCGGCTCAAGCCAGACCGTCGCAATACACCCATCGACAAGCCGGAACGGATGGGGCATAGTCATAGCCATGCTGAATTTCGCTAGGTGGGTTCGCTCGTTGTTCCGTACCCCGTCGCTCGCGGTCTGCGCCGCATCCCTGGTGCTGTCTCCAGTCGCATTTACCTCGGCGCAGCAGCCAGCTACCGCCCCTATAGTCCTTCACGCCGCCCGTCTGCTCCAGGTGGATACCGGAACCCTGCTTCAGCCTGGTGAAATCCTGGTCGAAGGCGATCGCATTCGCGCCGTGGGCGTTTCGGTGGACCATCCGCAAAGCGCCCGGATCATCGACCTCGGCGACGTCACGCTGATCCCCGGCCTGATTGACGCCCACGTTCATCTCTTCCTCCATCCCGGAGCCGAAGACCTGCAGACCGTCGAGGAATCCATCCCCTGGCGCACCATCCTCGCCGCCCAGGCCGCGAAAGCCGACCTGCTCGCCGGATTCACCGCCGAGCGCGACATGGGAACCGAAGGCGCAGGCTCCGCCGACACCGCCGTCCGCGATGCCATTAATGAAGGCCTCATCCTGGGGCCCCGTCTGCGCATCAGCGGCAACGCCATCGACATCCTGGGAGGCCACGAGGACGCCATCCACTACAACCCTGCCCAGCGCGTGCTCTCCAACGCCGACTACGCCAACTCCATCGATCAGCTCGTTGAAGTCATCCGCGCGCAGCACAAGGAAGGCTCGGACTTCGCCAAGATCTACGAAACCGGGCCCGATAAGATGATCGACGGTGTCCTGCACACCCCCTACCAGTACACTGAGGCGCAACTGGCCGCCGCCGTCGAAGAAGCTGGCCGTCTCGGTGCGCGCGTTGCCGTCCATGCCATGGGTGAGCCGGGCACTCTCTACGCTGCCCAGGCCGGTGTCGCCTCCATCGACCACGCCACTCAGCTTAGCGATGAAACCATGCGTCTGATGCGCGAGAAGCACATCCCTGCCGTGCCCACCTTCGCCATCTTCGACTACTTCGCCCGCAACGCGCCTGCGCCCGCTGTCGCCGCACGCGAATCAGCCCTGCTCGACTACAAAATTCGCGAATTCAAGAAGCAGGTCGCCGCCGGCATTCCCTTCGCCGTGGGCTCCGACGTAGGTCCGTTCCCGCACGGCACGCAAGCCGTCGAATTGGAGCTGATGGTCCGTTATGGCATGAAACCGCTCGCCGTGCTCCAGGCTGACCTGCTCAACGGCGCAAAGCTACTCGGTTGGGAGGGCCAGATCGGCCAACTCAAGCCCGGCTACTTCGCTGACGTCATCGCCGTCCCCGGCAATCCGCTGGAAGATATCACCGCGGTGGAACGCGTAAGTTTTGTGATGAAGGCTGGCATGGTTGTGCAGCCGTAGAGCGGTTCTCCAGTTCACGTGGAGTTTCTGGCATCGTGCGGGGCGGCTTTTTTAAGGAAAAAGCCACTCAGCAGCGGCGATTTCCCTCTACACCAACTGTAGAACCGCTATAGTCGCTGCTCATTTCGGCGCGGAGGCCGCTTTTGCTTTTGCCTTCGCCCGCCGGGCCTGTATCTTGTCGAATGCCTGCGTGAACCGCATCGGCTTAACCGACTTGAGAGAATCCTTGATCGCCTTGCGATAGCCTGCGAGGTAGATGGAATACATGATCGCGAGCGAGCACCCGATTCCCCACAGAAGTCCCAAGACGAGTCCAAGCATCGCAGCCCGTCCAAAAGCATCCATCGCGCTCGCCCCTTTCCAGTCTCGCCTTACACCGCGACGATAAAGCTGTCTTCGGTCCGTGTCACCGCATGGTACAGCGTATCCCGCTCCACCGGAACCCGCCCGGCCTCGGTGATCAGCCTGCACAATTCCTTGCGCGTCATGCCCTGTGGCGTGGTCGCCCCGGCGTCGTGATAAATCTTCTCCTCGATCACTGTTCCGTCCAAATCGTCGGCGCCAAAGCGCAGCGCAATCTGCGCAATCTTCGGCGTCATCATCTGCCAGTAGGCCTTGATGTGCGGAAAGTTATCCAGCAGCAGCCGGCTCACCGCAATCTGGCGAATATCGGTCAGCCCTGTGGTCACGGGCAGGTGGTCGAGCGCCGTGTTTTCGGGGTGAAAGGCCAGCGGAATGAAAGTCTGAAAGCCGTCCGTCTCGTCCTGCAAGGTCCTCAGCTTCAGCAGATGATCCACGCGGTCTTCGTCGTTCTCAATGTGTCCGTAGAGCATGGTCGCGTTCGACTTGAAGCCCAGTTTGTGGGCCAGCCGTGCCGTCTCCAGCCACTCCTCGCCGTCGATCTTATGGTCGCAGATGATTGACCGAACCCGCGACGCAAAAATCTCCGCCCCACCCCCCGGCATTGAGTCCACGCCTGCCTCGCGCAGCTTTCTGAGAACCTGTTCGATCGTCAGCTTGGCTCGGCGCGCCAGGTAGGCAACCTCCACCATGGTGAAGGCCTTGATGTGCACCTGCGGAAACCGCTCCTTGAGCCCCTGTACCAGGTCCAGAAAGTACTCGAGCGGCAGGTCCGGGTGCAACCCACCGACGATGTGGAACTCCGTCACCGCCTCCGAGTAGCCCGAGGTCGCCGTCTCCCACGCCTCTTCCAGCGCCATCGTGTAGCCCGCCGGGTCGCCCTTCTTGCGCCCGAAGGCGCACAGCCTGCAGTTGGCTACGCAAACATTGGTCGGGTTGATGTGGCGATTGACGTTGAAGTAGGTCACGTCCCCGTGCAGCCGCTCCCGCACATGGTTGGCCAGCCAACCCACCGCAAGCACGTCCGATGAGCCGTAGAGCGTTACGCCATCGTTGAAGTCCAGCCGTTCCTGGGCCAGCACCTTGGCGGCAATTGGCTCAAGACGCGGATCATGACTCTGAAAGGCGTGGCTCCGAATTGGTGACCGTTCGCGGGAATCCTTGGTGTCGGCGCGCATACTCTCATGATACAGAAATTAATTCTTTTCGAGTCCTGATCTTGACCGCTGACACCCGCCGTCAAGTCACCTTTGGCCGGCCAACGCCCCCGTGGCATCCGGCTCAATCAGCACGCCGTCATGCAGCGATGCCGCCACAAGCCGCTCTCCAGCCCCGCGGATCAGCCCGATCCGGTAACCCGTCTGGCCCCACTTCCATTTCAGCGTCTTGGGGTCGATGGCATACACCTGGTCGCTTTCCCGCGAACTTACCAGCACTCTGTTCATCTGCGCGTCAAAGTACAGGTCGTCCACATCGCGGAAGGGCATCCGTTCGATCCACAGCCACGTCTTGCCCAGATCGTGCGTAAAGTACACACCCTCGCGCGCCCCCAGCCAAAGCGTTCCATCCGCTGAAAAAGCCACGCGGTGGATGCGTGTCAGCATCGTGGGAATCTGCATGGGCATCCAGGTCAAGCCCGCATCCCTTGAGAGAACCACCCCATCCGCCCGCGCCGCGGCCATCGTCGCTCCCTGCGAGGTCACTGACAGGTATTCGCCCGAACCCATCACCGGCCCGCCCTGCCAGGTCGCGCCCTGGTCTTTGCTGGTCAGCAGGCCAATTCCAGTCGAGGCCAGCCAGACATCGCCCGAAACATCGAAGGCATTCACCCTGCTATCCAACTCGTAGACCGTGGCCTTCACCCGTTTTTCCACGTTGACGCGCTTTCCATAGTGGGTCTCCGTGGCCGTTTTCACAATCGTGTTCGCGATCGCGTTCCTCGGCTGCCAGGTTGCGGCAGTGCCCGTTGCCAAATTCGCATCCAGAGCGAAAATGCCGTGGCTGGTTCCGGCCAGCAAGGTTCCATCCGCAGCTTGCGCCAGCGCAAAAACATCCCGTCCGTCAAGCCCGTCGCGGATCTGCTCCCAGTTCCCGCCGCCGTTCGCGGAAACAAACACGCCCCCGTAGCTCTTGTCGTTCACCACGCCCGCATACAGCCGAGCCGGCTTGCCGCGGTCCACCAGCAGCGCCTCCACATTGCGCCCGGAGATCCCTTCATTCGATGCGACAAAGCTCGTTCCCCCGTCTTTGCTCGCAAGCACCCCGCTGCGATCGGTTGCCAGTAGCACACGATTCGAGTCCCGCGGATCCACATATACGTCGTTCACGATCACGTCCGGCCCGGTCATCCGCCGGAAGCTCCTGCCGCCGTCCACTGTCTTGTACAGCCCCTCCGTGGTTCCGGCATACACAACCGCGCGATTGGCCGGGTCCTGCATCAGAACCCGCGTCCGCCGCGCCGTCATCGGAATACCCTGAATCTTGCGGAACAGCTCGCCGGCGCTCTCGCTCTTGTAAATCCCGCTGCAAGCGCTCAGGAAAACGGTGCGCGGCCTTGCCGGATCGATGATGATTGAAAACACGTCTGAATCGTCGATCAGGCCTTTTTTGATGTTGTGCCAGTTCTTGCCGCCGTCCACCGTTTTCCAGGGCAGATGCCATGTCCCGGCGTAGACGATATCGGGGTCCACGGGATCCACCGCAAGCGATTCCACCTCGTGAATCTCATGACTGCCCGGCGGGCTGATTTGCGTCCAGGACGCGCCCGCATCGGTGCTGCGATAAGCGCCTTCCAGTGTTCCGGCAAACAGTATCTTTGGATTCGACGGCGCTTGTGCCAGGGCAAAGATCGACTGGCCGCGCAGACCGTCCATCGCGTTCCAGTGCTTGCCCGCGTCGCGGCTCACCCACAGCCCGCCATCGCGCTTGCCGGCCTTCCATCCGCCCGCATACACAACTGCAGGATTTGCCGAATCCACCAGAATGTTGTCCAGAACCAGGTCTTCCGAAGCGTCCAGCTTCGCAAGCCGATGCCATGAAGTCCCATCGTCGATGGATTCGTAAATCCAACTGCTGGTGGTGCCCAGATAAAGATGATTCGGCTCTCCCGGGACTGCGGCAAAGGCGCGTGCGTCGCCGCCGGCAGGGCCAATCGCGTTCCAGAACCCTTGCGCGTGCAGTTGGCAGACGAAAAGGAAAAGCGAAACCAGAAATGCGATCTGCGCGAAAGATCCAAACAGGGAAGGGAAATCAAGGCGGAGCCGCGGACGGTTCATGCAGGCAAAAAGCTCCCAAAACTCATAAGACGAGTATACAAAGAAAGGGGAAAAGCGACTTCCCAGGCTGGGAACGGCCCGCGTCCTGTGAGCCGCCGAACCCGTGCAGGGCACTCTGCGCGGGCGGGTTTCGTGGGAGTGGCTCTGTGTGAGTTTGCTCAGCGCGGCTGTATGCCCGCCGCTCAGAGGCGGAGGTACACGCCGATCATGGGCTCGGCCGTGTGGGTCAAGGAACTGGTCCCGATGACATCCGGGACGAGCTCAGGCGCCTTGTTAAGGTTTCCTCGGTATTGGAAGCGCAGGCCGATGTGCGGAAGCAGCCCCCAGTCCACGCCGGCTCCGTAGACAAAGACCGGTTTGGTGCTGCTGGTGGTAGCGTTAGTGCGGGTGTAGGGGGCGCCCACGATGCAGGTGGGAATACCGCCGCCGCAACCGGTAACGATGCCGGAGGTGGTTGCCTGGTCTGTGCTGGGAACGTTGAAGAGGATGCCGCCACCGGCCAGCGCGAACGGTCTGAGATTTCTGATCTTCAGTGACGCCACCCAATCGCCGGTTACTTCGTGCGCATTGGCTGAAACCGGCGTCCATGATGTGATTGCGGTACAGACGCCGCAGGTGACATAAGGACCCGAAGCAGAAGAATACGTCTGGTTGGCGCGGTTGTAGGAATAGGTTCCCTCATAGCCGAACCACGGCTTGGCGATGTGCCGCAACTCGAGCAGGCCGCCGGCGGCGTTCGAGGGATTCTGTGAGATGTCGTCGTTGACATTTGCAGGAGTGGTTTCGGTGAAGGCCCCGTAAAGGCTTATTGCTGCATCCGTCTGCGCGTGCGCCGCAGCGCCGCCCAGTGTAGCCATCCCAATCAGGAAAAAAGCCATCCGCATCCATTTCGGTTGCATGATTGTCTCCTTGCTTAATTCATCTCGGCTGTGTTCTGAGGCGCCAGCTTCATACCGGCTCATTGAATTGACGTTAAATATAAGATTTTGTTGGCACTGATCAAAAAATATAGGGTACTGAAGATCGTCGTAGAAAGGCGGCCGCTGCGTCGGAACTCCCTTTTATCCTGCCGTCACAATCGCGAACCGATGGCCGATGAGCATACGCCCGGCCTGCCTCATACATCGGGCCAAAAGTGAAGAGGCCGACCGGCAAGCCGGTCGGCCTCAAATAACTGCAGGAGGAATCACTCAGCCTAGTCTTCGTCTCCTTCCTCCATCCCTCAGGGATGGAGGAAGGAGACGATCCGTTAGCTGACAGCGCAGGCCAGATAGCCTACTGCTGCTTCGCTGGCTTCTTGTGGTGCTTTGCGCCGAGGGGCTTGCGCACCTGCGGCTTGATCGTGGTCTCGTCCACTGGAGTGGTTCCCTGCACATCGGCTGTGAAGGTCGCACCCGCGGGCACAAGGTAGTCTTCTACCGTC
>Ga0181520_10000643_pt1 | contig 75327 bp, 45 predicted proteins | sample PEATcosm2014_Bin_29_FD_132451 | JGI IMG/M metagenome (GOLD analysis project Ga0181520, IMG submission 132451) | Peatland microbial communities from MTU Mesocosm Facility, Houghton, MI, USA - PEATcosm2014_Bin02_30_metaG | ecosystem: Environmental > Terrestrial > Soil > Wetlands > Peat | place... | reverse complement strand
GGGTCGAAGCGATTATATTTATAAAACCTCTGCAATTATTTTTATTCGTATAATGAATATACTGTAATGTTAGTAGGTACCCATATAAGCAGAACAATTACAAGAAATAAAAACATTACAGGTACATAATTTATCGACATGTAGATAAGGGGCATGCCCTCCCGATAAGAAATTGGGACAGGCTGTCTTTACGATGCAATGTGTAATGTTGGAAGGCTCCCATAAAGCAGAACTTTTATAAAATATGGAAAACACTACAAACGAAGGATGTTAATACAATCTAATGTGAATTTTGTTCTAAGTCCCGGCGGGACGAAATATTTATAGCATAACAAACCCCAACAAACCTTTTCCTGAATCCCGGAGGGATGACATAATAACGGATAAGTACCATGTCTACGCCTAATTATTCACAATGCCGCTTAATAAAATTCTTAATATCCGCGTAACTTAAATGAATTATTAAGTGTACATTATTCAATCTTAATTTTCTTCTTAAAATCTTCTTCAGATATATTGGAATCTTGTTTCCCGTCTTCTATGATTTTAATACATTCATTGTCTTCAATTATCTAAAGCATCTCTTTGTACATTTTATAATCAACAAGAACACTCTTAGGCTTGCCGCTTTTATTATAAAATATTTTCTCTCTGGTTTTTAACTCGATCATTTTATGTCTCCTGAACTATCGGAAAAAATAATTTATTTAACCTCAAAATCAAATTATATCAATGCTATAAGCATTATGATCATAACAATCGTGAATAACTTAAAAATCTTACTGCGTTTCAATTGCATAGGGAATTTCATCCTGATAAATAGTAAGTATATTGGTTATTGTGAAACATACCCATATACTCACTTTGCTAATAGTATGAATGACAATTGAATGACAACGATTGACCATCGAATGACCATGAATTATGGGCTACGCTTCAGGCAATCAATTCCCTGCAATTTATTTAAAAATAAACTATTTAATAGACCAGAGTCTGTATTGCATGCGGCGGAATAGTTAATGCTGCTTCTTTTAATCCGGCGTACAGGCTATAATGTATCTCATTGCCGCTTTGATTCATTACTATTGTTGCCATTTTACCATTTTGATTTAAAAATGATGTAGTCAGCAGGGCGCTCCTGTTTGAGACGGCGCTTACTCTTCGGGCTCCCGGGCGTATGAATTTTGAGAAGTGGCCGATGTAATAATAAGATGGAGTGTAAATTAAATTACCGGTTTTTATGTCTGCATGGACAGGCGCAAAACAAAAGTTGCCCACATGATTAGGACCGCCGTTTTCATCAAGAAGAATATTCCAATCCGTCCAACCGCATGTCCCGTTATTAAGATCATTAATCATTGAACGGCCGTAACGCTCTGCATTAGGCCAATAAAAGTATTTGGAGGAATCAAATTCTTCTACACAGCCTTCGGTAAATAATATGTTCTTGCCGGGATAATTCTCCCTTACGTGTGCAATGTTATCAAACAGTGGCTCGCTGCCCGTCCACGTTTCATACCAGTGGAAACCAAGTCCCCATGCGTATTTTGCGGCAACGGAATCGGAATAAATTACATCAGCCCAATGATTTGCAAAATCCCTGTTATGATCCCAGATTATAATTTTTTTATCCCCAAGGCCGTGATTTTCCATTGCCGGGCCTAAATAGTTTTTCAGGAAATCCCTTTCTTCTTCAGAGGTGTAATTACATGATTCAAAACTCTGTACTGCCAATGGTTCATTCTGAATGGTAATTCCCCAAACGGGAATACCCTCCTCCGCATAGGCTTTAATAAATTTTGTAAAGTAATCAGCCCATGATTGGTAGTATTCCGGTAAAAGTTTGCCGCCTTTTAACATGCTTTTATTGTCCTTCATAAATGCAGGCGGGCTCCATGGACTGGCGAAGATTGAAATTTCTCCCCCCGCTTTTTCTATTGCCTGTTTGATTAAAGGAATGCGGAATTGTTTATCATGCTCAATATTAAAGGTTTTCAGTTCTTCGTCTTTCGCAGTAACGTAGGTATAGCTCTCGCTGCTGAAATCGCAGCTATTAATGTTTGTACGCATCAGTGAATAGCCAATGCCGTTCTGTTTATCGTAATAAGCATTTAACAGTTCCTGCTGTTTTTCCGTGGGTAATTTTGCAAAGACTTCCGCCGCAGCATCTGTAACTGCGCCTCCAATACCAAGAATTTCCTGGAACTGTTTCCCGGGATTTACAAATACGGCGGTTTCAGTTTCAAGAGGCGGGCGAGCTTGTGTAAAATCTAAAACGGAAGTTTTGGTAAGCCGTAAGTTTGTACTGTCCGCAGTTGTATAAACAATTATGTTTTTCCCTTCGGCAGAGAATTGCTGCTGTGCAAAGAGCTGCTGAATTATTGATGAACACAGGATCAGCAGGCAAAGGGCTGACAGATGGTATAGGTGTTTTAACATTGTTTAGCTTTCGTTATTGAATTAAATAATATGCGAACTAGAATTAATACGAATTTACAATAATACGAATTTCCACGAATTATCTTTACGAATTTTCACGAATTAGGACGAATTTACACGAAGTAGATTATGTTCGGTGTAGAAGACGGGGCATGCCCTGTCTTTACGGGAGATACGTGAAAAAATTAAAGATGATATAACAATAAAAAATTAGTATGTGATGCAGCAGGTTGTTAAAGGAAGATACTATCGCCAATGTATATTAGGTTTCCTGTTTTTTTCAGCGCATTCTCTTAGGTACATATTAATTAAATTTTGATAAGAGATATCGGTTTCTGAAGCTAATTTTTTAAAATATTCCACCGTGTCATTCTCTATACGAATTGATATTTGCTTCTTGAGTTTCTTTATATAAGGATTACTAGACGATTTTGAAAAATCATATTCTTTCTTCATTTTATTTTGCCTCATCGTAATATTTACTTTCAGATTTTGTTGCTTTTCTTGCGGAAATAATCCGGATAATTTCATCATTCTCTTTATAATTATGTACCACAATAAAAAGATTTAAATTATTAGAAATATCTAAAATAATATATCGTTCTTCTTTGATTGAATGATCAGGATCAAATATAAGTTGTGCATTGCCATCAAAAAACACGGCCTAAGCTTCTTCAAAAGAAATTTTATGCTTTTTTATATTCGCAAGATTTTTATTTTGATTCCATTGGAAACGAATATTATCCATAATGATAATATAATGATATTATAATTATCTACAAAATTCTTATAAAAGGAAATTTATAGAATATGAATTCGCGTTAATGCAAATTTACACGAATAAGGACGAACCTGCATGCCGGCAGGCAGGTTTGAGCAAAGGGAAGAGGAGTGCTTGTTCCGGAGTGCTGAAATGTTTGGTGATGGATAAAATGGCGTACAATGAGTGATTCATTACAACAGCGATTCGATCCTCCGTTCTCCAGCCTCCGTTCTCCTGTCTCTGCCCTCCGGTCTCCTCTTTATTTACAAACAATATTAAAAATAAATAAATAAATTACACCGCTAATTGCCCTGCGATTATTCGAATTTAAAAACTCTGGTAAAAAAATCAGGAGATTTTAAATTTTATAATATTTAAATTTGCAGCCATGTTATTTACATTCAAATATATGCTATCCATTTAGTGTTCATTCGCGAAAATTCGTCCTAATTCGTGAAAATTCGTATTATTATAAATTCGTATTCCTTTTAAGGAAATTATATCTTTGACATTCTGTTTGACGTATTGAAATACATACGGTGAAGTGTCTTGAATAAATTTTTATACGGGAAATCTGTTTTATTTTTTGCGGCCTACCGATAATTTTACATCTTACATCGTAAAGACAGCCTGCCTATCCCGCTTGCCCCGCAGAGTCGGTGGCCCCGTCTCTACAAAGTGATAAATTATGTATTTTCATTTCTTATAAAAGTTCTTATTTTATTGGACCCTTCCAACATTATACTTAAGTCCTATATCACCCCGCCGGGGTTCAGGAGAAGGTTTGTTGTGGAGATTGTTTTGCTATAAACATTTCACCCCTCCGGGGTTTGGATATCGTTAATTCAGGTTTGTGAAATAACGAGGGAAATAATTATCAATGTTATTGCTAACATTACAATTTTAAGGTAGCTGAATAACAGCATAGCCGTGAAATGCTGGTAGAATTAAAAGGAAAAGACAAACACAAGTTAGCATCGTAGATGCGGCATGGTGAATTTGATTACGAAACACCTGTCACCGGGATGCGGTTTAGGAAAGGATTGATTAGGAATTATTGCTACACGCATGCCGTCCAGATTGGACTTAGCGCAACGGATCCGGTTAATGAATCGCTGCATTTCGGAGTGAGTTCTCAGCCCTTTTTAGGCGAAAAAATTACCAGGATTTTATTAAATTCTAAATTTTAAAAAAACTCATGTTAGCTCCAATAGCATAAACTCTTGATTTTATTAACTTTAAATTTTTATTTTTTTTGAGGTAAGCTGGATTAAATGATTTGTTTTTAATAAGTTAAATGATTTAACACCTCTTGTTTTATTTCGCTTTTTTAAAGGTTAAATCCTTTGTATTCAATAACTTAATTCATTTTTTAGTGTCAATTTAGGCCCTTTTTATGATATCATTTTGGCATTTTTGGTGTCATTTCCGGTCAAATTATGATATTTTTATCTGTATATATTATAAGGGTTTAGCAAGCAGCATAAACCGGAAATTCAAAAAAATAATCCAATGTTAATGAATCAAAATATTCAGGAAATAATCGGACAAAGATATTCATGCCGTTTTTACAACCATGAACCTATTCAGAAAGTGCATCAGCAGGAACTCAGAAAGTTCCTGGAGACTCTGCACACCGGCCCTTTGGGAACACATGTTCGTCTTGAACTTGCCGCCGCTGAACCGGAAGAGAGGCAATCTTTAAAAGGACTAGGCACATACGGCGTTATCAGGAATCCTGCAGGTTTTATTATAGGTACGGTAGAACAGGCGCCATGGGACCTTGAAGATTACGGATACGTTCTTGAGCATGCAATTCTTACAGCTACCGGTATTGGTTTAGGTACCTGCTGGCTTGGCGGCCCTATTACAAAAAGCAGTTTTGCAAAAAAAATTTCTTTACGGGATAATGAAACAATGCCTGCCGTAGCTGCCGCAGGATATATCGAAGAGAGAAAAGGAAAAAAAGGTGAGATTATTAAATACAGAAGACCGGCCCGCTTGTCTTCAGAACAGTTATTCTTCGCTGATGCATTCGGCAGTGCGTTAATTATGGAAACTGCAGGCGAATATTCGCAGCCGCTTGAAATGGTCCGTATAGCCCCGTCAGCTTCCAACAAACAGCCGTGGAGAATTGTCAGGATAAATAATGCGTGGCATTTTTTTCTTCGGCGGACAAGAGGGTACGGCAAAGGGACAGTGTTATTCAGAATTCTCAGGCTCGCCGATCTCCAGCGTGTTGATATGGGTATTGCCATGTGCCATTTTGAACTTACCGCCCGTGAGCTTGGATTAAACGGCGGCTGGGTTATTGATGATCCAAAAATTCAACTGCCCGGAGGAACTGAATACACGGCAACGTGGAAAGTTTAAGTGCGGATTCACACGATTTGTTAATGCGAATTTGCATTAATCTTTTCCAGGTATTATTTTACGGCTACAAAAGTAGCCATATGGTTACAATAGTATCCATAAATAAAACTGATGAAAAATGATTGTTAACAAATTATTAGAAAAATTATTTAGTGCGCCAAGTAATATTTCTGTAATCAGGGTGCTGAATGAGAGAGTTACGGGAATAACAGGCAGAGAGACTGCAAGGCTTACCAATCTTACACATCGTTCGGCTCTAAAAGCCCTTACTAATCTGGAAGAGCTTGGTGTTGTATCTCGCATAACAGGCGGTAGAGATCATATATTTACTCTTAACAGGCAGAAATATATTTCTAAAGAGATCATCTACCCGATTTTTGAAGCTGAAAAAAAATTTAATACAGCTATCAGATCTTCTTTAAAAAAACAATTATCAAAGTTAACTGATAGCATTATTGTATATGGTAGCGTTGCCCGTAAGGAAGAAACAATATCAAGTGATTATGATGTCTGCATTGTTTATAACGGGCATTTAAATGATATTGAAAATATTGTCTTAAAACTAAGGGACCGGCTTCATGACCAATATTCAATTCAACTTGCTCCGATTTATATCAGAACCGCCGAATTTAAAAAACGTGCACGTAAAAAACTACCCCCGGTGAATGATATAGTTAATGAAGGAGTGGTAATAAGCGGTAAATCAATTCATAAGCTTCTGCAATGAAACAACCCGTAAAAAAGATTGATGTAAATAAATATTTGGATTTTATAAAAGTTTCCGATGACTTTTCAAACGGAAGTGAATCTGCATATACATTCGAATACTATAATGCCGCCGGAGTTTTAGTAATTCATGCTGCAATTGCGCTTGCTGATGCTGTTACAATCAAACTATCCGGCAAAAAATGCAGCGGTGAAAGTCATTATGATATTATAGACTTATTAAGACTTGTCATTCCACCATCGCAGAATAAAAATAAATCATTAGATCAGTTCAAAAAATTGATTGATCATAAAAATAAAGTTTCATACTATGGTGATATCTATTTTAAGAAAGATGTAGATAAATTATTAAATTATTTCAAAAGGTTTAAATCCTGGGCCGGTATGTTGCTAATGTAAAATACTATCTTTAATTGCATTAAATTCTAAAAGAGATATTGACTTGATTTTACCATAATTTAAACCGGCAGGTTTGTAAGAAAGGCATGAACTTATTTTAAGCGTAAAGACATCCTGTTTGTCCCGCTTGTCCCGCCAAGGCGGTGGTCCGATTCCTTATCGGGAGGGTTAGGCGAATCACGAATTTTTTTTCCCTCTCTTTATTAGGAGAGAGGGGGATTTTGTATCGTCATGAAACAATAAATGTGTGAATGATTAATTCAAAAGCTCCATGGGAAATGGTTTGCCATGTCCAGGGTACACCATATTTATTTTTAGTTTGTGAAGTTTTTCTAAACTTTTTGTCAGTTCATCATGATCCTGAATTATATTTGCCGATTCCGGTTTTTTGTTATTAACAAGTGTATCTCCTGAAAACAAATCACCCGCGCCGGTTAATATGCCGATTGAGCCTTTTGTGTGTCCGGGTAAATGTATAACTTTTGCATTGAACCCATATTCCTGAAGACTCTGGCCGTCATGCAGATAGATATCCGGTGTAAACTGATCCGTATTTATTTTTTTCTTCTTCAATTTTCTTAAAAAAATAATAATTGCAAACATGATTTTTCTTGAAAGGTGTTTTACTTTTCTTTTTCCGGGAGAGCCTGATTGTATGATTGAATAATCATCTTTGTGCATTGCTATAACGGCATTATATTTTTCCTTAAGTTTTTTACAATTGCCGGAATGATCCCTGTCCCCGTGTGTTAAAATTACCAGTTTTAATTTGCCGGGAAGGCAGCCGTTGGAAATTAATTCTTTTTCCAATTTTTCCCATTGCATGGGTAATCCGGTATCTATTAAAATAAAGCCCGTGCCCAGCTTAAAAAGATAAGCGTTTACAAAGGAGAGTGGTATGGTTTTTATATTTTCGTCAATCATATTTTTATTCTCGGCTTTTATGATTAATTATTTATAACGAAGTTATATTTGCCGGATCCGATGTGTAATATAATTTTTCCGCCGGCTGACTGCACCATCTGTATTTCTTTTATCTGCTCTACAGGTTTGCCGCTTTCAAAGATATTGTCTTTTGAACCTGCCGGCATGAAAACATCCGCCGTGGTGTTGGGCGGAACCTGGATGTTAAGCTGTGTTGAATTATTATCAACTGTCCAGCCGGATGAAATCATCCCGTATATGGAGTGATATTCTGCTTTGGCATATTTTAACTGTTTTGTTATGTGCGGATCTATAATAATGTTTTTGTAACCGGGGCTACCGCTGTCTATATCTATTCCGGCAACACAACTGTAAAGCCATTTGCCGACAGCTCCGTATGCGTAATGATTAAATGAATTCATGCCGTCACTCTGAAAAGACCCGTTTCTTTTTATTCCGTCCCAGCGTTCCCAAATTGTGGTGGCGCCTTTTGTTACGGGATAAAGCCATGAAGGATATTCTTTTCTGAACAGAAGCATATATGCTAAATCCGTGTAACCGTTATCTGTAAGTACGCGGCTGATCCTTGAAGCGCCAAGGAACCCTGTTGTAAGATGCCCGAAATTATTAACATCATCCGCCAGGCGTTTAGCTGCCGGTGCAATCATGTCCGCTGGAATAAGATTGAAATCCAGAGCCAGTGCATAAGCGGTCTGCGTGTTGGATGCAAGTCTTCCGTTCTGAGTTATAAATTCTTTTTGAAAGGCTTCTTTAATATTTTTCATTAACGCGGTGAATTCTTGTGCATCCTGTTCATTGCCGAGTATTGAAGCAATTTTCTGCATAAGGTCTGCGGCATGATAAAAATATGCAGTGCCTATCAGGTCCTTATCGGTTGTTGCTCCCGGATAGTCTGACCTGTCGGTTGCAAATGCAAGCCAATCGCCGAAGCCGACATTTTTATTCCATAAGTAGGAATCGCCGGCAATTTTCTTTATGTAATTAAGCCAGTCTTTCATACAACTGTATTGGGTTTGAAGTATCCGGGTATCGCCGTAGTTTTGATAGACCGTCCATGGTACGATAATGGCGGCATCGGCCCAGCCTGCTGCACCTCCGCCGTCATTGCCCAGGATATTCGGAATTACGTGCGGTATCCTGCCGTCTTCAAGCTGATCCGCAGTAAAGTCTTTCATCCACTTGGTGTAGAAAGATGCGGCATCCATATTAAAACATGCGGTTGGTGAGAAGACTTCTGCATCTCCCGTCCAACCTAATCTTTCATCGCGCTGGGGGCAGTCGGTTGGCACATCTACAAAGTTGCCTCTTAACCCCCACTGAATATTTTTTTGAAGCCGGTTAATCAATGAATCGGAGCACTCAAAATTACCGGACGGGGTCATATCCGAATGAATTACCTTGCCGGATATATCATTTAGAGAAATATCGCCGGGATAATTTGTTACAGCCACATACCTGAAACCCTGGAATGTAAAATGCGGTTGGAATACTTCCACTCCGCTGCCTTTAAAAGTATATTCGACTTTTTGTTTTGCTTTGCGGAGATTTGCTGTATAAATGTTTCCTTCTTTATCCAGTACCTCTGCATGCCGCAGGGTTATTTTATCGCCTGTATTGCCTTTTAATTTTATCTGAACCCAGCCTACCATATTTTGTCCCATATCGAAAACCAAATCGCCGTTGGGTGTCTTAAATTCTTTAACGGGCTTTATTGTTTGTGTTATTCTAACAGCAGGTCCTTCGGTTGCGGTAAGAATATCTTTACTGTAATCTTTAACAATTGTGCCGCTCCAGCCGCTGTCGTCATAGCCCGGCTTATCCCAGCCGTCTTTTTCCAGCCGGGCATCATAAGTTTCACCGTCATAAATTTCCGACATTAATATCGGGCCGGTGGATGATTTCCATTCCGGGCCGGATTTAATTATTTCCGAAGTCCCGTCCGTATACATGATATTGATTTGCAGAAGGAGGCCGGTTTTATTTCCAAAATTATTTGCCTTATAATCCCATGTTAAAGGTCCTTTATACCAGCCATCGCCGAGGATTACGCCGAGAGCGTTTTTACCTGACTGGATATTCCGCGTTACATCGTAAACCTGGTATTGAAGGCGTTTGTTATAGCTGGTCCAGCCGGGAGTGAAAAACCTGTTGCCGATTTTTTCACCGTTGATATGAAATTCGTAAAGGCCATGGCATGTTACATAGGCTCTTGCAGATTTAACGGATTTATGGATTTCAATTTCATCCCGGAGCATAGGGCATGAGCTGTAATTACTATCGTTTATTTCCAACTGAGGCTCAATCCATTCAGCCTGCCAGTCAGATGATTGTAGCAGACCCATTTCCCAAAATGAAACTTCGCTCCATCCGGATTCGTCACCTTCGTTATCCTGGATCGTAACCTGCCAGAATACACGCTGCCCGGATTGCAAAGCGGCGCCGTTATATACAATCTGGTTGGACTGGCCGGAAATAATTTTACCGCTGTTCCATATAAGATTTTTACCGCTTAATAAATCCATTTCAGACAGTGATGCGCGTACCATGTAAGCGCTCTGCATAATGTCCCTTTTAGAGGAAACAACTTCCCAGCTAAGCCGGGGCTGCGTATCGCCGATGCCGACGGGATTGACTGTGTAATCAGTCCTGAGATTAGTTACATTTAAAATTCCCGATGCCTTAACAGGCTGAAAAAATATTATAATTTGTAATAAAACAAATAATAAAAAACTGCGGCAGCTATTCCGCGGTAGTAGTCCTTTTATCTGTATCATGATATCGTTCCGGTTTAATATTAAATAAAATTGTCTGTATTGAAACAGAGCTAAACTAATATAATTTTTGGCCTCATAGTAATGTTGCAAAACTCCATATTAATAATAAAGAGTAATTCATCATTAGACTTGTTCGGATATTAAATTTTTTAGTACGTATGTTAAAATTTCGTTTTTCCTTATCATTAAATTACATTTTAATTAAGAAGTACTCAAAGGTTTAAGAAAAAAATATGTGTGAAGAGATAATTACAGCTGTTTTCTGAATATAGTGCGTGCGACACATTCCCGGGACAACCCGATCGAACCGGGGCCACCGCTTCAGCAGGACAAATACTATCTCCCGGGAGGGGCTATTTTAAACGCTGCACTGTAAGGAAGAAGGATTGGTTGGATATACCAAAAAATTAAACACACAGACCAGCCTTTAGTAAGATGAAGTATTATTATTTACAGCCATTTTTAGAGTTTTATTGAATCAAAAATCTGAAACAGTTTTATGATTAAGGTAATTGAAAAAGAATTAAATTCACATAAAGAAACATTTGAAAAAGTAATTGATTCATTAAAACCCGTTATTGAGAATGCGTGCCAAGTTTGTACGGATACACTAAAAAAAGGGAATAAGATTTTGTTTTTCGGCAACGGCGGAAGCGCCGCCGATGCACAGCATCTTGCCGCAGAGCTTTCAGGCAGGTATAAAAAGGAAAGAAGAGGCCTTCCGGGCATAGCTTTAACCACGGACAGCTCAGTTTTAACCGCCGTGGGCAATGATTATTCGTATGATTATATTTTTGAAAGACAGGTTGAAGCGATTGCCAAACCGGGCGACTTACTGATAGGTATTTCTTCCACCGGGAACAGCCTGAATGTAATACGCGCGTTAGTAAAAGGGAAATCCCTGCATTGTAATACAATCGGATTAAGCGGTAAAGGCGGCGGCAATATGAACGGCAACTGCGATATAAATATTGTTGTGCCTTCGGATGTTACTGCAAGAATACAAGAGATGCACATACTGATCGGGCATATTATGTGCCAGGTGATTGACGATGCGTTTTGAATTTATTGTGCTATGTGAATGAACAATAAGAGAATGTGAAGGAGTTAGATTTGCCTTATAGAAAATTTGACAGGAATAATTTATTAATTAAGCCTCTATCGTATAGAAAAAATAAAGTTTTTATTGAAAAAGATCATATACCATATACTCAAAAATCAAATAACTGCAGCGAGAACTTTGTAAGTACTATTAATGAAGTATGTAAGCGTATTAAAGATGCGCGTTTAAAAGAGGCGCCGGTTATGCTGACATTCGGAGCCCATACCATTAAAAACGGCATGGGCCCTACATTAATTAAATTAATTGAGGATGGATGGATAACTCATCTGGCTACTAACGGTGCGGGGATAATACATGACTGGGAATTTTCTTTTTTGGGTGAAAGCAGCGAAGATGTGCGTGCGAATGTTTCGAAGGGCGAGTTCGGAATTTGGGAAGAAACAGGAAAGTACATAAATCTTGCATTAGTAACGGGCGCTTATGAAGGTAAAGGTTATGGAGAATCGATAGGCAGTATAATACAGAACGAAGGATTAAAAATACCTTACCCTGAAGAAATTGATGAGGTTATAAGGGATTATAAAAATAATGATTTGGAAACAGTAGCTTCTGCAATTGATCTGTTGGATACAATTAAAAAATTTAAATTGAACCCCGGGTGGTTGAATATATCTTTCCCATACAAAAAGTATTGCGTGCAGGCCGCGGCTTACAGGCTGGGAATTCCGTTTACAGGGCATCCAATGATTGGGCATGATATTATTTATACCCACCCGTTTAATCATGGCGCTGCACTTGGAAGAACAGCACTTCGTGATTTTCTAACTTTTGCGGAGTCTGTAAACCGATTGGAAGACGGAGTTTATATGTCCGTAGGTTCGGCGGTAATGTCACCTATGATTTTTGAAAAAGCTTTATCTATGTCGCAGAATCTGCAAATTCAAAACGGCATGCATATAGATAACCATTATATGCTGATTGTTGATCTTGCTAAAAGTACGTGGGATTGGCAGAATAACGGCGAACCTCCGCAGACAGATCCGGCGTATTATTTAAGATATCTTAAGACTTTCAGCCGTATGGGCGGAACTATGAAATATCTTTCTGCCGATAACAGGGATTTTTTATTAGCTTTGTATGAGGCTTTGAGCAGTTAAGACAGGTTAAGGTAAAAAATTGTTATTGAATGAACAAGAAGTATGGAGAATTTGTTGAAATTAATTTTTATTGAATTAATTTTCTGATTGTTTATAGTTTATATTTAAATGTAAGAAGATGTAAACCGTTCAAACGGTTGTAAAGTCTTTTTCAATTTACATAACTTATAACTTAAGTCATGGGCTGCTTCATACAATAACTATAATTAATGATCGTTTTAACGATTTAAACTGCCCGATAAAACCGGGCTACAAAACAAAAGGTTGTATAGATATAATTTTACAGAAAAAATTAAGATGCATTTAGTATGTCGAATTTTATTATAAATAAGTTGTACTAATTTATAATGAAAAAAAATGAATTTAAACCGGGAGATTAAATATGAATATTGCGCTTAGGAATATTCAAAATATAATTGAGAAAATTAAAGACGTTAATATTATTTTATACGGAGATTTTTGTCTTGATGCATATTGGGTGCTGGACCCGCGCGGTTCGGAAATTTCCGTTGAAACGGGACTTAAAGCGCTGGCCGCGGGCAATCAAAAGTATTCACTGGGCGGAGCTTCCAATGTGGCTGCCAATCTTGCAGCGCTAAAACCAAAGCAGGTTAAAATATTCGGAGTGGCAGGAAGCGATATCTTCGGCCAGGAAATGATAAGGCAGCTTAAGCTTACCGGAATTGATACCGGCGGACTGGTTATTCAGGAAGGAAATTTTGAATCGTATACATTTTCTAAATTAATTCTTGAAGGTAATGAACAGCCCAGGATTGATTTCGGGACTTATAATAAAAGAACTAAAGCTACAGATGATACTATTTTAAAAAATATCCGTAGCAATATAAAAAGCGCTGATGTAATTGTTATTAACCAGCAGGTCCCGGGCAGCATAACAAACCATGAATTTATAGACGGCTTAAATGAAATTGTTAATGATTTTCCCGATAAGATATTTATAGTAGACTCCAGGCATTATTCTGCGGAATTTAAAAATGTATGCATGAAAACCAATGAAATAGAAGCAGCCATACTTAACGGCATAAATGCAGACCTTGGAGATATTTTTAATGTAAATGATGTTAAGAAATTTGCGCAAGGTTTGTATGAAAAACATAACAGGCCGTCATTTATAAGCCGGGGTAAATACGGTATTATTGCCTGCGATGCAGAAGGAATTCATGAAGTGCCGGGACTACAATTCCTAAAAAAGCTGGATACCGTAGGTGCGGGTGATACGGCATTAAGTGCTATATCATGCGCTCTTGCTGCAAAAATAAACACGTACGGCGCTATAGAATTTGCAAATTTTGCCGCGGGAGTAACGGTGCAAAAATTATTTCAAACAGGTACGGCAAACCCTGAAGAAATATTATCGCTTAGTTCCGATCCTAATTATATATATCAGCCGGAACTGGCTGCGGATATCAGGTCGGCAAAATATTGGAAAAATTCTGAGATTGAATTATGCGGCGGCAGCCCTGATTTTTTTGAGAAGGGTAAAATTAAACATGCCGTATTCGACCATGATGGTACAATAAGTGTACTGCGTGAAGGATGGGAGCATGTTATGGGGCCAATGATGATAAAAGCTATTCTGGGTGAAAAATATAATAATGCGGATGAATATTTATATAATAAGGTTGTAAACCGGGTGAGAGATTATATTGATAAATCAACCGGAATACAAACAGTGCAGCAAATGGAGGGATTAATTGAACTGATCCGGGAATTTAATATAGTCCCGAAAGATAATATCCTGGATAAATTCGGCTATAAAGAAATTTTTAATGATGCATTAATGGAAATGGTGAACAGGCGTGTGGATAAATTAAATAAGAAAGAATTGGACATCATGGATTTTGCAGTTAAAGGGGCAATTGAATTTTTAAATTATCTGAGTGTAAAAGGAATAAAGCTTTACCTGGCAAGCGGTACCGATAATGATGATGTTATCAGAGAAGCTAAAGCAATGGGTTATGCTCATTTATTTAACGGGGGAATATACGGAGCTATAGGTGATATAAGTAAGTATTCTAAAAAAATGGTAATGGAAAAAATAATTAAAGATAATAACCTTCAGGGAACCGAGCTTGTAACTTTTGGAGACGGCCCTGTAGAAATGCGTGAATGCAGAAAAGTCGGCGGTATTGCAATAGGTATTGCAAGCGATGAAATCAGGAGGCATGGTCTAAATGCAGAGAAACGCACCAGGTTAATTAAAGCCGGGGCCCAGATATTAATCCCGGATTATTCGCAAAGGAAGTATTTACAGGAAATATTATTTGATTGAAAATATCAGGATTTTATGTAATATAAACAATTGCGCCGTGATTATTATATAAGCCGCAATAAATTTAGTTATTCAATTTCGGCAGTTTTACGTATCTGTCTTTTATTAAGAGTATATTACTTTTAATCCTGTTAGCGGGAGGTAAACTGTTCCTCCGGAGGCGAACAAGTGAAACAGTTAAGAGCAAATTTATTTGTATCATTAACACCGCGATTAATCGAGGTGTTAATGATGAAGCACGTTATAGTCTTCAACAGTTTTAACGGTTTACGGTACACTTATAAGAAATAAGGCAAAACCAATTATTGAATATTTGTGAATGAATTTTAATACAGATTCTAAAAGTAGAGCTACTAAAACCATGCTGAAGAGTCAAACATTTAAAGCGCCTGGCAGATTGTATATAAATATGAAATTAAATATGTTTTAATTGTTATGTTCATGAAAATATTTTTTTTATAAAATAATGGATAACTAAATGGATACAAGAAGAGAATTTATTAAAAAAATCGGGTTGAGCACTGCGGCTATAGCAGTAGGTACTTCTTTATTAGAAGGCCAGCAAGTTAACATAAATCCTAAGTCAAAGCCGGTTGTCACGGATGCTATGCATTACAACCGTATTATCGGTGCGAATGACCGTGTTCAGGTTGGTGTCGTGGGTTTTTCTCATCGTTTTGAAGACACGCTGAGTTTGGCATTTAAAGCCAATGCAAAAGATATGAATATGGAATTTACTGCCGTCTCCGATATATGGAACCAAAGAAGAGATGCCGGTATTTACTATCTTAACGGGTTAACAGGGAATAAAATTACCGGGTACAGGAACAATGAAGAATTATATGAGAAATCAAAAGTAGATGCTGTTATAATCAGTACGGCTGATTTTCAGCATGCTTATCATGCCACTGAAGCTGTAAGGGCAGGGCGCGATGCTTATGTAGAAAAACCTTTAGCGGAATCTATGGCGGATAATAAAATGGTACTTAACGCAGTAAAGGAAACAAAGAGAATTGTTCAGATAGGTTCTCAGAGGCGGAGCGGAACTAATTATCAGACTGCGGCGGAATATATTAAGTCAGGCAAATTCGGCGGGATAAAATTTGTTGAAATGACCTGGAATGTAAACCAGCCGGAACGCTGGCGTTTACCTGATGTAGTGGCTAAGTTAAAAGAGAGCGATACAGACTGGCAAAGATTTTTAGTTAACAGGGAAAGAATACCCTTTAATCCCCGTATTTATTGCGAGTACCGTTTATTCTGGCCTTATTCTTCGGGTATACCGGGGCAATGGATGTGTCATCAGATCGATACTGTGCATTGGTTTACAGGATTTAAACATCCTTTGAGTGTTGTTGCGGGCGGAGGTATTTATATGTGGAACGACGGCAGGAAAAACGCCGATACTTTAACTGCTATATTAGAGTACGGCCCTGCCGGAGATAAAGATACAACAAAGAGATTTCAGGTTAATTATTCTTCAAGGTTTTCAAATTCGGCGGGTGATGTAAAGGAAATATATTACTCCAACGGCGGAGAGTTAAACCTTGCTACAAACAAAGTGACTCCCCATGGCGGTTTAACTAAAGAGCATGCTGAAAAATACCCGCAGTTCGGGCTTCATGAAAACCTTCTGCCTGAATTTGAACTTGCGGATAATAAGATAAAAAGCGTTACGGATGCGAATGCAGGATCAGACCTGATGACAATTGCACACATGAGGAACTGGATGGAATCTATAAGAAGCCGTGAACAACCGCATGCACCGATCGAAGCAGGGTATAATCATTCTGTTGCAAGTTTGATGGTAACTGAATCTTTACATAGAGGGAGAAAAGTAGTTTTTGATGAAAATAAACAGGAAATAATTAATGCTTGAGAATAAATTAAGATGAATGTTACTGTTTACAATGGTACTTAAAAAATACCTCTCCTAATAATCAAAAATCCGGTGGATTTATAAAATTCACCGGATTTTTTTTGTAGTATAAAATTCTTGCGGTGTTAAAAACAGAAGTTCAAATTACTAATATGAGACATAAATATAATAATCACTTCATTCTATATTTCATTATGTATCCCCGATTTAAATCACCATGATTTTTATTGCGGGAAATTGAAGTAATTGTAAAAAGTCCTAATAATTCTTATTTTGAGATGCAGAAAATTAAACATTTTATTTGATCCTAAGTTCGTTTTAAATTTGGACGACAAAAATTATTTTATTTAGTGCCAATAAGTTGTATGATTATTATGAATAATCGTGCATTTAAAAAATATATCCCTTCGTTTATATCTATAATCGTTCGGTTTTCACCAAAAGGCAGGAGATGAGATACAAGTTAATCCCATTCATCATTATATGGTTAATAATTTCCAATATTTTACTTACTGCCGGTGTCGGTAGCTCCTATACTCCACAATATTCAAATCCATTTACAGAACCATGGCGCTGGCAGAGTTTTTCCGAATTGACTAGCAGGGCATGCCGGTGCATGATTGAAGATAAAGATAAATTCTTATGGTTTGGGGTTGACGGTGGTGTTCTGCGGTATGATGGAATGAACTGGAACTTTTATTCCCTGCCGAATGATTTTAGCGGTATACCGGTGGTTTCGCTTTGTTTTTCAAGTGACGGCTGGCTTTATGCCGGTACATCTAAAGGAATTAACAGGTTTAAGAACGGTAAATGGCAGTCGATATCATTAAATGTTAATCTCGGCGATCCGCTGGAACACCCTTATAATAAAATTCCAATTATTGAGGCGGGAGATGGTAGTATATGGATAGGAAGCCACCAGGGCGCGATAAGAATTAAAAATAATAGCACAGTATTATACAGAGATGATGCCGTCTATACGGATCCCAATAAATTCGGTGAATTAAGAAAACTACCTGGTTTTGATATTTACAGCATCTTTGAGGATAAATCCGGCAAAATATGGTTTGGATTAATAGACGGGCGAATTTATCAGTGCCAATTTTCAAACAACAATATTATAGCTAACGCTTCATGGCATAAGGTAGATACGGAAGGCGGCTATGCCCGGACAAAATATCCATTGATAAAAATAACTACATCAGGCAGCGTTTTTATAGTAAGCGGTCAGAATGATGGCGGGGTAAATATAAAAGAAGGGAAAAGATGGAAATTATTTAAGTCAAAAAATACATTTGGTTTTGACGATCTTTATTCCGATGTAATAGAATTAAAAGACGGTTCTGTTTGCGTGGGGGGAGTAGGCCGGATTTTTATTTATAAGTCAGGCAACTGGAAAATGTATGAAAGCGCTACGCTGCCGTTCGCTTCCAACCGTTTAATATTATTTGAAACTGCGGATCAGAATCTTTTTATTATCGGGCTGGGCAATGAGGTATGCAGGATTGATTTATCCAATCAAAGATGGGCAACATTCCGGGGGCTTAGTTTTCAGACTGAAGATAAAAGCGGTGATAAATGGTTTATATCTGTTGACTGTTCAATAGTTAAAAGCGATTACAAAATGGAGAGATGGACACGTTATACAAAATCTGATGGTGTAATCGATGTACCTGTAGCTGTTTTTGTATCAAGGAACGGGTATATATGGGTTGTGGGTAGCGATAACCAGGTTGCTGCAAGTGCATGTTATGACGGTAAAAAATGGACTAAGCAAATACATCCCAAACTAGGCTGGGGAATAGACAGGCGTGCTTATTTTGAAGCTTTGGACGGTTCTCTCTGGTTTGGCTCTGCTTCGGATATTTTAACTGAAAAAGGCCAGATTGGAGGATTGGTTAAGTACACCAATATTGACCACCCCGAAAACATAAAGTTTGAGTACCATTATGCGGATGATAATTTCAGGCTGACTGGCATTTATGGAATAGGGCAAACGTCTGACGGAACTATCTGGACGGGCCAGCTTGGTTTTTATGATCTAAATCCAAACTCCGATAAATTTAAAAGAATTTTTGACCCTCGCGGATTAAATGCAAGTTTTATTGATTGTATTCAAACTTCACCGACGGGAGATTTATGGGTAGGAACACGTACAAACGGCGTTTATTTTTTAAACAGTAAAACAGGGAAATGGAACCGTTATACGGTAAACGACGGGCTTTCAAGCAATACTATTATTAATATTTTTGTTAACTCCAACAAGGATGTATGGGTAGCAACAAACCGGGACATATCACATTTTGACGGAAGGAACTGGACAAAAAATTCATTTCATAGTTTTTTAAAACCCAAGATGGATGGAATATCCATTAAGTCTTCAAAGGACGGCGCTCTTTGGGTTAATCAGAATTTACCGGCCTGGTACAGGAAAGCCCTATACAAACAAAGCGATTTAGGAGGTACGTCCGAAGAATTTATTACAACCCGGTATTTCCCGGATAAGCTGCCTCCCAAAACGATAATTACTTTTTCACAGGACAAGATTGCGCAGCCAGGTAATGTAATACTTTCCTGGACGGCGAATGATCCGTGGAAATTAACCCCGGTTGAGCAGATACAATATTCTTACCGAATTGATGACGATGACTGGTCGCCATTCACATACAAAACAAGCGATATATTCTTATCGTTGCCTGCAGGTAACCATACGTTTGAAGTAAGAGCAAGAGACAGGAATATGAACGTAGATCCTAATCCTGCAAAAATTTCGTTTTATGTCCAGCATCCCATATGGGCGCAGTTATGGTTTATAATGATGATATTAACATTTTTATCAATCATCACATTCTTTATTGTGCATCTTTATCGCCGGAATAAAATTATTGAAGAAATGTCCGAGACAAAGGTAAGGCTGTTTTCAAATATTTCGCATGAACTTCGTACGCCTTTAACACTTATCATGGGCCCTTTATTAAAAGTATTGGAGTCGCCTTTACTCGAAGCCGAATTAAAAAAATCGTTATTCCAGGTAAATAAAAACTGCCACCGGTTATTAAGGTTAATTAACCAGGTGCTGGATTTTAGAAAACTGGAAGCCGGGCAATTAAAATTCGATCCTAAAAGAGGGGATATTATAGATTTTTTGCGGGAAGAAGTTTCTGTTTTTGAGGAATCTGCGAAATCAAAAAATATATATTTAAAATTAAACACTGATATTTCCAGGCTGGAGATGTGGTTTGACCCGGATAAAATTGAAAAAATCACCTTTAATTTGTTATCCAATGCCTTAAAGTTTACACCTCAAAATGGATCGGTTTCAGTTCATATATCCAGACTGGAAGCTGCCAAAGTTAGAACGATAGATTTAGGTCTGCATAAGCCGGTAAAATATTCAGAATGGTTGGAAATTATGATTAATGATTCAGGAATAGGAATTTCGCAGAGAAATCTGGATAAGGTGTTTGATCAATTTTACCAGGTAAAGGATCATTTAAAGACTGTAGTGGGCGGAACAGGAATTGGATTGTCGGTTGTTAAAGAGATGGTAAAAATACACGGCGGTAAAATAAGCGTGGAAAGCTCGGAAGGTATGGGGACTTCATTCATAGTAAAATTACCGATAATAGAAGAGGAAATTTTTGAACAGGTTTTGGACCCCGATTTAGTAAAAAAGATGGAATTTATAAAATTGAAATTTCCGGAAAACGAAGGGATGGAAACTCAGGCTTTATCTGAAATCGAGGCCGAGGAAATTCAAGCGGTACCTGAAACCGAAGGTAAGGTTAAAAATAATAAAAGCAGAATATTGATTGTGGAAGATAATGCGGAGATGAGACAGTACATCAGAGAAGAATTAGAAAGCCAATATGATGTAATGGAATCGGTTAACGGCGAAGATGCTTTGAATAAAGCATTTAACTTTAACCCTGACCTGATACTTAGCGATATAATGATGCCGCAGATGGATGGCATTGAACTTTGTAATAAGCTTAAAACCGATGAAAGAACCAGCCATATTGCCGTGATTTTATTAACTGCCAGGTCATCCCAGGAATATAAAATGGAAGGACTTGAAACCGGAGCTGATGATTATTTAATAAAACCTTTTTATATTGCAGAATTACTGATTAAGATACATAATATCTTAGAAACCCGAAGAAATTTACGAGAGAAGTTTGGTAAAACATTGCATTTTGAACCAAATGCTTTGGAAATTACTTCGGTTGATCAGAAATTCCTGAAAAGGGCGATTGATATTATTGAAGAGCATATTGATGATGAGGATTTCAGTGTAGAAACGTTCAGTAAATTGGTAGGGATGAGCCGGGTAAGCTTATATAATAAATTAAATTCGTTAACAAATCATTCCGTTCAGAAATTTATTTTTTCTATTCGTTTAAAAAGAGCGGCACAGTTATTAAAAGAATCAGGGATGACAGTAACTGAAGTGGCATATAGTGTGGGTTTTAAAGATCCTTCCCATTTTAGTAAGTTATTCAAGAAACAGTTTGGTGTATCACCAAAAGCATTTATTCTTGATGATTCCAAGCTAATGGAATAAATCTTTCGATACAATACAATTCTAATGTATCTTCAACCCTCTTTGTAAACGGATTTGAAGTAATTTTTCAGGATTGGGAATACATAATTACAATACTTATTTCCCAGGTGGAACCCATTAAATCAAGATTAAAAAACACTTTATTTATCTTATTTAATCCATTTCAATGATTTTAGCATAATCCAACTACTTTTAACGCTCAAACCGAAGAAATAAACAGTCAGACCACTATTCATAAAATACTAAATCTATTTTTAATTTCGAAAAAGATTATCTCTTAAAAGGAAATGGAATTTACTTATCCGAACAAGAATGAATCTGTTTCAGGTAAAGAATATAATAAAAAGTTAACACCGGAGTTTAATATTGATAAAAGGTAAAATTTACAGTGGAAAACCTAAACCCAAATGTGATTTGTATTTAGCAAAATTACAGTTTATTCACCCAGAACTTAATACTGTAACGTTATCTAAAAATGAGGGCAATCTCTTATGAGTGTTTCTACACCTTCACAATCTTTAAATCCAATCAGTACGGTTTCGTCTTCAAAAAGTTTCAAATCCGGTTTTATTCTTATGAGCTCGCTATTTTTCATGTGGGGAGCAATTGTATCCTTAAATGATATTTTAATACCTCATTTGAAAAGTTTGTTCAGTATGAATTATGCTGAAACAATGCTGATCCAGTTTTGTTATTTCCTTGCTTATTTTACAATGGCAGTACCGGCAAGTATGGTAATCGGGAAAATCGGATATAAAAGAGGAATAGTACTGGGTCTATCTATAGTCGGGATTGGCTGTCTACTATTTTTGCCAGCGTCATATATAATATCATACGGTTTGTTTTTGTTGGGCTTGATAGTAATGGCTACCGGAAGTGTATTCCTTCAAGTAGTTGCAAACCCTTACGTTTTAATACTAGGCCCGCCGGAAACAGCATCCAGCCGGTTAAATCTGGCACAGGGAATAAATTCGCTTGCGACTACAATTGCGCCGTTGATCGGTGCGTACTTAATACTTGGTAAATTTGCCAATAATGCAGATCATGCTGCTTCTGTCCGCGGGACTTATATAGGCCTGGCGTTATTTGCTTTTCTTACTGCGAGTATTTTTGCCGTACTTAAACTTCCGGAGATTAAGGGAACTTCCTCCAAAAGAATAAAAGGTAATGTGTTCGGTTACCGCCAGTTACGACTGGGTGTTATTGCATTAACATTATACGTGGGAGCCGAAGTATCAATAGGAAGTTTTATAGTTAGTTATTTGGGACAGCCTTATATAGCGGGACTTGACATGCAAACTGCCGCAAAATATATTCCTCTATACTGGGGCGGTTTAATGATTGGAAGATTTATCGGTTCTGCAATTTTGCAAAAGTTCAGCGCTCAGAAAGTACTTGTTTGCAGCGCTACAACGGCATTTGGTTTCATTGCTCTTACTATATTAACGCATGGAGCTGTTTCTATGTGGGCTATGCTGATGGTGGGATTATTCAACTCAATAATGTGGTCGAACATTTTTGCATTGTCAATTGACGGGCTTGGGGATTTAACTATCAAGGCATCGGGTGTGCTAATGATGGCACCAATAGGCGGCGCCATATTCCCATTGATGCAGGGTTTATTAGCTGATAGTGTAATTACTTTGAAATACTCTTATGTACTTCCATTGCTGTGTTATTTATTCATTTTTTATTATGGATTTAGGGGTTACAAACCATCGAAGGAAATAATTTAATATAAACCTTCTTAACCGGAAGAGAAAAAAATATGACGAGCTGCAAATTTATAAAGCTAAAATTATTGTTCCGATTTTATTTTCTAAAAAACAAATAATTATATAAAAGTAGACCGCTATAATGCGCTGGAGAAGATTAATGTTACCCTTTATGAAAAAATATTTGCTGTTAACAATCTCAGTATTTTTCATGTTTCCCGAATGTAACTATTTTGCTCAATCAATAACAGATTCGGCATCTTTTAAAAAATTAGAAGGAACACACGATCTAAGTTTACCTGATTGGGGTCCATACTCCAAGCGTTACATAGGCGTATCGCATATACCGGATAAAACAAGCGGTATAAGATTTGACCTTAATGTATTCCCGGGTTTTTACAGAAGGATGGTACTTGTACCGAATGTGTTATACGAAAATGATTATCATCCTTGGGAAGCTTCACCTAATTTAGAATATTTTTGCTTTCGCCATGAACTTGAATGGAAAGACCGGGTATACACGGACATATCTTATTCGGAGATATCGGCCAAGGCAAGGTTGATCAGGATCGAGTGTGTAAATAATTCCGAGATTGCACAAAACCTTGCACTGCATTATATGGCATCAATTAATTTTCCGCCTATAAAAGAATACAGTCCTTACACAAATCTTTACCCGGGAATAATAAAATTACCAGCCGGCGGAAAATGGTTTCATGCACTTGATTATGAAGATTTAAAATTTTTCAGACCAAGGCCCCAGGATAATTTAGTTGCCGACGGAAAGATGCGCGCAGAAATAAGAGATAACGGTTTTATTGACGGTTCCGGTATAGGGTGCGGTTTTGGTTCGGACAAAGGAGACGTTGTTTCATATATGATTAAGACAGATAATAATTATGAAGATGCAGCACTATTTATACGCTACAAACTAAAAGATAACGGGAGGGTCTCATTTAATCTTTCCGGTCTTGTAAACCGGGAAGTTATTTTTAAAGGGAAAGAAGGCTTTAGCACCGAACTAATAAATATTGGAAAATTAAAAGCCGGCACCTATGAATTGATTCTGAAATCAAACGGAGGGAGCGAAATTGAACTTGACGGCTTTGCAACGGTTGAAGCAAGTTTCGCAAATCAAATTGAAATTAAGCAAAAAGACTGGAATCCCATTCCTGAAACACTTGAGGGGCCGGTTAAAAATTCAATTATTTTAAAATATGATGATGTGAATCTGTACTACGGTCTTTTATGGCAATATGATTTATTTGAAATCCGCCAATGGGACGGGCGTGACCTTGGAGATTATTTTAAACAGATGGTAAACGAACATGTAAAGATGAACTTTGACGGCGAAGGTAAGGGCCATTATACAAATGTGTTTTTAAAACCTGTTATAATGGCGCCGAAATCCAAAAAAATTCTTTACGGAATAATTTGCTGCGGTAGTAAAGATGAAGTTATACACTATCTGAAAGAAATGAATGATAAACAGGATAAGTACGAAGGGTATTATGCTTCCGCTAAAGAACATGTTAAGCACCAGGCAGTTAATGCCGACGGCGAAAAATATAAATTTAGTATTGAACGCATGAACGCAACGCTCGCCTGTAATGTGGTTTACCCTGTTTATACTCAAAAAGAATACATACGCCACAGCACTCCGGGCAGATGGTGGGACTGCCTATATACCTGGGATTCGGGATTTATAGGTCTCGGGCTATTGCAAATGGATACCTTAAGGGCGATAGAAAGCCTTAACACTTATACACAGGAACCCGGTGCACAATCTGCTTTTATTCATCATGGCTCACCGGTTCCTGTTCAGCACTACCTGTTTTTTGAATTATGGAATCAGACTCAGTCAAAAGATATGCTGGATTATTTTTATCCCCGCCTAAAGCAATATCATGAATTTTTAGCAGGAAGACTTGGAAGTTCAACAACAAATGTACTGAATTCAAATCTTCTTAAAACCTGGGATTATTTTTATAACTCAGGCGGGTGGGATGATTATCCGCCGCAAAAGTATACGCACGACGAGGGACTGGACTCAATTATGACTCCGGTTATCAATACTGCACAGGCAATCAGAACGGCCAAGATCCTGAAGATGACCGCGAGCTATCTTGGAAAAACAGAAGATATAAAAGAGTATGACAACGACATCAAAAAGTTCAGCGATGCGCTTCAAAAATACTCGTGGGACGAGGCTTCCGGATATTTTGGTTACGTAGTACATGATCTGAACGGCAACCCTTCACATATACTTAAATATAAAAATAAAGTAAACTATAATATGGGCTTTGACGGTGCTTATCCTTTAATAGCGGGGATATGTAACGATGAACAAAAACAGAAAATAATTAGTTCATTAAAATCGGATAAACACATTTGGTCCTCTACCGGTTTATCCGCGGTGGATCAATCGGCACCTTATTATAGAATTGACGGATATTGGAACGGAACCGTATGGATGCCGCATCAATGGTTTTTCTGGAAAACTATGCTGGATGAGGGAGAAGCCGAGTTTGCATTTAAAATAGCTAAAACAGCACTGGACATATGGAAAGGCGAAGTTGAAGCATCTTATAACTGCATGGAACATTTTTTAATAGAAACAGGACGCGGTGCAGGCTGGCATGAGTTTGGCGGGCTGTCATCACCCGTACTATTCTGGTATTCGGCTTATTTTTGCCAGGGAAATTTTAATGCAGGTTTTGATGTGTGGATTGAGAATAAAAAATTTAGTGAGAATAACAGTCAATTTTCTGCCGACCTGTTAATTTTTGACAGCAATAATTCTGTAACGTCAGTAGTTGCTTGTATGAACCCCGATTATGCTTATGATGTTAAATGGAACGGGGCAAGGTTACCATATAAGCAATTAGCGCAGGGAACATTAAGCATTAATATTCCGATAGATAAGTTGAAAAAAGGGAAACTAGAAGTTATAAAACAATAAAAATAAATAATTAGGTTGTTAATCCACTTTTTTGATTTATTTTTATTTTTTGAACATTGATAGATAAGAACGTACGTATAATTTTGTGTGTAGAATATCCAGACTGTTTTGAAATGAATTCAGTCAATTGTACCAAGTTATTATGATAACAATATTACTATAGATTGGAATGAGAAATATAAATTTTGTTTTAACAAGATGGATTGAAAAAGTAATATTAGTTTTATTCTCTTTTTCCTCTTTAGCCGGCAGTATTTATGCGCAACAAGATACATCAAACATACGCTTCGAAATTTCTTTCCCCTCCGAACTTCAAAAACAGTCTATCACAGGGCGTATTTTTTTAATTATTGCAACCAAAGACGGAACAGAACCACGTTTGCAAATGAGATCCGACCCGGTTCTTTTTGGTATCGATATAAATCAACTTAAGCCTGATGTAACGGTAGAGATAAATAATAATTGTCCCGGAAGTCCTGTAAAAAGTTTGCGAAATCTCCCTGCCGGTAATTATTATGTACAGGCGGTTTTGAATATTTATACTGAATTTCACCGTTCAGATGGCCATACAATTTGGGCGCACATGGACCAATGGGAAGGGCAGAAATTTTACAAATCGCCGGGCAATCTTATAAGTGATCCAATAAAAATTAGTATTGAACCGGGAGTAAGCAATTTCTATAAGCTTAGTCTAACAAAAGTTATTCCACAGATTGAACTTCCACAAAACACTCCTTATGTAAAATATATAAAAATAAAAAGCGAACTGTTATCAAAATTTTGGGGACATTCTTTCTATCTTGGTGCAACTATATTGCTTCCTAAAGGCTACGATACTCATCCGGACGTTTATTATCCTGTAGAATATATTCAGGGCCATTTTAGTCTTAACCCGGTTAATGGTTTTAGTACAGAAAATTCGCCGGAAAGCGAAGAAGACAGACAACGGCGTCTGCGGAATTATGATGAAACAGGATATGAATACTATCAGGCTTGGAAATCAGAAAATTTTCCAAGAATGATTTTGGTTACTTTCCAGCATCCAACACCATACTATGATGATTCTTATGCAGTTAATTCGGCTAACAACGGGCCTTACGGTGATGCTATTATGACGGAATTAATTCCATACATTGAAAAAAGTTTCCGGATTATTTCTAAATCATATGCTCGAGCAGTAACGGGTGGTTCAACCGGCGGATGGGAAACTTTAGCCTTACAAATATATTATCCTGACTTTTTTGGAGGAGCATGGGTATTCTATCCAGATCCTATTGATTTTAAACAGTATGGAGTTGTTAATATTTATGATGATGATAACGCTTTCTTCTTAAAAAGTACTTGGGGTACAATGGAGAGACCTATGTACCGGACAACCACCGGCCAAATAATCCAAACGATCAGAGAAACTAGTTATAGTGAAAGTGTATTAGGTAGTAAAGACAGATCCGGTGAACAGTTAGCAATATGGGATGCTACTTATGGACCTGTTGGTGAAGATGGTTATCCTAAACCTCTCTGGAATCCTGTTACCGGCAAGATTGATCATACTGTATCAATTTATATGCGCGATCATGGATATGACCTCAGGTATTATTTGGAGTCTAATTGGTCTTCCTTAGGGTCTAAATTGAAAGGAAGACTGCATTTTTATTGCGGCGATATGGATAATTTATTCCTCAATCTCGCTGTTTACCGGATGGAAGATTTTTTAAAGGCAACAAAGGATCCGCATTATGACGGCTATTTTGAGTATGGCCGGCCGCTGAAAGGACATGGTTGGCATCCAATGAAAAATTATGAACTAGATCAAATGATAGGCCAGTATATTCTTAACAATACACCTAAGGATGAGTTACCGGTAAAGTGGATGTATAAATAGAAATAAATTTACCGAATAGTCTACAATATCTCAAGATTATTTTGGTTTATCAGCCGTAGTATGACAGCATAAACTTATAAATACTTATCTGTAAATATTATGGAAAGATATATCAAAATCAGACAGAAATTTTCCAAGTTTATAAGACAATTTCTCTGAAAAGATTTCACAATTAAACTATATTTAGAAGAGATGAAAGTATTCTCTCGTAAAAAGGAATGTATCTAATAATATGATAAGAGTTTATCATAACTCTTTTTTTGCTATGGGAAGCCGTTTTAATGCGGTATTCCCGTCTAATGATGAAGAAGTATGTGAGCATATTTTCAATTCAATTCAACATGAAGTTCTGCGAATTGAATCAAAGTTGAGCTATTTTTATCCAGGCAGCGAAGTTAACAAAATAAATAAAACTGCCTGTAAATCATCTGTGAAGCTGGATGATGAATTGTTTACAATCCTGGAAACCTGCATGAATTATTCTGAAATAACATTTGGTGCTTTTGATATAACGCTTCGCCCTGTTATCGAAAATATTGAACAAAACGATAAAGCATCTGCTTGTGCCGGGCAATCGCATCTTCATCAAATAGAATTAGATAGGATAAATAAATCCGTACGGTTCAGCAGTGATGAAGTTAAAATAGATTTCGGGGGATTCGGCAAAGGGTATGCACTGGAAAAAATAAAATTGTACCTGGATAATTCACCTCTTGAGAACGTATTTATTAGTTTTGGGGAAAGTTCCATATATGGAAAAGGAAGACATCCGCACGGAGACTGCTGGACAGTTGGCATAAAAGATTTCTTTAATACAAACGGTTCATTACATTTATTTGACCTTTCGGATAGTGCAATCTCAATTTCGAGTAATTACTACCTTAATGATTCAGGTGAGCTCCACAGCAAGGTTAATGTAATCAACCCGTTAACAGGAAAGCCGGCTGATGGGGTGTCCATTGCAGGTGTTAAATCCGATTCGGCGCTAGAAGCAGAAATATTATCGACGGCATTTCTTGTGATGGAGGATGCGCAGATACAAGAAACGATAAATATGCTTAAAAGGACAGAAGCTGTTAAGATCCGATACAGCGGGATTACACCTGTAAAAAAATTTTATAACAGGACTTAATCATGGAAGATATATTTTTAATAAACCGAAGAGAATTCTTAAAAAAAATTTCATTAATTGCGGGTTCAACTGCTGCGCTTGCATCAATGCCGTGGCTGAAGATTTTTGATAATGATACTTTTACTGGGCAGGCAAGCGATAAAGTACGCCTTGGTTTTATAGGAATCGGTGACAGGGGGAGCGCGTTACTTCAGAATGTGCTGGCGTTTGCCGGTTTGCTCAACGTTGAGATAGCGGCGATTTGTGATAATTATCCCCCTAATTATGAACGGGCGGTTAAATTTACAAATGGAAAAGCTAAGGCATTCTACAATTACGCGGATCTGTTAAAAATGAAAGATGTTGACGGTGTAATAATTGCGACACCGTTGCACGAACATTACAGGATTACAATGGATGCATTAGATGCCGGGTTTCATGTATTTTGCGAGAAATCCATGGCGCGTACACTTGATGATACTAAAAAAATGTACGATGAACATCTGCGGACAAAAAGGATTTTGCAAATCGGGCACCAGAGAGTATTCAGCCCTGTTTATTTAAGCGCGGTTCAAAAAATTCATGGCGGAGACCTGGGCAGGATTACACACATGAGGGCATACTGGCACAGGCATGGAGACTGGCGAAGGGCGGTACCAAAAGGCCGGCCGGAACTGGAAAAGAAAATTAATTGGCGGTTATATAATAGCTTTTCTGCAGGACTATTCACAGAATTATTATCTCATCAAATCCAAGTAGCCAACTGGATAAAGAATTCGTTTCCTGTTTCCGTATCTGCAAACGGGAGTCTTATTTATTGGAAAGACGGAAGAGATGTATATGACCATATAGCATGTTTGTATGAATATCCAGACAATTCACAATTCATTTATGATTCTATAACTACAAATAAGCATTACGGATGCGAGGAACAAATTCTTGGAACCAAAGGATCAATGGAGTTGGAACTGAACAAAGTATATAAGGAAAAACCTCCCGAACCACCTGCCATTCTTCAACTGATTAATGATATAGAGAAAGAAGTATTTGAAACCATCCCCATAGGGGGCGCAAGCTGGGTTCCCGAAACAGCTGCTAATACTAAAGGTGATTATATTACGGGCAACTATAAAATGGATGAAACAAAGCTGCAACTTGAAGCTTTTGTACATTATATAAGGGAAGGGAAAGCGCCCGAAGAATTGCCGGTACAGGGTTATTATGCAACTGTGTGGTCGCTGCTTGCAGAGCAGGCTGCGAATACCAGACAATGTTTAAAATTAGATGATAAATACCGGATTTGAAATGAAAAATTTAACAATTAGCGGCCATCGTATTAAAAAAGAATTAAAAATATTGCTAATTTGTTTTTTTGCCACTGTACTTCTAAATGTATTTGCTATTATATATTATAAGACTAATTGGATTGAATTAATTTCTCAACTGCATATAGTAGTTTTACTTTCGGCAATAATTTATTTCTTAGCGGTCCTAATTAGAATAGCTGCATGGTTTATTGCCGGAATGTTTAAACTTAGGAAAAATAAGTAATATCATACTACTTTAGGATATTGTTTTTATAACCGCACTTACCCTTGATGTATCAATTAAAGCTAATTTCGGTTATATAAAGATTTAAAAAGTATAGTAATTAAATTGTAATTAATTAATCATAACCAGAAAAATTATACGGAACTGTATGAAAAAAGTATTATTAGTCATTTTTTTTGTGCATAATATTTTTTGCGCAAGCGGAAACAACTTAAAAAAGAACTACGCGGATTATGTAAATCCATTGATCGGGACGGATTCCGACCGAAAGCTTTCCAACGGAAATACATACCCGGCAATTGCTCTTCCCTGGGGGATGAATTTCTGGACGGCGCAGACTGGTAAAATGGGAGACGGATGGCAGTATACTTATGGGATGCATAAGATCCTTGGTTTTAAACAAACACATATGCCTTCGCCGTGGATAAACGATTACGGTGCTTTCTCTATTATGCCGGTTACCGGAACGTTAAAAACGGGAGAAGATGAAAGAGCCTCCTGGTTTAGCCATAAAAGAGAAATAGTAAAACCATATTATTACCAGGTATACTTAGGTGATTATGATACGAGGGTTGAAATGACGCCGACCGAAAGAGCATCACAATTCAGGATTAAATATCCTGATTACGGTAATTCATATCTTGTAATTGACGCTTTTGACAAGGGATCTTATGTTAAGATATTTCCAAAAGAAAAAAAAATAATTGGCTATTGCAGAAATTATGAAGACGGTGTGCCGGATAACTTTCACAATTACTTTGTAATTTATTTCGATAAAGAGATAGATACTGCTTATACCTGGAACGGAAAAGAAATACATGCAAACAATTTTGAAGATGAAGGGAATCATGTGGGCGCCGCTATAAAATTTACAAATGGCGGCAATAATACAGTCATTCTAAAAGTTGCTTCTTCTTTTATCAGCCCGGAACAGGCAGAGCTAAATCTTCAGAGAGAAATAGGAGTAAATACATTTGAGCAGACTATGTCTAAGGCTAAAAACGCCTGGAATGAGGGATTGGGAAAAATTGAAGTTGGGGGAGGAACGGAGAGTCAATTAAAAGTTTTTTACACAGCGTTATACAGGACGATGCTGTTCCCGAGAAAATTCTTTGAATTAGATAAAGAGAATAAAGTTGTTCATTACAGTCCTTACAATGGAAAAATATTACCGGGTTATATGTTTACCGATGACGGTTTTTGGGATACTTTCAGGGCAGTATTTCCATTATACACGATAATTCATCCGGACATAAGCAGCCAAATAATGGAAGGGCTGGTTAATACATATAAAGAGAGCGGCTGGCTGCCTGAGTGGGCGAGTCCGGGACACAGAGACTGCATGATTGGTTCCAATTCGGCTTCAATAATTTCCGATGCATACTTAAAAGGAATAAGAGGTTATGACATTAATACGCTTTATGAAGCGATTTTGAAAAATTCGGAAAATGAAGGGCCTCTGAAATCCGTAGGCCGATTAGGAGTGAAATATTATAATTCGCTTGGATACATTCCATATGATGTAGGAATAAACGAAAATGCGGCAAGAACTTTAGAATACAGTTATGATGATTTTACAATTATGAAACTTGCCCAGGCATTGAACAGACCTAAAAGTGAAATAGACAAATTTGCCGCGCGTGCACTTAATTATAAAAATGTTTTTGACCCATCAACAAATTTTATGCGCGGAAGGAATAAAGACGGGAGCTGGCAGTCGCCATTTATTCCCGAAAAATGGGGCGATGCATTTACCGAGGGTTCGTCATGGCATTATACATGGGCAGTATTTCATGATCCGCAAGGTTTGATAAACTTAATGGGCGGTACGGAAAAGTTTATAAACAGGCTTGATTCGGTTTTTATTGCACCTCCCACGTTCGATTATAGCTATTATAAAAAACAGATCCACGAAATTACCGAAATGGTTATTGCCGGGATGGGGCAATATGCGCATGGAAATGAACCGATCCAGCACGGAATATATTTATTCGATTTTGCCGGAGAACCATGGAAAGCTCAAAAGTATGTGCATGAAACCATGGATTTACTTTATACGGCAGAACCGGACGGGCTTTGCGGTGATGAAGATACAGGTCAAACTTCCGCATGGTTTGTATTCTCTGCAATAGGATTTTATCCTGTCTGCCCCGGCGCCGGCCAATACGTATTAGGTTCGCCATTATTTAATAAAATTACTTTACACCTTGAGAACGGAAATACTTTTTTAATAAATGCAAAAAATAATTCCAATGAAAATATTTATATTAATAAAGCAAAACTTAACGGAAAAAATTACACAAGAAATTTCATTAAACATATCGATATAATGAACGGAGGATCGATGGATTTTGATATGAGTCCTGCCCCTAATTTTAACAGGGGAATAAATACTGAAGATTTTCCTTATTCATTTTCAAACGAGTTAAAGAGGTAACATCCAAGCGGATTAAAAAAGTATCTTAATTTATTTGATATTAATAACTAAGTAATCAATATGAATTGTCAAAATTCTTTCAAGATAAAAATCCTTGCATTCACCGGGCTTCTTTTTCTAAATGCATGTGCAATAAAAGATATTACACAATATGTTGATCCAAATATCGGAGGTGTGGCACCTTTATTAACTACATTAGCTCCGACAGTTCACCGGCCACATAGTATGGTAAGGGTATTCCCGGTTACCAAGCCGGGCCTTGATGACCGGTACCTGAGTGATAAAATATACGGTTTTGCGTTGAATATGCCCGCTTACCGCAGAGGATATTTAACGGAGCTTATGCCCACAAGCGGTAAGTTATTACTTAACAAAGGTGATAATGCTTCGGTTTACGACCACGACATGGAAGAACTTTATCCGTGGTACCATAAAGTTTTGCTTGAGGATTATAATATTACGGCTGACTGGACAACCACCGAACGGGCAGTACTTTACAGATTTAAATTTAACGGTAAAGATTCGAATAATATTTTATTCCGTTCAAACAAAGAATCTTATTTTAAAATAACCGGCAATAATGTAATCCAGGGATGGGAAAAATTTGAAAATACAAAACAATTTTTCTACGGTGAATTCAGCCGACCTTTTGATAAATCCGGCTCATTTGAACCGGGAAAAATATCAGATAATGAAACCGAAATATCAGGAAGTAAAACAGGAGTATTTGTTGTTTTTAATAAAGTAGAAAATCCTGTTGAAGTAAGAATTGGAATTTCGTTTATTGATGAGAGCCAGGCTGCAGATAATCTTCACAGAGAAACAAACGGAAAGAGTTTTGAATCGGTTAAATATGAAAGTTATTCCATCTGGAAAAATGAACTTGGTAAAATTCAGATAGAAGGCGGAACAGAACGTCAAAAGCGTATTTTCTATACATCGCTTTACAGAAGTATGGAGCGCATGGTAAACATTTCGGAATACGGAAGATATTACAGCGGGTTTGATGGAAAAATTCATGACGATAAAGGGCGACCGTTTTATGTAGACGACTGGCTTTGGGATACATTCAGAAGTTTGCACCCGTTAATGTTAATTTTAGATCCTTCTCAACAGGCAGATATGGTTGAATCTTACGTCCGGATGTATGAACAAAGTAATTGGATGCCGGGTTTCCCACAGTTTTTTGGGAACTATCCGGCAATGATTGGATTTCATTCAGCAGAGTTAATCTGGGATACATATCAAAAAGGAGTAAGAAATTTTGATGTGGAAAAAGCATATGAAGGTTTGAGAAAAAACGCAACGCAAGCCACAATGCTGCCATGGAGGACAGGGCCAATGTGTTCACTTGATACATTTTATATACAGCATGGATGGTATCCTGCAATACCCGAAAACAGCAAAGATCCCGAACCAAGGGTTGACGGGTTTGAGAAACGGCAGGCTGTTTCAGTAACGCTTGAGCATAGTTATGATGACTGGTGCCTTGCGCAATTTGCCAAAGCACTTGGTAAGGATACCGATTTTTCTTATTTCATGAACCGCTCACAAAACTATCGAAATGTTTTCAATCATACTACCGGTTTTTTTGCTCCTAAAACTGCTGATGGCAACTGGATTGAACCATTTGATCCTCAATTGTCCGGCGGCATTGGGTGCCGTGCCTACTTTACTGAAAATAATGCATGGACATGGAATTTCAGCGTTCAACATGACATTCCCGGGTTGATTGAACTTATGGGCGGTAAAGAAGCATTTGTAAAACGAGTGGATGCGATATTTAACGAACCGACAAGTATTGCAAAATGGAGACTTATGGCTCAATTCCCAGATGGGACAGGATTAAACGGGATGTTTGTAGCCGGTAATGAGCCATCATTCATCATTCCATATCTTTATAATTATGCCGGTCAGCCATGGAAAACTCAGAGGCGAATCCGTGAGATAATGAACATGTGGTTTGATGACCGTCCGCCCGGAATTCCAGGTGATGAAGATGGCGGAGCGCTATGTTCATGGTATGTTTTTTCAGCTATGGGCTTCTTTCCTGTAACACCGGGCAGCGGAGAGTATGCAATTGGAAGCCCGTTTTTTAATAAGATTAAAATTCAATTACCTGACGGCAATACATTTACTATAGCGGCAGAAAATTGTTCACAAAAGAATAAATATATTCAATCGGCAGAATTAAACGGGAAAGAACTTGCAAGCGCCTTTATAAGTCACCTTGATATTATGAACGGCGGCACGCTTAATTTAATAATGGGTGACCGTCCGAATAAAGAATGGGGAATAAATCCATGATGGCTAATTACCCCGGTTTGATAAAATTCTACAAAAATTACATATACTATATATATTTAATTTTATGTCTATTCCTGATTGCTTCAAACAAAACTTACGGTAAAAATTCTAAAGAAATAAAAATTGAAGGCGGACGTCCCAGGATAGTAAATATTATAAACTTTATCCGTTTCTGCGAACCGAGGTATAAAGAAATTACTGAAGATGTCTTATACCAGACTGTAGTAAAACAAATTGAAGTGATGAAAGAAAATAAACTGGGTGGAACATTTCTTCTTCAATACGATGCACTGATTGATCCGCGTTATCAAAAATTACTAAAAGATCTTTCCAAAGATTTTGAAGTCGGAGCCTGGTGGGAATTGCCACAACCACTTGTTGAAAAAGCAGGTATTAAATGGCGCGGGCGTTATCCTTGGGACTGGGCGGCTAATGTCGGGTTTTCGATTGGCTACTCACTAGCCGAGCGCGAAAAACTTGTTGATGTTTACATGAAGGAATTTAAACAGGTCTTCGGCCGGTATCCAAAGTCTGTTGGTTCCTGGTTTATAGATGCGCACACATTGGAATACATGTATAAAAAGTATAAAATAACAGCATCCTGCTGCTGCAGAGATCAGATAGGAACCGACGGTTATACATTATGGGGAGGATACTGGAATCAGGCTTATTATCCTAGTATTAAGAATTCATATATGCCTGCACAGAATGGAAAAAATCAAATCCCTGTCCCTGTTTTCCGCATGCTGGGGAGCGACCCTATACGCCAATATGATGACGGACTGGGAAAAGAAAGGCAGGGAGTAGCAACACTTGAACCTGCATTCAGCAAAAACGGCGGAGGAGATTCGGCATTTGTAAATTGGTATTTTAAGGAATTTTTGAACGGATCCTGCATGGAATATGCTTACGTACAAGCCGGACAGGAAAATTCATTCACTTGGAGAAGAATTTCAACCGGATTTGAACTGCAAATGAAATTATTTGCCAGGCTGAGAGACGAGAACAAAATAAAAATTGAAACATTATCTGAAACCGGCCGGTGGTTCCGTCAAAATTTTAAGACTACTCCCGCTACTTCTGTAACCGCATTAGACGGTTTGAAAGGAGACAAAACGAAAACCGTTTGGTTTAACAGCCGTTTTTACAGAGCCAATATATTTTGGGAAAGCGGGACGCTTCGTTTTCGTGATATTCATCTTTTTGATGAAAGACTTCCTTCCGATTATTTAACTTCGAAATGTACAACTGCCAGCTGTGCATTTTATACACTTCCTGTTATCGACGGCCATCAATGGAGTAGTGAAAATATAGTATCCGGATTAAGGCTTAAAGGAGTTATAGACGGAAAAGAAAATATCCTTCAAGGGGGGCAGCCGGTTGTTACAGATTTTAAGAAAGGCAATCTTCATATTTCCTGGCCACTTACCACAGTTGATGGAAATTTTGTAATAGATTTTGATGAATATGGTATCCGGATGAAACTTGAAAGTAAAACTTCCATAGAATGGTTTCTTGATTTTACAGCAGCAGATGGTTCCAATCTACCGATTCAAAAAATTAACGGTAAACGAATAAATTTTCAGTTTAAGAGATTAAAATATAGTATTGCAGCACGGGATGGTTCATTTATACAACCGGACAACGGATCCATATTCAGAATTCTGCCCGAAAAGAATACTCTTGTCCTTAATTTATCAGACAGATAATCAACAATATCGATGATATGAAATTAATCCCAATTGTCTGCGGTTTGAGAATTTACAAAATCCGGTAGAATGAAAATCCGAAAGCTCTTAAATGTTCATTTTTGATATCTTAAGGTGAATAATGAAAACAAATAAATGTTTAAGAATTAATCCTAACATATATATTGAATTAATAAATCCTCTCTTATTTTTTTTTATGATAATATTAAATTCAAGCAGTCAAGTAACCGCCCAGAATTACAGCCGGGGTATCGGAATTTACCCTGGGGATATAAAGGAAGATTTTTCTCCTTCAATTAAGATTGATAAAAAGAATTACAGGAACATTGCACTACTTAAGCCGGTTTACAGTTCGGGCAGCTATGATTTTAATTTAACCGCTCAGTTAATTACAGACGGAATTATAGAAACAGAAATGCCTGGATGGATTGTTACAACCACCAGTGACGGTATCCTTCCGCGGAATGAAAGAGAATATTTTATAGACCGGCACACTGAAACGCGAAAGATATTTCAAGGGAATAAACTCTGGATTCAAACAGAACTTGCCGGAAATTACGTTCTTCCTGATGTTGACGGTTTTAAATTATCCGGCAGTATATTAACAGATACAGCCGTAACTGAAAATAAACCCTGGAAGATAACAGTCAGCGCCTCAAACGACGGTAAAAATTGGATAATCATGGAAACTTTAGCCGGCCAAAAAACACTTGGAGACCGAGTAACCGGAATACGACGTTCAAGGTTTCCTTCAAATTATAGAATCTTTAGTAAAGAAATTAAGTTAAGCCAAACTGTTCGCTACAAATTTTATCGTGCTGAATTTAATTCCCCGAATATTGAGACATGGCGCATTTCCGAATTTGCACTAACAAATAACTGTAATTACTGTAAGATCGGAGGGCCTTATAACTTTACAAGTGCATGGAAAAGTAAAAGTTCTAAAAATGAATGGGTATATATAGACCTGGGTGCAAAATGTTCATTCGATAAGATAAAACTATACTGGTTGAAGCGGGCTTCAGAGGGCAGGATACAAGTTTCCGATGATTTAAAGACATGGACTGATATTTCTTCGTTACCCGTAAACCCATTATTGACAGATGAAATAAAATTATCCAAGTGGGCCGAAGGAAGATATGTACGTTTAATTCTGAATAAGGCTAAATCGGATGAAGACGGATTTATTCTAAGTGAAATGGAAGTTTATGGGTACGGAGGTGCTTATGCAGCAGCGCATCTGCAGGCCAGTATTGGAAAAGACGGCTGTCTGAAACTATCAGGGGGTGCGTGGAAACTTCAAAGACAGCCGCAGGTTAAGGGAAACGAAGAAACAATTTCCAAAGCAGGCTACGATGACAGCGATTGGATCACTGCTACAGTCCCGGGAACCGTGCTTACTTCCTACCTTAATGCAGGAATGATTCCTAATCCTAATTATAGCGATAACCAATTTTTAATTTCGGATTCATACTTTTACTCTGATTTTATTTATCGCGATGAATTCACTGTACCGGAATCTTACAAAGGGAAAAGAGTATTTTTAAATTTTGACGGTATAAACTGGAAAGCGCAGGTTTATCTCAACGGAAAAAAAATTGGAAGGATAGACGGCGCTTTTATCAGAGGTAAGTTTGATATAACCGACAAATTAATAACGGGAAAGAAAAATGCAATTGCAGTGTATATTGATAAGAACGATGCCCCAGGATTTGTAAAGGAGCCGACGTTTCAAAACCATGATGTAAACGGGGGCGAACTTGGCCTTGATAATCCAACTTTCCATGCTTCAGTCGGCTGGGATTGGATGCCTTCAATCCGCGGCAGAAATATCGGCATCTGGAACAATGTATATCTTTCAACAAGTGAAGATGTAACAATTGAAGATGCATTTGTATCTTCAAAGCTTTCCCTGCCGGATACAACTTTTGCAGATTTACAAATTCAGTTAAGGCTTACCAATCATAATCATGAAAAAGTATACGGAACAATAAATGGACAAATAGGAGAAATAAAATTTGAATTACCGGTTTCACTCATGGAGGCGGAGACTAGAACTTTCAATTTAAATCCATTAATTCTTCCGGCATTGCATTTAAATAATCCGAAACTTTGGTGGCCAAACGGTTATGGTGAACAAAATCTTTATGATATTAAACTGGAATATGCTAATTCAGGCGGAAAAATATCCGATTCAAAAGAGTTCAAAACAGGGATAAGAGAGATGACTTATTCCGAGGATGGAGGAGTCTTAAAAATTTGGGTAAACGGCAAAAGATTTATTGCAAGGGGCGGCAACTGGGGTTTTTCAGAATCAAATCTGCGGTACCGTTCGAGAGAATATAATATCGCTATCCGTTATCAAAAAGAAATGAATTTGAATATGCTGAGAAACTGGGTGGGACAAACAGGGGACGAAGAATTTTATAATGCATGCGACAAATATGGAATAATGATCTGGCAGGACTTCTGGTTGGCGAATCCGGGAGATGGACCTAATCCTAAAGATAATAAAATGTTTATGCAAAATGCAGAAGATTATATAATGAAAATAAGGAATCATCCATCGATTGCATTATACTGCGGGCGAAATGAAGGTTTTCCTCCTGATTCGCTTGACAAGTCACTGCGCAAAATGTTGTCCGATTTGACGCCGGAGGTGCATTATATATCAAATTCCTATTCGCCATATACAAGCGGAGGTGGGCCATACAGTGTTATGCCTATAAAATATTACTTTGAAGAAAGATCTACCCCAAAGCTTCACAGCGAACTTGGTATACCGAGTCCTATGTCATTAGACAGTTTTAAAAAGATGGTACCGGATTCCCTTATATGGCCAATAAACCGTCTTTGGGGCATTCATGATTTTAGTATGGAAAGCGCCCAGGACGGTCAATCATACATCAAAATGATGGATGAGTATTTTGGGCATATCGATGACGCAAAGGCTTGGTTCACTCTTGCTCAATGGATAAGCTATCAGGGATACCGGGCTATGCTTGAAGCGCAGTCCAAAAACAGGATGGGTGTACTTATATGGATGACTCACCAGGCATGGCCGTCTTTTGTTTATCAAACTTATGACTACTACTTTGAACCTACCGCCGCATATTTCGGATGCAAAAAAGGAAGCGAACCTCTGCATATTCAATGGAATGCTTTTACAGACAGCATAGAAGTTGTAAACTACAACAGTCAGGAAGTGAGGGATTTAAAAGCTTCCGTTGAAATATTTAATATTGATGGAACGCTTCAACTAAAAAAATTATTCGGAGTTGACTGCCCTATTGACGAGGTACAACATATTTATAAACTGGAATACCCCGAAAGTTTAAGCTCAGTATTTTTCATTCGCTTAAAATTGGAAAAAGAAGAAAAACTTATTTCTGAGAATTTTTATTGGAACGGATTGAATGGCGGCAATTTACAAGCTATAAGAAAATTACCTAAAATAAAACTTGATCAAGTAACAAACAGCGTTAAAAAGAACGGCAAATTGTTATTAACAACAGAACTTACCAATAATACAAAATTCCCGGCTCTAATGGTAAAATTAAAAGTAACGGGAAGGAAAGACAAAGAAAGGTTACTGCCGGTAATATTTAGTGATAATTATATTTCGCTGATGCCGGGCGAAAAAAAGACAATAAAAATGGAAATCGATAAAACGGATACACGCGGAAATAAGCCTGAAGTTATTACTGAAGGAATTAATATTGAGTAACCTTACTTAAATTTTAAAGATACCGAATGAAAAAAATAATTTTCTTTTTGCTGATATTATGCGCTTTTGAAAATCCAGCCCAGATTACTGCCGAAAAATTAGGATACCATGATATAAGAACTGATCCGGCCGGCTCGATCTTACCCTGGTATTCGAATGATGAAGGCGATTCATTCGATCATATAATTAAAATAGTTTGGAATTTCTGGGATACAATGAGGACTGATTATAACGGACTGCCATACTATATGAATCACCAGGTATGGAAGAAAGATATTAATGATCACCGCGGCATTGGAGGAGATCAGTTTGCAATGGCGCTTTCTTCATGGAGACAACTTTATGCGTATACGGGGAACCCCCGTATATTGGAAAACATGAAATTTATAACGGACTACTATTTATCGCACTCACTTTCCTCACCAACCGATGAGTGGCCCAATATTCCCTATCCGTACAACACGTTAAGATATTCCGGTTACTATGACGGCGACATGATACTTGGTAAAGGGTTTACGCAACCCGATAAAGCGGGATCATTCGGAATAGAGCTTATAAACATGTACAAACTAACCGGGTATCAAAATTATCTTGATGCAGCAGTCGATATTGCAAATACACTTTCAAAACATGTTGAACCTGGCGATGATAATAATTCCCCACTCCCATTCAGGATAAATGCCAAAACAGGGGAAACCGGTAAAATAAAAATATTTGAGGGCAACTACCTTAAATATGACTACACATCTAACTGGACCGGGACAATGAAATTATTCTCCGAATTAATTTCAATGAAAAAAGGAAATTATAGCGGGTACCTGAAAGCATTCGATTTAATTTTTGAATGGATGAAAAAATATCCGCTAATAACCAACAAATGGGGGCCTTTTTTTGAAGATGTAGGACTTTGGTCGGATACACAGATCAATGCAGTAAGTTTTGCCGAATACATCCTTGAAAACAAACAATTTTTCCCGGAATGGAAAGAAGATTCGCGCAATATTTTAAACTGGGTATACGATGAACTTGGAAATAAGAAATGGATAAAATACGGACTAACAGTAGTAAACGAACAAACGCACTACCGAATAGAGGGCAATAGCCATACAGCAAGACAAGGCGCTGCGGAATTATTATATGCATCCGCAACAGGGGATACAACGGCAGAAACAACAGGAATACGCCAGCTAAACTGGGCTCTTTATATGGTAAATAACGACGGTGAGAATACTTATCCAAACGGCGAGACCTGGATGACGGACGGCTACGGTGATTTTGTCAGGCATTATCTAAAGGCCTTTGAAGCTTTCCCGGAATTAGCCCCTTCCGGACAAAATCATTTACTGAAGTCGTCATCGGTAGTAACCATGATAATCTATGATCAGCATAAAATTGAGTTAGAAACATTTGATAGTACTTCAAAAGATGTTTTTAGATTAACAGCAAAACCTGCTGAAGTACTAATAAATGATAAACCCATTATTGAATCAGTCAACGGTACTAATGATAATAATTGGATATGGAAACCATTAGAAAAAGGTGGGGTATTAATAATAGATAATAAAACCGGGAGAAAAATTATTATACAATTATAAAAAATTATTGAATTTAGATTATTAACTTTGATACAAATATCAAAGTGTTTTATTAGCGGAGAGAATCGATGAAGTCTTTATTAAATATATTAATGAATATAGTCAATATTCTAATAATTACAATAAATAATAATTGTTTTGCCGGAGAAATCAATATTAAAAATGATCCAATCAATGAGGTTATTAAATTCGGTAACAACAGGATTAATATAACATTGGATTATAATATGAAGTGTAATATTTCAGAATTAAATATTAATAATGAGGCTGTTGTTTCCGGTTCAGCCGGAATTTTTTCTCAAATCAAAACGCCGGATGGAAATTATTCAACATTAAGCCTTGATAAATCCCCTACTGTTAAAATTGAAAACGAAACAATAAAAATTGAGGGAATTAAATACGGCAACGTGAATGCAATCATAACTGAAACCTGGAAATTTTTAATAACAAAAGCAAATATCAGATTTATGATTGAAAGGACACTATCTAAATCCCTTTTTGCTGAGGAAGCATCTTTCCCATCTTTTAATTTCGACAATATGAATACATGGGAGGGTGCATTTTTAGGAAACGGCGGAGTTGCATGGTTCTATTTATTCAATGAAAGATTATGTACTTATGGAGTCCATACCGATTATTCCGCTTTTTGGAACAGCAAAACAAATAATGGTTTGAACATTACAGTTTCATCTCCGGGTAACCAAATCTGTATGAAATACAGCCGTTCCAACGAGGATAAACTTGTATATGATGTAACAGTATCAAAAGATGAAATGAAGCTGCGATATGATGAAGGGACAAATAGGCGAAGATTTATTCGCGGTAAAACTGATGTCTGGTCATCCGTGAATATCCCAGAAGGAAAATATAGTGAATCACTAACGCTAACGCCATTCAATTATGATTCCGAATACAACCGCGGAAATTTTAAGGGAATTGACGGAAAAAAAATAACATCGGTACTGAATACTATTGCAAGAATAGGAGTAATTGATTCAAAACTTTATGGAGGGAACAGCTGGCATACTCCTTACGGCCCCATTTGCCTTCACGAACAATATATCGCTCAATTCGGGCTTGCAATAGATGATAGTAATTATATAAACGGATATAAAGAGTGTCTGGATTATTACAGGGACAATGCAATAAAATCCGATGGAAGGGTTTTGCCCAGATGGGCTTACGATAACAGTGATGCAATGCCGGGTACTGCAACACAGCAAGGTTTCTATGAAGCCCAATGGGGGTACCTGTTAGATTCAAATCCGGATTTTGTTGCTAATGTATCGCAGCTTTTTAACCTTTGCGGAGATATTAACTGGGCCGGTAAACAAAAATTAACCTGTGAGAAAGCATTGGATTATCTGCTGAAACGTGATTCGAATGTAAATCACCTGGTAGAAATGATGACTAACAGCGAGGCAGAACAAAAGGGAAGCGATTGGATTGATATCGTTTGGTCATCTTTTGAAAACGCTTTTGTAAACGCCAAGTTATATTATTCATTAAATTTATGGTCAGAAGTTGAAAAACAACTTGGCGACAGCGTGAGAGCAGAGTACTACTCAAATTATGCGGCCGAATTAAAAACAAGCTTTAACAAATCAATCCATGCAGGCGGCTTTTGGGATGAGGCTAGTAATTGTTATGTCCACTGGCGGGAAAAGAACGATTCTATACACGGAAATAATTTTGTTGTACCCGTTAATCTGATGGCAATAGCATACGGAATATGTGATGATGAGAAAAGGCGGGCTGCTATTCTTGATAAACTTGAGGATCAAATGCAAAAAGAGAATTTATTTATATGGCCGCTCTGCCTTTACTCTTATGAAAATGGAGAAGCAAAAGAGAGTCAATTTCCATTTCCTGAATATGAAAATGGTGATATATTTCTTTCGTGGGGCGGAGTCGGAGTTGAAGCCTATGCCGGGTACAAACCTGAAACAGCGCTTAAATATGTTGAAAATATATTAAGACAGCACAGTAAAGACGGGCTAGCTTTTCAACGATACGGCAGGATTAAACAAGACGGAAGAGGCGATGACATACTTTCAGGGAACTGTCTTGCAATCGCAGGATTATACCAGGCTATTTACGGAATCAATCCGCTTTATAACCGGTTGTACCTTAATCCGCACCTTCCGGGTAAACTTGATGGGACAGAATTATTGTATAATTTCAGAGGCGATAAACTAAAAATAGAATTAAACAAGAATCATTATTCAATTGCAAACCGGGAATTCAGAATTTCGTCATCCAATAATTTTGGTTTCTATTCATCGGGCAATGAGCTGGATTATTTTTATAATAAGAGTGACATTGCTTCCCTAAGAGTAAGGGCAGCAAACAATCAGCAAATTACACTTGAAATACTCAAATGGGATATAGGGGAATACTCCTGGAACCAATCCTCCGGTGAAGGAACAGGAACAATAACTTATACTATCAGAGACATGCGTCCTAATAACAAATATACATTAATAGTGAACGGAATAAAATTTTATACGATAAAGGCCAGTGAAACCGGTAAGCTGATCTTTGAATTAAAAACCGGTAAAAAAATCCGGAAGATAGAAATTAAAAATCAATCTTAAATTAAATAAGAGTCTAGATATAATGTCTAATCAATAATGTGATAGGAAGAAGGATTAATGGCAAAAAAAGTATTGATAATTTGTCTTTTAATTTTTAGTTCATTCGTTAATTTATATGCACAAGTGGACAGCACAAATAATAACAGAGAATTAACTCCAAAGACACTCCGGCGTGCCGATAGTTTCTTCGGACTGCATTTTGATTTTCATGCCACAATAAATGATAATAAAATAGGAAAAACTTTTACATACGGGATGATTGACAGCCTGTTGACATTAGTAAAACCCGATTTTATCCAGGTAGACTGCAAAGGGCATCCCGGGATTTCAAGCTATCCTACCAAAGTTGGTAATCCGGCTCCCGGATTTATAAAAGATCCGTACAAGATATGGCGCGAAGTTACAAGAAAATACGGGGTTGCATTGTTTGTCCATTATTCCGGGATAATTGATAGTGAAGCAATAGAAAAACATCCCGATTGGGCTATTGTAAATGCTAATGGCCAGTTGAGCAAAGGCAAAACATCTGTTAGAGGGCCATACACGGAGAGGCTGCTCATACCTCAATTAAAAGAATTAATTGATACTTACAATATAGACGGCGCATGGGTTGACGGTGAATGTTGGGCGTTGGATTTAGATTACAGTAATTATATGCTTGATTCTTTCCATAAAGAAACTAAAATTGAAAATGTACCCAGATCTGATAAAGATACGGGATGGAGTGAGTTCAAAGATTTTAACAGAAATTCATTCAGAAAACATATTGCTCATTATGTTGACGAGCTTCATAAATATGACCCTGACTTTCAAATCACAAGCAACTGGGCTTTCTCGTCTTTGATGCCTGAGCCCGTTGATATAAATATTGATTTTATCTCCGGAGATTATACGCCGGAGAACAGTGTTTACAGCGGCCTGTATGAAGCACGCTGTATTGCATCGCAAAGAAAACCATGGGATTTAATGGCGTGGAGTTTTACTTATGACTTCAATACAGGTACACAAATCACAAAATCACCGGTTCAACTCATGCAGGCAGCAGCCACTGTGATTTCCATGGGAGGTGGTTTCCAGCTTTACTTTCAGCAAAACCATGATGCTTCAATTCGTCCGTGGAATTTCGATTTAATGAAAAGAGTTGCAGATTTCTGCCGTGCACGACAGCCGTTCTGCAAAAATGCAGTTCCTGTTCCGCAAATTGCCCTGCTATATTCGTCGGCAAATTTTCACAGGAATTCCGACTATCTTTATCAGAACTCCGCTAAAATAGATGATCCGATTAAAGGAATGTTGAATATTCTGCTCGATGGTCAAAATGCAGTGGAAATTTTAATGGAACATCATTTAAAGGAAAGAATAAATGAGTATCCTCTGGTTATAGTTCCCGAATGTCAATATTTAACAAATGAATTTAAATCTGAATTACTGGATTATGTTAAAAATGGAGGAAACTTGCTGCTTGTCGGGCCTGATGCTACAGCAATGTTTACAGAACAGTTAAATGCAAGGCTGGTTGGTTCAGCATCGAATGAAACCAAAAATATTGGATTAGACGGACAGATGGCAGGGATAAATTCATTGTTTCAGCCGTTTATACCGACAGAATCAGCAGAAACTTTTGGACAAATTTATAATACTGCTGATTTTCGTTTCCCTTCACAACCGGCAGCGACAATAAGTTCTTACGGCAAAGGAAAAATTGCAGGAGTATTTTTAAATATCGGGGAAAATTATTTAAGAATGTCCAACCCGGTATACCGGGGTTTTATTAATTCGCTTGTAAGAAAGTTATTTCCTAATCCTAAAGTTGAAGTTACCGGATCTGAAGATGCAGCAGTAACAGTGAATAATCTGAACAATAAGATAGCAATAAACATAATAAATATGTCCGGGCCTCACGCGAATAAAGACGTTGCCAGGTACGACAATATTCAATCAATAGGCCCATTGGATATTAAAGTGAAATTAGAAAAACGACCTGTAAAAGTAATGCAGCAACCGGAAAATATATCATTAGAGTATTCATATTCGAATGGAGAACTTAAAACTTCAGTTAAGAAGGTTGAAATTCATTCAATCATCGTCATCGAGTAAAGGAATCAATGAAAAGGATTTTATAATGGGCATAAATACGAAACAGAATTCAATATTAAAATATTTGTTCATTAGTTTTCCATTATTTTTACATGCACAAAACAACTTACCGATAAAATCCATTCAAGATTTTGGAGTACAAGTTCAAAATAATAAAAATGGAATTGGGAATAACAATAAAGTAAATACAAATATTGATTTCTATATTGACTTACTGCAGCAAGGGGATAAGATTGCAAATATAATCAGCAATATGAATATGTGGGATTTTCATAGTGATTGGCTTGAATCGGCACAACATCAAAGCGCTGATTACTTCAAGAAGAATATGCCATTTATTAAATATATACACTTTATGCAGGCTACCGGCGGCAATAAAGAGAGAGATCTTTTTGTCGATCCTCAAAACTATGATGTTAAAGATGACTATAAATTTGATTCATTAATAACGGCCTGCAGAAACGTATTAAAACAAGGTTTAAAACCATACATTAAAACCGGCAATGTACCTCTTAAATATTCAACCAATCCTGTCATTGGAGAATCATTTGGTGTAAATCTAAATCCTCCCGATAATTATGAAGTGTACTACAAGTACATTGAAGCAATTGGGGAAGCTTTAGTAAAAGAATTTGGAAAAGATGAAGTAAAAACATGGAAGTGGGGAGTTCTTACAGAGTGTGAAAATAAAGATTGGTTTAAGGTCGATAATGATTCTCAAAAAACAAAAATAAGCTATTTCAAGTTATATGATTACACTGTTGCTGCATTGCAAAAATCAATTGGACCGGATGCATATGTAGGTGCACACAGTATGGCAGTAGCTGATGGTTTCTGGGATGAAAAAGATTTTATTGAACATTGTGCCAAAGGAATAAACTATTATACCGGCAAGACAGGTTCGCGCATTTGTTTTTTGTCATGTTCATTTTATGACCAAAGACCCGGTAAATTTATGGATCGATCTCTTGCTGAAACAATAGCAATTGTTCGTAATAAAGCAAAGCAGGTCGGATTAGACAATCTTGAATACGGAATTGATGAGGGCAGAATATTAGAAGGAACAGATATTAAACCATTGACGGCACGTATAGTCGGTGAGACATACCAGGCAGCTTATGATGCCCGTTTATTTAAAATTATCCTTGATAATAGGATCGATTATTTTTCCTCATGGAGTTATACTACAAGCGGAATCTGGGGAGGTGTCCCAACAGTTAGTCTTCATGTTGCAAATTTGTTTTATAAGATGGTGGGCAGCAACCGTATTGTTGTTACAAATGATGAAGAAAGAAAAAAGAGTGATCCGGAGATAGATTTGATAGCCGGATATAATGATTCTAACAAAAATCTTTATATGATGGCATATAATTTCCAGAATTCTCTTGAATATAATAAAGAGAAAAATATATTGTTAAATATTAATACAGCGGGCAAATTCACAAAAAAAGTAAAAATTACCCGTTGGATAGTTGATAACAATTCCAATTTTTATGGTAAGTGGATGGATGATTGTAAGAAATTTGGAATAAACGACTCTGACTTTAGCTGGTCTAAAGAATCAACTGTTATTAATGAGAATTTGTTTACCAACAAAAAGGATATTTTATATTTTACTTCAAATGAAGCTAAATATAAAAAGGCGGCTGAATTAAAACCGGTAACCAGCGTAGAATTAATTAATAATAGTTTAGTAAAAATATATACTAAAATAGCTGCAAATACTGTCGTGTTTTATCAAATAGAACCTGATGATTAATTCTAAATTCGCATGTACCAATTTTTCAATAAGAATAGATCGGATATCATTACTAATTTCATAATAGAAATTTAATTTTGTTTATCAATAAGAGTTTAGACAAATAAAGGTAATTAAATGCAAATAATAGGTAATTTCAAAAGGATAGTATTAAGTATGATCGTGGTGTTTTCTGTTTTGACCAGAGCACAGAATAATACATTTAATAAATCTATCCGGGATTTCGGAGTGCTGCCCCAGAACAGCGGAGCAGAAAATAAAAAACATCTCCAGGAGGCTATTGACTGGGCCTCGCCCCGCGGCGCAACACTTTATGTAGAACCATCTGAAGTACCGTATTGTGTAGACGGCGGGATTGTTTTAAAACAAAATGTTTCTTTAATCGGTGTACACGGCCCGGTTGGAAGGTCAACCTGTGATATCGAAAAAAAGCACCCGGTTGGAAGTGTTTTCCAAATTGAGGATGAAAATAATCCATTTATTATAGTAGAAGGCTCAACTCAAATACGCGGGATCCAGTTTTGGTACCCGAAACAAACATTTTATGATTCATCAAAGATTATTAAATATCAACCAACTATTCAGGTGTCTCATAAAAACTTTGTTAGGGGAGTAACACTTTCCTGTCTTACTTTCTATGGAGAGTATATTGCCATGGATTTTAATGCAAATAAACAATTTGCGTGCGAACAGATTTTATTTGAACATTGCTATGGTTATCCTTTAAGCGGAGAGTTTATAAAAATTGGTTATTGTTATGATATACCTCGTATTTTACACTGCCATATTAATCCGGCAAACATGGCGTATTTAAACAGGAGTTTTCACAAAGAGGTTATTGATGCTGTAGTGGCCAAAAGGGCTTATTCATACACAATTAATACAACCGATAACGCAGTGGTTATGGATATTTTTTCATTTGGAAACTATGGAGGCATTTATTTGGGGGAAGATACTTACGGACAGTTAACCAACTTTAATTTTGATTGTGTAGTCATCGGAATCCATAAACTGGGAAATAATTCAAAAAACCGTAATTGGATGATTGCACAGGGATCGATTATCTCAAATACCGGCGATAATCAAGAAAATGCTCATCCCATTGTGATTGAAGGGGTAGGTCATATTTCACTTTCTAATGTGGAAGCTTTCTCAGGTATTAATCCAGCATTAACAACATTTAGCCATTCGCAGGACTATATGCTTGTGAAAGGGAATGAAAAACTTACTATTTCTATGACGGGTTGCAGGATGTCTGGCTATTTAGCAGACAAGCCTTTAACAATTGAAAATCCGAAGGCTGTAATTCAGGCTTCTGATTGTTTTGATAAAAATGAAAATCCGTTTAATATGCATTAAAATATTAAGACAGGATTCAAAAATATCCCAGAAATAAAAAGAGAATGAGTTAATGAGAAAAATTTCGAGAAAACAATTCTTAGGTTTATCTGCTACAGCCTTAACTGCATCAATTGCCGGGATACCGTCGTTAGGGAATATCCGGAACAATTTTATCAAAACAGAAGGACTTTTAGGAAACCGTTTCCTGACATTTAATGCTATAATCCGGGTTAATCAAATAGAAGCAACAAGAAATAAGAATATCGGACAAGATGAAAGAAAACTCCACACTCCCGAACGGTTAAAAAAATTCAGGAAAGCAATCGAGTTAGGATGGCCAGAAGCCAGAATTACCTGGGCTTTCAGCTGGCTTGCTCTTCACGATGATAGTAAAGATTATAAAGAAATTCGAAAGCAGGTTATTGAATACCATTATAAGTTTGGGGATGATATAACATTTATTCCCGGCGCATATTTCTCCAATGCATATAATACAAGAGAACAAATTAATCTTGATTTAAACGAAGCGCTATCAAAAATTTCCGATATTGTCGGTCACGGATACCGGCCAAAAAGTATAGTAGCCGGATTTCTTGCAGCACAAAATTTAAAATATCTTGCGGAAAAAGAAAATATTCATGTCTGCCAGGGAAATATTTGGAGTCAATATGCAGTTGACATGCAGGATGGCGACGGATCGGTTTCCTACCCGTATTATCCTTCCATAGAACATTTTTGTAAACCGGCACAGGGAAACGATGATATGATTGATTGTGTGAATCTTGACGGGTGGACTATGGATTTTTTAGCCGCACGAAGGAAAGGTAATGAAAACGGTTTTAACAGCAGAATGGGAGTTGGCCCGATCGAAACCTTTCAAACATATGGATTAGAACAAGGGCTAAATGAAGTTTTACATACAGTTTCCATTCACTTTGATAAGGGGTACGAATTAAACAAATTTGCCTGGGTAACAAATTGCTGGGAACTGTCACTTCCTATGGATGGTCTGACTAAATTTTTCAGCGCAATTAAAAAACGATGGCCATTGGTAAAATCGCTGACACAGGGAGATTTTGGATTATTATGGAGAGATCATTTCAAAAGCAACGAATTTGATTATCGTTTTGTTGAGAGGGGGTCTGGGATAGGCGGGTCAGACGAAAATATGGAAATATGCTGGTTTATGAACAAAAATTTCCGGCTTGCATTACTACATGACTGGAAATTAAATACACGGGAAGAAGTATTAGATTTTACAAGATATGATTTACCGGCAAAAGAACCTGAAAAATTAACCCGAAGCTGGAGTTTATTAGGAACTATTAACCAAAAACAAACCAGACCGCAGGATAAACCATTAAAATTAAACGATCTTAAGGATGAAGATAAAACCTTAATTTATAAGAAAATTCCAGAACTGCAGACATAAATTAATATAATTTTGAATAAAGTACCGGAAAATAGTTTTTATAAGTACAAACATTAAAAAAACGGAAATATCAAATGATTAAAATAAGGATACTATTAATATCGTTATTAATTTTATTAACAGGAACTAATGGTAATTTATGGTGCCGGCAGGCAGAGTATATACAAAAGGAAGACATCATATATGGACGTAAGGACGGTTTGGCGCTTACAATGGATGTTTTCCAACCTGATAAACCAAGCGGTATAGGAGTACTTGTTATTATCAGTGGCGGATGGACTTCATCACATAACAAAATTAAAGCTGAATGGTTAGAGCGAATCAAGCAGTTACTAAATCATGGTCAGACTGTTTTTGCAATAGTTCACAGCAGTTCCCCTAAGTATAAAGTTCCGGATATTAAGAATGATATAGACCGTGCAGTTCGTTTCGTTCGGTTCCATTCGAGCGAATGGGGCATAGATCAGAACCGCATTGGGATTGTTGGAGAAAGTTCAGGCGGACATTTGTCATTATTACAGGCCGCAAAGGGAACCGAGGGTAATCCGCAATCAAAGGATTCCGTTGATATGGTAAGCAGTAAAGTTGAGGCTGTAGCATGTTTTTTCCCACCGGTTGATCTGACTGCATTTGGTCTACAAGGAATCAATGTCCTGTCAAATCCGAAATATCAGCATTTTATACTTGCTTTAACAACCAACCCCAAAGATACGGTAGAACTTATGAGGACTGCATCAGAAGTTTCACCAATCCATTACTTAACCGGAGCTATGCCGCCCACACTTATAATAAGCGGGAGTGCGGATAGAACTATTCCGGTAGAACAATCTAAATTGTTGGCAAAACGCCTTGAAGAATTAGGCATTCCGCACCGTTTGGAAATACGGGAAGGCAAAGACCATGGCTGGCCGGATATTGCAGCGGATTATAATATTGTTGCCGATTGGTTTAATCAATATTTGCCGAATAAATGACGACCGGAAAGGATTTAGTGCAGATCAATGATAATTCCAAAAATAATTATCCTTTCCTGCCAAATAAAGCTAACGGCAGCGGTTCTTATTTGTTTTCTTCTTTACAACTTCAATTACAAGTAAATTGAACTATTTAGAAAATAAAATTATTAACGGTAATATACTATTTTTAATGAATTAGTTAAGTTCCCATGTATTGTACTTAAACACCTGTTTTTTTTACATGTATACCAGCAAAGATTTAAATGAAAATTTATTTTTCATTCTGAAAAATCTAAGATATAAAAAGACGCTTCAGAAATTATAACTTTTGTGATTGTTTTAATTTTTTGTGATTTCTATACTATAACGGCCGGAAATAATATTAAATACCGGGATTAACCCCGCTCCGGTAATAACACCGGTAAAACACACAGATGAGATTTATTTATTAACTTAATTAAAGTAAGCAATTCGGAGGAATGAATGAAGAGAAACTATTATATAGTGGTACTAATTTTTCTTATATTTTTTGTCATTTCTCTGATAACAAACATTTTAGGTTCACTTAACCCGGATATGATTACCAGTTTCCACCTGAGCCTTACACTTTCAGCATTCCTGCCATTTGCATTTTTTATAGCATATGGAGTAATGTCAATCCCGGCCGGTATTCTGGTAGAAAAATACAAAGAGAAAAAAATAATGTTAGCCGCTTTTTTAACGGCATTTATCGGTGCCCTGATGTTCTCTTTACTTCCGTTTTATCTTGTATTCTTACCATCGCTTTTTTTAATGGGAGCCGGTATGGCAATGCTTCAGGTTGCAATCAATCCGTTATTAAGAGTTTCCGGAGGAGAAGAACATTTTGCATTTAATTCCGTATTAGCACAACTGATGTTTGGAGGGGCGTCATTTCTTGCACCTATGTTTTTAACGTATTTAGTTTCGAATCTTAACAGTACCCAGTCAAATAATGCGGTTAAGAAAATTTTTTCGGGCATAGTGCCTGCAGATATAACCTGGGTATCGTTGTACTGGGTATTTTCAATCGTGCTGCTTTTAATGGTTATCATTGTGTTTGTATCGAAATTCCCTGAGGTTGAAAGAAAAGATGATGAAAAATCAGGCAGTTGGTCTACACATACAAACTTATTTAAAAATAAAACGGTAATTCTATATTTCTTAGGAATTTTTACTTATGTCGGAACCGAACAGGGGGTTTCATACTGGATATCAAAATTTCTTTTTACCTATCATAATTATGATCCCATTAGTACAGGTGCATCTATTGTAGGGTGGTTTTGGGGCATGATGTCGATTGGTTGTTTGCTCGGGTTAGGTTTATTGAAATTATTTGACAGTAGAAAGATATTGAGAATAGCGGTAATTTTTGCAGTAATATTTTTAGCAACTGCGTTGTATGGTCCGGGTAACATTGCGCTGATTGCTTTTCCAATGGTCGGGTTTTCTTTATCCGTAATGTGGTCAATAGTATTTTCATTAGCACTCAACTCGGTTGACAGCCACCACGGATCTTTTGCAGGAATTTTATGTACTGCCATTATCGGAGGCGCTGTTATACAGTTATTTATCGGATGGCTTGGTGATACCTTTGGTTTAAGAGTTGGAATGTCTTTTGTGTTTGTAACACTTGCTTACCTATTCAGCATAGGTGTCTGGGCAAAACCTTTAATTGCAAATGAAACAATAAAAACAAAGAAGCCAGCATCGGAAAAATAGATTTATTTCACCTACAGTTTTAGGCAATGAAAATATGCCATTGATAAGTTTAAAAGTGATTTTAGCTGATGCAGATTCAGGTGAATATGCGGCCGGGCTGTTTAATGCAGTTGGTTCGTTGAGAATTAAAGCATTTATAAGAGGTGCAGAAGAAAGAATTAAGAAGTTGTGATGAAAAAAAATCACTTGTTCAACGGCAATTTAAAAGCATAAAAGAGGTTAGCCATGCATGAAGTAACATGTCTCGGGATAATCGTAGCGGATGTAATTGCAAAAACAGTAAACACTCTACCAGAGGAAGGTAAGCTTGATCTTATAGACCAGCTTGAACTTCATCTTGGAGGATGCGCGTCTAATGCAGCAGTTGATCTGGAGAAAATAGGAATAAAAACAGCAGTAATAGGAAAAGTCGGGGACGATGGATTCGGTTCATTTGTAATTAATGAAATGAAGAGCCAGAATGTTAATGTTGAAGGTATAAAAGTCAGCAAGGCAAGCAAAACTTCCGCTTCCATAGTTTCGGTTCATTCGAACGGCGAGAGATCATTTCTTCATCATATAGGTGCAAATGCAGACTTTGTTATTGATGATATTAACTATGCAATAATACTAAAATCAAAGGTTTTATTTATTGCCGGAGCATTGCTAATGCCCCGGTTTGACGGTATTGCCTCGGCAGAAGTATTGAAAATTGCACAGGGAGCGAATAAGATCACGGTAATGGATACCGCATGGGATTCAACCGGGAAATGGATGCAGAATATTAAGCCATGTTTGCAGTATATAGATTATTTTATACCAAGTCTGGAAGAAGCTGAAATGATATCTGGTAAAAGTGAGCCTGAAGATATTGCCGATGTATTCCTGGAGGCAGGAGTAAAAACAGCGGTAATAAAACTCGGTTCCAAGGGCTGTTATATAAAAAATAAATCACATGAACAGTATAATATTGAAGCATTCCTGGGAATTAAAGCAGTTGATACAACAGGAGCCGGAGATTCATTTGCCGCCGGATTTATAACGGGAATACTCCGTGGATGGGATCTTCCGGCGTGCGGTGAATTTGCTAATGCAGTGGGGGCACATTGTGTTATGAAAGTAGGAGCTACATCAGGGATAAAAAAATTTGATGAGATAATGGATTTTATAAATTCTAACAAAAAAAGAAATGTATTATGATAAATAAAACAGAACTTGAAGATGCAAAAAACAGGGCTTTGGAATACTTCAGCAAGGCTAAAATAACCCTTTCTAAGAAAGAAAAAGAAAACATAGAGGTTGCTGATTTTGGGTTAAGCAGGCTAAATGAGATAGGCCTTCAAATTCTTGTCTATGTTAATACAGAAAGGTGCTGTGCCAAAGAACTTGTCCTTTTCCCTTATCAAATATGCCCTGAGCACCGTCATCCGGATATTAATGGAATCCAGGGAAAAGAAGAAACATTCCGATGCCGGTTCGGGAAAGTGAACTTGTATGTTGAAGGAAAGCCCTCAGAAAACATTTCTGCTGTTATTCCAAAAGATAAAGAGGACAGTTTTACAGTAAAACACGAAATAATTCTTAATCCCGGCGATCAATATACACTTACACCCGGGATCCTTCACTGGTTTCAGGCAGGCTCAAAGGGTGCAGTTGTGTCTGAATTCTCGACCAGAAGCAGTGATGAATCTGATTACTTTACCGACCCTGAAATAAAAAGAATACCTGAAATTGAAGAATAAAAATATATAAAAATCTGAAAAGGCGATTATAAACAACGTGATTTTAGAATAATACGGATATATAATGGGAATACTTGGTATTGATATCGGCGGCACGAATATTCGTACCGGATTGGTAGAAGACAATAAGTTAGTTAAGGTTGAATCCTCTGAAATACCCAAAAGCGGGACTAAGGATGAAATTATTTATAATATAGTTGTGATGATCCAAAAGTTCAACACCAACAAGATAAAGGGAATAGGTATCGGTGTTCCAAGCGTTGTTAACGTTGAAAAAGGTATTGTATATGATGTTCAGAACATTCCTTCATGGAAAGAAGTTCATCTTAAAAAAATATTGGAAAAAGAGTTTAATATTCCCGTCTATATTAACAACGATGCGAACTGCTTTGCAGCGGGTGAGAAATATTTCGGCAGAGTGAAAAAGTATAAGGATATTATCGGCTTAGTAATAGGTACGGGGCTTGGCGCGGGTGTTATAGTTAACAGTCAATTATATTCGGGAAATAATTGCGGAGCAGGTGAATTCGGGATGATACCCTTTAAAGATAAAAATTATGAATATTACTGCTGCGGGCAATATTTTAATAACGAATTCGGTAAATCGGGTGAGGAGATTTTAGCAAGTGCTGAAAAAGGTAATCGCCTCGCTTTAAAAATATTCGACAAATACGGTTCTAATTTAGGCGAAGCTATCAAAATGATTATGTATGCCTTAGATCCCGAAGTAATTGTTCTTGGAGGATCAGTTAGTAAATCATATAAATTTTTCGAAAAAGAAATGTGGAAAACGATAAAAAGTTTCGCATATGCAAAATCCGTTGCTAAAATAAAAATTGAAGTTTCTAAAGTGAAACATATAGCCATTCTGGGGGCTGCCGCCCTATACCTGGATGTGCTGGAAAAGAACTCGTCAAAAAAATAAAATAGTATCAATAAAAAAAATATTAAATATTAAAGGAGTCTGTTATTAATCTTATCGAATCAAAATATTCCGGTTATGCAATTGTCAGGGAAATGATGGAAACGATTGAGATAGTAGAGCATTTTAATCCCGATCAAACGTTGGATATTGCAGGAAAGATTAAATCAATTAAACGGCTATTTTTGACCGGTGAAGGTTCAAGCCGTATATTCCCGGCGAAAAATGCTATCAGAAAAGCTCTCACTCTTGGGATTGATATTAACATATTAACCGAAGGTTCAAGCCAGGCTATGTTATACGACCTTTCGAAATTTGCGGTGTTTTGTGCATCAAATTCAGGAAGGACAAAAGAAGTAATATCATTATCAAAAAAGCTGGCTGAAATGAGAAACAGTAATCTTTTTGCTTTAACAGCTAACACAGGTACCATCCTCGAAAAAATTTGCAATCAAGCATTTGTATTATCATGTGGTCCGGAAAAAGCAGTTGCAGCTACAAAAAGCGTTATTGAACAAGCACTATTTTATGAATCTATTCTCTGGAATATGTTGAATATAAAAAATCCAATCCACATATCAGGATTGAGTAATAAAGTTAGACAGTGTTTAGCGATGCCGATAGAAAAGAATATAATTGAGAGTGCAGTTCGTGCCCCTATGATTTATTTCTCAGGTTATAATGACGGCGTTGCAGAAGAATTAACTCTTAAAACCAATGAAATAACCAGGAAAAAATCGGATTATTTAGAAGGTACTTATGCCGTACATGGAATAGAAGAAGTTCTGGATGAAAAAGACATGGTTTTTTTAATAGATCCGGTTGATGAAGAAATTGAAAAATTTCAAAGAGTATTAGTTGATGGAATAGGGTTAAGAGTTGTAGCAATATCATCTAAAGAAACCCCGTTTACTACTATTCAAATTCCGGACTCAGGTGCATTGAACCCTTATTTGTTTTTATGTACCGGATGGAATTTATTGGTTGAGATAGGTTTAGCAGCAGGTATAGACCTTGATAAGCCGAAACGGGCCCGAAAAGTCGGTAATGAATTCATCGCGTAATTCGAACTTGGCATTCATTCCTAATTTATTATTATAAAATAGATAACTTTAAAAAAAGAGAAAGAAATGAGTTACCGGCATGTACTGCAGTTTTTTATTGTTTTATTTTCACTTCTAAGTAATACATTAACATCGCAAATATCTTTGCAAGATCATTGGGTTAGCGGTTTCTCTAATTATATAGCCGGGGAAAATTTAGAATATTACTCTTGTCATCCTGATGCAAACCTCGCCATTTTAATCCGATGTTTAAATGATAAAGATTATATTGAATGGGAGACAGATGCAGTTCCCCAAAACTACACATCCGGGATGGTTACTTTTGTGTGGATTGGAGGTTATGCTGTAGGAAGTGCCGATGGGCCAAGAACATTTTCCATGTATGTAGACGATAATCTACTTTTTATTATCCATACTTCACCTCAAGATAAACGAGAACAGTGGAGTATAACAAACAATGGGGCCCGGCTTAATTTTAAGTTAGGAAAAATTGTCAGGCATGGCGACTTCTTTGGTTATTTCTATTTAACTGTGCCCGTAAAAGAATTGACCAACGATAGAAAACTTCGAATAAAAGTTAAAGGAGATGCATCCGGCAGCAGAGACTGGTATATGACAATGCAATATCCGCTTATTCCGAAAATAAAAATTACTCCGCAAAAGATTGTTAATAAAGACTCTAACGGTAAATTATTTCAACAAGTAAAGGTATCAATAGATCATTTTGATATAGCCCAGCCGGTAAAAATTTTAACAGACGGGCATGAAAATTATTCTTCAGACTTAACGCTGGGAATAAATGATTTTTATATACAATGTGAAGAGCCCAAAACGCCCCTCCAAAAAACAATTGAAATAATTTTAAACGGCGATACAACCAAACATCAAATAACAATTCATCCGGTAAAGAAAATTACTTTTTATTTAATTCCTGAAGCACATGTTGATATTGGCTATACTGAACTTCAAAATGAAGTTGAAAAAAAACACTGGAGAAATTTTGATAAAGCTATTCAATATTCGGAAAGATCCTCCGATTACCCTGAAGAATCCGTTTTTAAATGGAATACGGAAGCACTTTGGGCGGTCAAAAGTTATCTTAAAGAATTTCCGGATAAGCGCAATAGGTTTTTTAATGCCGTAAAAAAAGGTTGGATGAACCTTGATGCAAACTATGCAAACATTCTGACCGGACTTTGCCGGCCAGAAGAATTATACGAGATGGTTGATTATTCAAATATTTTAGAAAAAGAAACCGGTGTTAAGATAGAAAGTGCTTTAATCTCCGACGTTCCCGGTTATACATGGGGTCTTGTACAAGCATATGCGGATAACGGAATTAAATATTTTTCCGTAGGCCCGAATGAAACTGACAGGTTAGGTGACATATATAAATATTGGGGAGACAAACCTTTTTATTGGAATTCTCCTTCAGGTGAAAAGAAAATATTAGTTTGGCTTGCCGGGAAAGGTTATTCATGGTTTCATCACTGGCAGTTAACGCGTGATGATTTATCACCCCTGGTCAATTATATAAATGAGCTTGATACGGAAAAATATCCATATGATATGGTTCATGTTCGTTACAATATAGGGGGCGATAACGGTTTCCCAGATTCATTACTGCCGGATTTTGTAAAGGATTGGAATGAAACTCATGAGTCGCCTAAGTTTGTCTTATCGTCAACAATGAAAATGTTCAAAGATTTTGAGGCCAGATACGGCTCGCAAATCCCTACATATTCCGGTGATTTTACGCCCTATTGGGAAGACGGTGCCGCATCAACTGCAAAAGAAACTGCTTTGAACAGAAATACAGCAGAGTTACTTACTCAATTGGAAACTTTATATACACTCATTAATAAGAATAATTTTCCCAGGGACAAATTTGATGAAGCCTGGAGAAATGTACTATTATTTTCCGAACATACATGGGGAGCCTGGAACAGTATTTCAGATCCTGAAAACAAACTTGTAACAGACTTATGGGAAATAAAGAAATCATATGCACTGAAGGCGGATAGTATTGCAAAAAAACTTTATGCTGATTTAGCTTATGAAAAGTCATCAGAGGAGAAGATTGTTGAGAATGTGCGAATATATAATCCAACCTCATGGACACGGAGTGATATTGCATATATCCCTTCAAATATTAAAACAGTTGGAGATTATATTACAGATGAAGAAGGAAAAGAAATTAAATCACAAAGGTTATCAACCGGTGAACTTGTTTTCATCGCAAAAGATATTCCTTCATTAGGATCAAAAAGATTTTCATTTATAAAAAAAACATCTGCGGAAAAAGAAAAGACTCCTCCCGGCAATATGACCGGTAAAGTTTCATTATCAAATAAATATTATAACTTGTCCGTTGATGAAAAGGCCGGCTCATTAAAAATAAATCTTGTTACTCAATATAATTGCCCTCTTTCAGACACGGGTAATACATATGGATTGAATGGATTTGTTTACACGGGGAAAAACGCTGAAAACCCTGTTTCAAACGGGAAGATTACAATAATTCAAAAAGAAAGCGGGCCTGTAATTAACTCATTACTTATTCAATCGGATGCTCCCGGATGTAACAGTTTAACCCGCGAGGTTAAATTATTTTCCGAACTTGAAAAGATTGAAATAGTAAATACAATTGATAAGAAAAAGATTTACGAAAAAGAAAATATCAGATTTGTATTCCCATTTAATATTCCAGATCCCGAAACAAGATTAGATCTTGCATGGTGTGTGATCCGGCCGGAAAAAGATCAACTTGCGGGTGCGAACAAAAATTATTATACGGTTCAACGCTGGATTGATGTATCGGATGATCATATGGGAGTTACTCTGGCAACTATTGATGCACCTTTTATAGAAGTCGGTGGCATGTATGCAGAAGCATGGATGACTAATGGGAAGTGGAATGCAAAAGCTTCATCATCGTCTTTAATTTATTCATGGGTTATGAATAATTCATGGCACACAAACTATAAAGCGGCTCAAGACGGCATAACTTCTTTCAGGTATGCACTGTATCCCCATGCTAAATTTGACTATTTGCAAGCTTACCATTTTGGAGTTGAAGAAAGCCAGCCATTAATAACAATATATTCAGATGGAAAAAGAGGAAACGACTTATCTCTTTTACAACTGGATAAAAATTCCAAAATAGTTTCAACAATTTATAGGCCTTCCCGTGATGGCAAATCGTTTATGTTACGACTTTTTAACCCGACTAACAAAACATCAACCACAGTTATTAAATTGAATAAATTGTTAGAATATAAACTTTTTCTCAGTAACGGAGATGAAGATGAGATATCAGAAATAAAAAACAGAATTGAACTAAAACCCTTTGAAGTGATGACAATAAAAATAAACTATGCAGAATAGGAATTGAAACTCAATAAAGGTTTACAGCCATTATTTAAAATGTAATTTGTAAATACTGCTAAACCATTGTTAATCAAATGTATAAATTAGAAAAATAGTATTATTAAGTAATTATTATTTAAATAAATCAGGATAATTGAATTCAATAAATGGAGGATGAAATGCACTTTAATAACATAAAACCTAATCAAATTATAAAGTTAACCTTAATATTTACTTTAAGTTATATTTTCGTATTTACTAACGCCCAAAAAGTTCCGTTTCTTAAATTTAATAAAGAGGGAAAGTTTAAAATTGTTCAATTTACAGATACACATCTAAAAGAGTACAACAAAATAAAAAGCGACAGTGTAATACTTATTATGAAAACAATTTTAGAAAGGGAAAAACCTGACCTAGTGATGTTAACGGGCGATATTGCAACTTCGGAGAATGTAAAAGCAGCCTGGTCAACAATAACAAAACCTATGATCGATGCAGAAATTCCTTGGGCTGTTGTTTTTGGAAATCATGATCACGAACATGGTTTTACAAACAAACAAATAATGGACTACCTCCTAACGCTGCCTCTTAATTATTCACAGCAGGGTCCTACGGAGATTTCCGGTGCCGGAAACTACACGATTGAAATTATAGATCCCGAGACTAAGCAAATAAAAGCTATACTATATTGTCTTGATTCTAATGCATATAGTTCAGAAAAGAACAATGATGAACTGGGATATTATGATTGGATTAAATTTGATCAAATAAAATGGTACCGGGAAAAAAGTGAGCAGTACACACAGAAAAATGCCGGTAAACCATACCCGGCTTTGGCATTCTTTCATATTCCGTTGCCTGAATATAAAGAAATAACCGCATTTAGTACTACAATTGGAGATAAGGGTGAAGATGTAAGTTCACCAAAAATAAATTCTGGTATGTACAATGCTTTTCTTGAATCAAAAGATGTGATGGGCGTATTTGTAGGACACGATCATAATAATAACTATATAGGTTGCTTAAATAATATATGCTTAGCTTACGGATGCAAAACGGGTAAAGATTCATACGGCAAACTAGATAAAGGGGCTAGAGTAATTGTACTTTATGAAGGCGAACGGAAATTTGATACTTGGATTGAAACGTTAACTGATTCTGTAAAATATTTTGTTACCTACCCGGATTCTTTTAAAAAGAAATAGTTGATGTAACTGAAAAATATTCCATACCGAATAATTTAATATGAGAATTAAAATCGGATTTTATAAATAATTGCGCTTGTAATTTCCTTCTTTCTATTTGCATATAGTTTATTCTGTCAAATGAAATATTATGAGATAATATTATTTGGTGTAAAAATTGAAGAACAAACCATCGATGCAGTTACATTTTATAAAGCAATTGATGAGGTTTCTGCCAACAAAGTTGGGAAAGAAGATTTACTTTCTGGCAATTATGCTTCTGATAAAATATTTATGCAATCAAATGTTGGACTTTATCGTAGTCCGAGTACCAAACTTTTGGGAAACTTTAGTTGTAAAAGAGATGGACCTGAATAATCCAATATTCCTACCTGTGAAGAATTACCGAATATTTTATTCAATAATGTTGAAAAAGACCTTAAAAAATATAAAATTGCCTGTTAAAGATAAAGGAATTAAAGAACATTAAAAGTAATACTTGAAAATTTGAAAAGAGTAAAAATGTTGAATAAATTTAATAATAAATAAATTGTGGATATAAAACCAATTCTTGATAGATTGAAATGAAATATCAAAATATTTTATAATAATTTTACTTTTGGTTTATTTGCATTATAGTCTCGTCATTTTAAGCAGCATAAGATTGATTTTCCTAATAAAATGTATAAGTTTAATTTTTAGAGCAATGTATAAGGGAATTAAGATAATACTTCTCACAATATTATTACTTTTCTGGATTAATACACTAAACGCGTCGAATAATTACAAGCCTAAAATAGCTGAACCTATTACGGAAAATTGGAGATGGCAAAATTTCCCTGAATTAAGCGGAAGAGGATGCCAATGTATGGTAGAGATGAGTGATGGAACGATATATTTTGGCGTCAATGGTGGAATAATACAATATAATGGTCTGAACTGGAAATATTTTCCAATAGAAACCGATTTAGCTGATATCCCTGTTGTTACATTATGTGTTGCTTCAGACGGTATATTATATGCCGGTACATCAAAAGGGATAAGTACTTTTAAAAATGGCAGATGGGAAACAATCCGGTTGGAACTAAACTTTGGGGATCCCAGTGATTTTCCATATAATAAATTTCCTATTATCGAATCTTCGGATCGGAGTATATGGATAGGTACACGCCAGGGTGCCCTACGCATTAAAAATGGTAGGATCAATTTATATAGGGAAGATAAGTGCTATACAGATCTTGAGGATAAGAATAATAAGTATTATGGACTAAAGAATCTTCCGTCATTTGATATTTATAGTATTTTTGAAGATAGTTTGGGTAAAATCTGGTTCGGGTTACGGGATGGAAGGATATTTATTTGTAGAAAACCGTTTAATGATATGGTTTTGAACCTTGTTTGGGAACGTGTAGATACGGAGAAGGGTTATAAAATAGCAGAATTTCCATTGATTAAAATGGATGAATCAGGTAAAATTTATATTATTTGCGGTGTAAAAGATGGTGGAATTAATATTTATAACGGAAAAAAGTGGGAACAATTCAGCATCAAGAAAAGATTTAATGTTGATGATTTACAAAACGATATAATTCTTCTGAGAGATGGTTCCATCTGTATAGGAGGGATCGGGCGTGTCTTTTTTACAAAGGATAATAAATGGAAAATGTTTGAAAGGACAACACTTCCATTTCCATCCAACCGGTTAAAGTTATTTCAAACGTCCGACAACAATCTTTGGATTATTGGTTTAAGCAATGATGTATGGCGTGTTGATTTATCATATAACAAATGGATAACATATAATGATTTAAATTTTCAGGCAGAAGATAAAAATGGGGATAGATGGTTCCTGACCATTGAGGGTACAATTGTAAAATTTATTAAAAAAACAAATTCTTGGATACAATACGATCTAAGTGATGGCTTGATTGATACTCCTGTTTCAATTTTTATCACAAGAGAAGGAGAAGTATGGACTGTCGGTAGTCATAATAATATTGCTGCTACAGCTTATTTTAATGGTAAAAGCTGGACAAAGCAGCTCCACCCACGTTTGTCCTGGGGAATCGACCGGCGTGCTGTTTTAGAGGCAAAAGACAGTTCACTTTGGTTTGGAACATGTTCTGATTTTGAAAGTAGTAAAGGTCAAATGGGTGGTCTTGTTAGATATAAGAGTTTACAAAATATCAATGCTAAGAAATTTGAATATGATTATTATCCGAGCAATGAAAATTTTAGATTATATGGTATCTATGGAATTGGCCAGTCTTCAGATCAGGATATTTGGGTCGGCCAGTTAGGATTTTATCGTTTGAATCATATTTCATACAAATGGGAAAAAATATCTGAGCCTGAGGGTTTAAGCCAAAATTTTGTTGATTGTATCCAGTCAAGTTTAAATGGAGATATCTGGGTGGGAACCAGAACCAATGGATTATTTCATCTGGATAGCAAAACACACACATGGCTGCAGTATACTACTAAAAACGGTCTTTCAAGTAATAGCATTTTAGATATTACTTGTGAATTAAACGGAAATGTTTGGATAGCAACCGATCGAGAAATTTCGCACTTTGACAATTCAAATTGGACCAACGATGTATTTCCCGGAGTGTTCAAATACATGCGTGATGGTATTTCAATAAGGTCAACTGGAGATTGTAATCTTTGGGTAAATCTAAGCCCTTCCGTGTGGTTTCGAAGGGCTTTATACAAGGACAACTCGAACAAAGATAAAAATCACGGAGATTTTAAAACAACACGATATCATCCTGATAAATTACAACCTGTGACAGAAATTACTTTTTCAATGAATCGTGTATCTCAGCCAGGGGATGTTATATTATCGTGGGATGCAAATAATCCGTGGAAAACAACACCTACGAACCAGATTCAATATTCATATCGTTTTGATAATGGCGAATGGTCACCATTTTCGAACAAAAAGAGTGAAATATTTTTCTCTATAGCAAGTGGAAACCATATATTTGAAGTGAAATCTCGCAACAGGGATATGAATGTAGACCCCAATCCGGCCAAGGTTAGTTTTTATGTTGAACCGCCTATCTGGATGGAACCATGGTTTATTTTTCTTATTATCAGCTTCATTGCAACCATAACTTCATTTATTATTCATCTTTACCATAGAAATACAATAATTCAAGAATTATCAGAAACAAGAGCCCGCTTATATACAAATATATCGCATGAACTAAGAACACCTTTAACGTTAATTCTAGGGGCGCTGGTAAAGATATTTAAAACGCCGGAAATAAATAAAGAAATTCTACAGCCATTAAATTTAATGCAAAGAAACTCTCAAAGATTGTTGAGACTTATAAATCAAATTCTTGATTATAGAAAAATGGAAGCAGGACAATTAAAATTTGAACCCAGCAAAGGGGATATTATTGACTTCATTCATGAAGAATATCTTTCATTTATTAGTGATGCTGAAGCAAAAAAAATTGATTTAAGCTTTCAGACTGAACAGGAGCATTTGGACATTTGGTTCGATGGGGATAAAATTGAAAAAATTATATTTAATCTTCTTTCCAATGGCTTGAAATTTACTCCACCCGGTAAATCTGTTGCGGTTGAAATTAAAATTAACAGAAATGAAAATGAAAAAAGAATTCATTTGAGCCCAAATAATTTAATTAAAATAAATGGCTGGCTATTAATTATTGTTCGTGATACAGGAATTGGAATTCCTAAAGAAGATTTAAGTAAAATATTTGACAGCTTCTACCAAGTTTACGGCCGTTCAAATTCAATAACAGGTGGAACCGGTATCGGGCTATCAGTTGCCAAAGAAATGGCAAAAATACATTTCGGAGAGATCGATGTAGAAAGTACTATGAATGTGGGTACAACTTTTTATATAAAAATTCCCATTTTAAATCAGGATACTATTGATGGTATTGTAAACTTCAATACAATTCACAAATCTGATTACTCATTTAACGTACAAACTTTAAAAGAAAACGGTAACGTGAATTGTGAAAAAGACAAAATTAAAAGTAAAATATTATTAATTGAAGATAACACTGATATGCGGCAATTTATAAGAAGTGACTTGGTTAAAGAATATGAAATTATGGAAGCAATAGATGGAATTGATGGCTTTGAAAAAGCACTTAGTTTTGATCCTGATTTGATACTAAGTGATATTATGATGCCGCAAATGGATGGGATAGAACTTTGCAAAAAAATCAAACTGGATGAACGAACCAATCATATCCCAGTAATTTTATTAACTGCCCGATCTTCTCATGAAAATATGCTGATAGGGTTGGAGACAGGAGCAGATGACTACTTAGGCAAGCCTTTTAATGGTGAGGAATTGAAGCTAAGAATACATAATATTATTGAGACACATAATAAAATTCGTGAAAAGTTTGGTAATTTGTTAAAAATTGAACCAAAAAATCTCGCAATAACTTCGGTTGATCAAAAGTTAATTGAGAGAGCCATCGAGGTAATTGAGCAGCATATGGGTGATTCTGATTTTAATGTTGAAACTTTTAGCAATCATTTAGCCATGAATCGTATAACATTATATAATAAGATGAAATCAATAACTAATCTTTCACCCCGAGAATTTTGTACAGTTATCCGGTTAAAGCGAGCCGGACAGCTATTAAAAGAGTCCGGTCTTACGATTACTGAAATTGCATATGAGGTTGGATTTAAAGACCCTTCACATTTTAGTAAATTATTTAAAAAACAATTTGGTAAGTCCCCAAAAGAGTTCATAAAAGAACCAAATATCTAAAAAGGATTATTCTTTTATAAATAATTATAATTAATTTTTTGACTCACACCAAGTTTTCAACATAAATACCTAAGATATTAACCTAAGTACCAGCTTTCTACTAAACACTAGTATATTTTTAGTAACGAATTAAAGTAAAATAAGCCAATTTTAAAAATTATTAATCAGGTAGCAGGATGCTTAATTTTAGGACAACTCTTAAAAGCCTCACTTTTTTTATTATTTTATTAGTTTCAATTAATATTCCGGTTTTTCCAACGGAAAGTGGCAAGATCAAAGGAAAAATTACTGATTTTAGTACAGGGGAATCTTTACCAGGTGCAAATGTGCTTATAAAGGGAACATCTATTGGAAGTGCAACAGATATCGAAGGGAAGTATCTTGTTACGCAGGTGCCGCAGGGAAAGCAAATTGTTCAAGTTTCTTATGTGGGATATAAAACTAAAGAAATTCAGGTTAATATTGTTCCCAATCAAACTACTGAAATAAATGTTCAGCTTGTTTTCAGTACAGTAAATCTAAAAGAAGTTGAAGTAACTGCGCAGCTTGAAGGCCAGTCTGCAGCTATTAACCAGCAGTTGAGTTCAAATACTATAGTTAATGTTGTTTCACAAGATAAAATTCAGGAATTACCTGATCAAAACGCAGCGGAAACACTTGGGCGTTTACCGGGAATTGCAGTTCAAAGAGATAACGGGGAAGGACAAAAAGTTATTATTGATGGTTTAGCACCAAGATTTACTAATATTACAATAAATGGAGTGCAAGTCCCTGCAACCTCACAGCCGGGAGATTTTACTACCGATGGTTCAGGTGATGCAGATGACCGTTCGGTTGATTTGAGCATGATATCTCCAGATATTCTTGAAGGAATTGAAGTTTTCAAAGCTTCGAGACCTGATTTAGACGGAGATGCTATTGGCGGTACTGTTAATTTTACAACAAAAAAAGCAAAGGAAGGTTCACTTACATCTTTTCGGATATTTGGTGGATATAATAATCTGCAAGATGATTACGGTAATTATAGAGGAAGTTTCACATATAGCAACCGCTTTTTTAAAAATGCTGATAGTGTGTCCAAACTGGGAATGGTTTTAAGCGGCAGCATTCAAAGAGCTGACCGTGCTTCTGATGATATAGGCGGAAGTTATGATTGGACGGGGCAAATTAACGGTGAACCGGTTTATCAAACAGCTGATGTTACACTTACAAAACATACTGAAATTCGCAAACGGTATGGTCTAAACCTTGCCCTCGATTATGAATTATCTGAAAATAATAACATTTTCTTAACCAGTCTTTGGGCAGGCACCCATCAGGATCAACAGGATCAAACTCATGACTATGACATCGCTGACGGATACCATTACCGTGATTATTTAGAAAAGTTGGTAAACTTAAATACATGGAGCAATTCACTAAACGGTAGACATTTGTTTTGGAATTGTGAAGTGGACTGGACAGTTTCTTACTCTATTTCACAAGAAAATACGCCATGGGAAGGCTATGCACAATTTCAGGAAACCAGTGGTTTCGCAAGTAACATGCCTATTAATAACCTTTCACCTGAATCGGTTTCCGATTATGCTTTAAACGATGCTAAAACTGCCATTTTATATCAGTCATATATACAAACAGAAAATGTGAAAGATCAGAACACAACTGCGGAAATTAATGTTCAAAATCCCTTCTCGATTAATGATGATATTTCCGGTTATATAAAGGCAGGTGGAAAGATTCGGGATAAGGAGAGAGATAAAGATGTAAACCAATGGGGTGGTTTACGATGGTATACCGGCGAACCAATAATGGCTGCAAATCCCGGTCTATTTACACCCGCAGTTAACAGCCCGCAGGATATTGCTCTGACAAACTTTCTTTCACCCACTCCTTCTCTAAATAATTTCTTAGGTGGCGATTACAATTATCTTGAAGTGTTAAATGAAGGTGTACTCCATAGATTCATGGAGACTTACCAATCGATTTACAAAAAAACAATAAATTATTTAGTGGATGTTGACAATTACTCCGCTGGTGAAAATGTTAATTCTGCTTACTTAATGGCAGAATTTAAATGGAAACAGCTAATTACTTTTATGCCGGGTTTTAGATACGAAAACACATTAACGGATTATAAAACTGAAGTAGTAAATCCTTCTGAAGCAAATATTGTGATGAGAGGAGCCGCTGGTGATTCTTTAGGAAACCGGAAGTATGGAGATTTTCTCCCTATGGCTCAACTTAGAATAAAACCTCTTGATTGGATGGACCTTCGCCTGGCTGTAACAAAAACTTTAGCACGCCCTAATTATTTAAATTTAATTCCTTTTGAAGCGCTTAGTTATGACAATTTAACATTGAGCTATGGTAATCCAAATTTAAAAGAAACAAAAGCCACAAACTATGATGCTTATCTTTCTATTTACGAGACTAAATGGGGATTGTTCACTATAGGTAAGTTTTATAAAAATCTTACTGATATCGATTACGTTCGTACACAGCTTATGACGGGTGGTTATTATGCTCCATATCTAACCAATATGAAAGGCTGGACAGTCACCTCGCCCCAAAACTTACCTGGCGTAACAACAGTTGACGGTTGGGAATTTGAGCTTCAGACAAATTTCACTTTCTTACCGAGTCCTTTTGACGGAATTCTTCTTTATGCGAATCTTTCTCTGATAAATTCGAAAACCCAATATCCTTATACAAGTTATGCTACACAAATAATTAGTCAACCACCATACTATGAAACAACTATGACCAATATGACCCGAACTGCTCCTATGGAAGGACAACCGAATGAAATTGGCAACGTCACAATCGGATATGAAAAGGGAGGTTTTTCAGGGAGATTATCCATGAATTACCAGGGAGGTGCTTTAAGACAAATCGGTTCATCTGTTGCAGATGATGAGCTGGACGCTTCTTCATTCCGAATGGATCTTGTAGTCGAGCAACGCATTTGGGAAAATCTTGGTGTAATTCTTCAAATCAATAATATTACAAACCAGGAGGAAATAACCTATATAAGATATAAAGATTATACAACCAGGACACAGGATTATGGAATGACTTTGGATCTTGGCATTAAATTCAAATTATAAGAATGCACCTGTAGTCAATTAATGATCTAAACTAAATAAAAAGGAGTAGTTATGCGTACTAACTTTACAAATAAAATAATAACTTGTGTTATTATTATTATGTCCATTTCTTTTTCAAACACAAACACCTTTGCACAGCAGGCTATACCAAGTTTAACCGAGATAGTTAGTTATATAACCGGCGATACACTTCAGACCGGGGCAAGAAAAAATACTTCATATACTCTGGCAAGAGGAGGAGTATATTTTTCATTAGGTACAATTCAAAATAACTTTCCGTTAACAATTTCTGCTACCGGCGATACATCTCTTCCCCGTCCCGAGCTTATTGTTATGACTGATTCAAAAGGAAATTATTCACAACCGTTCAAACCATATAAAAATCTTACAATCCAGGGACTTTTTATGACAGGTGTTAATACTTCAGGGAGTCAAGTACCCGATTTAATTGAAACCGGTACAACCAATGTAGATGTTACTTTAAATAATTGTATTATAGACAGTGTTTCGACCAGGATAATTATTATGGACCAAAACTACTGTAGCGTTTTTGCTTATGATTGTTATATACACAATGTTGCCGGCGGCAGCCATAACGGTCGTTTTATTGATGCCCGCGAAACTGTTGCGGATACTATTATTGTTCAAAATTGTACATTTTATAATATTATGCATACTCTTGTCAATCGTTTTAGCGGCGGCCAGTTGTTGTTCAAATTTGATCATAATACGGTTTATAATATTATGCGTAATGACCTCAGAATGGATGAATCTCCGAATCTTATTGTAACAAATAATCTTTTCCTGAACACAGGCTTTTGTGGTTTTATTCCAGCATGGGAAGCAGCATTTGATACAAATGATTTAGGCGATAGGGACGAATGGAGTCGGATAGAAATTTGGCCATTAGATTCTACGTTTCCGGGAGCTACTCAACAGATTAATTTCAAGTACAATAATTTCTGGATTAATCCTGCAATTCAAGCATCCTTTCCTGATACTATATGGCCATATAAGACACTTGATTTTACATTCGAAAAGCAAATGGTAGGAAATGATACTTTAACGTGGGTTAATGAGAATGTTAACTTTGGAAATGTACCTACTTGTAATTATCTTGGTATTGCTGAACAAGCCTGGGTAAACGGCAGCCCTCAAACAGATCCCGGTTTTACCGATGCTACCAGGCCATATAATTTTGCTTATTCAACTTCTTCAGCTTCATACACAGCAGGTGCTAATGGTTTCCCGTTAGGTGATTTAAATTGGTGGCCGGCTAAAAAAGCAGCATGGGAAAATAGTTTGACTGATGTAAAAGCTAATAAAAGTATTCCGCTAAATTTTACATTGGAGCAGAATTATCCTAATCCATTCAATCCCTCAACGGTTATTAAATACTCGATTCCGGAAGCATCAAGTGTAAAGTTAAAAGTATTTAATGTACTTGGTAAAGAAGTAGCCACTTTGGTTAACTTAAAACAACAAGCCGGCGAGTATAATGTAACATTTAATATTAAGAACTTGGCATCCGGTGTTTATTTCTACACTATATCGGCAGGACAATTTACAAGTTCGAAAAAAATGATTTTATTGAAATAGTAATCGCACAAATTTAATCCAGCCGGAATAGTATAAATCCGGCTGGTTTTTTTACATTCTGATTGAAATAGGTTGTTCATCTTTAACCTAATCTCAATTTATATGATGGTTTCTTAAAAAGTCTCTTTTACTACTGTATTGTAGTCTTTTTTTACATAATATTTTAATAGTTATAGAGAAACTTTACTTAATAATTGTCTTATTTACGGATGTAAAACTATTAAAGATTCTTATGATAAATTGGACAAAGGAGCAAGCCTAAGTGTTATACGAAGGTATTGGGAAAATTAATATATGAATTGAATTATTAAAGGACACAGTAAAAGATTTTATTACTTACCCGGAATCTTTTAGGAAGAATTAGAAATAATTATGTTTAAATACCTGCCTTTTAAGTATTACCGATTATTTTATTTAATAATGTGGGAAAAAAGTCAGTAAATTATTCGTAATAACTTTGTACTACTTCTGAAGTTATAAAGCGAAGTAAAGTAATTGTTTTAAAATAACGTAATAGAATAAGTTATATCTATAAAATAAATCATAATTAAAATGGATGTATTTATAAATTTGGGAAAATATAAATGAGATATCTAAAAATATTTATAATAATTTTATTGCCGGTATTATTTTGTTGTTGTACGGTATCCGGTATTTTAAGCAGCCGTGAAACTGACTTTAATAAATATGTTAATCCTATTATAGGTACATCAACAAATACTACTTCAGGATTTCATTACGGCACGGGTTCTGAACAATATGGCCAGGTTCAACCGGCTGTAACGGTACCTTTTGGAATGACAAACTGGACTCCTCAAACAAGGAGTATGGAAAAAAAATGTACAGCCGCATATTATTATGAGGATTCCATTCTTACCGGATTCCGGGGTTCACATTGGCTCAGCGGTTCGTGTTCGCAGGATTACGGATCAATGGCTGTTATGCCTGTTTCCGGCAAATTAGTCACCAGTTTCTCAAAAAAAGGTTCAAAATACAATCATGAAAATGAAATTTCCACACCATATTATTACCGGGTAAAACTAAATGATTATGATGTTATTGCGGAAATGTCTGCTACAACGCGCTGTAGTATTTTCAGATTTACATTTGAAAAAGAGGGGGATGCACATATCATAGTAAACCCCAATAGCGATAAAGGAGAAGGTTATATAAAAATAATTCCGGAACAACGGGAAATTGACGGATATAACCCTGTATACCGAATCTATCAAGGCAGTGGAAAACGTGCAGGTTTTTCGGGTTATTTTGCGGTTAGATTTGAAAAAACTACTGATTCATTCGGTGTATATTCCGAAGATAAGATTTTAAATAATCAACTTAGTATTGAAAATGAACCTAATCTGGGCGGATTTATATCTTTCAAAGTAAAACAGGGGGAACAAATTATACTTAAAGTGGGAACATCTTTTGTAAGCATTGAACAAGCGCGTAAAAATTTGGATGCCGAAATACCGGAATATAATTTTGATGCCGTGAAGGAAAGTCTGAAAGAGATCTGGAATAATCTGCTATCAAAAATCCAGGTTGAAGGCGATTTTAATGACGACAAAATAAAATTTTATACTGCTATGTATCATAGTTTTCAGCAGCCAAGAATTTATAATGATGTAGACGGCCAATATCCCCGTTTTGATGGAAATGCCCAAACCGATACTATAAAGAACGGAAACTATTATTGTGATTTTTCTTTGTGGGACACATTCCGTGCGCTGCATCCATTATATAATATTATTGCCCCGAAACAAAATGCCGACATAGTAAGGTCGCTTTTAATAATGGCAAAAGCCGGCGGTTGGCTGCCGATTTTTCCGCTTTGGAACAGCTATACTTCCGAAATGATTGGTGATCATGCAATATCTTTAATTGCCGAAGCATATATTAAAGGTGTTATCGATTTGAACGAACAAGATTATAAGATTTTAAAGAAAAATGCTACCGAAACTCCTGCTTCCTACGACGAATATGCCGACGGAAAAGGAAGAAGGGCGCTGATTTCTTACCTAAAATATGGCTACATACCGATTGAAGATTCAGTAAAGGAAGCTTTCCATGATAACGAACAAGTATCCAGAACGATGGAGTATGCGTATGATGATTTTGCCTTAGCTCAAATTGCAAAAAAGATGGGTAAAGAAGAAGACTATAATTATTTTATGAAAAGGTCTCAAAATTATAGAAATGTATTCGATCCGGCTGTTCACAATGTTAATGCCAGGCATGCCGACGGTACATTTGCTAAAGATTTTTTACGAGATAAGGAACTACCTTATATTACGGAAGGTACTCCCTGGCAATATAATTGGTTTGTTCCGCAGGATGTAAAAAGCCTTATTGAATTAATGGGCGGAACAGCAGGTTTTAACGGGGACCTTGATAAATTTTTTAAAGCCGATCAGTATTGGCACGGAAATGAACCGAGTCATCATATAGCATTTTTATATAATTATTCCGGCCAACCCTGGAAAACACAAAAAATTGTCGCAAGTGTGATGAAAGAAGAATACGATATGGGACCGGGGGGATTGAGCGGCAATGATGATTCAGGACAAATGTCAGCCTGGTATATTTTAGGGGCCCTAGGGTTTTATCCCGTTTGCCCGGTATTACCTGAATATCAAATATGCGGGCCAAAGTTTAAAAAAATTACTATAAAACTTGATGACGGTAAATTATTTATTATTACCGCTCCCAATTATTCACCTGAAAATATATACATTCAAAATATTGAATTGAATAATAAAAATTATAATTCTTATACATTCCCGCATGGATTATTAATTCAGGGAGGCAAGCTAAATTTTGAATTATCAGACAAGGCAAAAGAGTAGATTTTAACGGAAGCGCAATGCGGAGTTAAAAAAATCATAACAATTTTATAAATTTTAATATAGATTAGATAAATTTAGTTAATGTATTAATTTTAATAACGGGTTAAGAATGAGAAAAATATTTATAATCATTATTTCCTTTTTAAGTATCTATTTTTGTGAAGCTCAGCCGTTACCCCGCCCTGAATATCCGCGTCCTCAATTTGAGCGCAGTACGTGGATAAATCTTAACGGTACGTGGACTTATGCGTTTGATTTTGGTAATTCCGGCAAGGATAGGAATTTTCAGGATAGTAAGGGTTTTGAAGATAAAATCACAGTTCCTTTCTGCCCGGAAAGTAAATTATCCGGTGTTGAGCACAAAGACTTTATAAATAATATGTGGTACCAGCGTAAGATTTCAATTCCTGCCGGCTGGAGCGATAAAAAAATCTTATTGAAT
>Ga0181520_10000641_pt1 | contig 75556 bp, 60 predicted proteins | sample PEATcosm2014_Bin_29_FD_132451 | JGI IMG/M metagenome (GOLD analysis project Ga0181520, IMG submission 132451) | Peatland microbial communities from MTU Mesocosm Facility, Houghton, MI, USA - PEATcosm2014_Bin02_30_metaG | ecosystem: Environmental > Terrestrial > Soil > Wetlands > Peat | place... | reverse complement strand
GGCCGCAGGGCCGCTGCGCGGCCGCCTTGCTGGTGGTTCCGGGCTGCAGACCTTGATAGAATGGAACGAAGTTCGGGCTTGGCTGGCTTCGGAGAATACGGCGTCGGCCAGCCTTCCCGTTGGCGGATCGAAGTTTACGAGGGACAAACGCATGGACTTGTTCGATGCCGGTAATATAGTTCAGAACGCCCTTGACTCCGGTCGAATTGAAGAGGGCCGCACCCGCCTCGACGCCTGGCAAGCATTGCAGCCAGTAACTCGCGAAACGCTCCGCGAACTCCGCTACTACCGTCCGCTTCTCGGGCAATACGCTGAGGCCATCGTCGCGGCGAAAGCCATGATTCAGCTTCAGCCACCCCACGAATGGGAGCGAATGTGCGATCAACTTCGCCTTGGAGAGCTGTATCTTGCAATCGGCGCGATTGATGATGCATGGGCTGCCCTAGCAGTCGTTCTCGACTGGCCAGCTTTGCCCGACAACTATTCGGTAGGACTCGCACGCTCTACGGTTGAATTGGCGTTCGATATTTCCATCGCCGCGTCCGCACATGAGGCGCTGGCTGACAAAGCGTTCAAAAGCGGGGTGCAATTGCTCGACAGTGGATGTTCAACTTCATTTAATCTCTTCAAGAAGGGAAGGGATTGCGCTAAACGGCTTAACCGTCGCAAATTGCGCAAACGGTTTGAACGTGCTCTTATCGAAGAACGCAAACGACATTCATTATTAGATTGACGGCGCATAACGTAGCACGGCCACACCATTCGCCTCCTCGCGCTCGTCACAGTCAACACCAGCTTACTCTTATTGCAGATGAACAGACCGGCCGATGCCAACAACCCGCAGCCGCAGAGCGGGTCGCCGCTTGGTGGTGCAGGCCCTGGCAAGATGGTAAAATATTTGGCAGTCCCAGCCGTGTCCTGCTGCCAGGGTGCGGCGACGGCTGCGGGGACCGTTGGCGTCGCTGAGGAATATATGCGCAAAAGCTCCATAGCCATCATCGTCGTTGTGCTGTTTGTGGTTAGGGCTGCTCCAATCGCCGCGTTCTTCGGCTCAATGTGGTATATCGACCGCCAGCGGGTCCAAGATGCCGAGGCAGCGTTTGGTCCCTTGCTGTCGCTTGAGCCTCTGATTCTGTCGCAGCCCATTGCGTTTCATCGGTGTTGCCACTACATCGTCGAGTTTCCGGCGAACTGCAAACTGTCGGATGCGCGAGTAGCCGAATTGTGGTGCCTGAACAACCTTCCCGCTGGAAAGTGGCCCGCTGGAAACGACTTGGATCTTGTGATCAAGTCCCCGAGGGTGACTGATCGTTCGATTGTCCATCTGAAGTCGATTCAAACGCTCGCGGCTCTGGATGTCACGGGCTCGTCGATAACAGACGCGGGGATCGAAGAGTTGCAGAGCGCGTTACCGAATGTTTACGTAATTCGACGAAAAGCCGAATCCGCCAACAAGGCACGGTCGCAGAGCGAGTCGCCGCTTGGCACTGCGGGCCGTGGGAGTATGGTAAACTGATTCATGATTCAACCCGAATGACGATGGTACGGGCGGCGACGACCGTGCCAGCCGTTGGCACTGGTAGGAGCGGGCAATGTGGAAATGCTTGAAATGCGCGAGGCCCATCGAGGACAACTTCGACGCTTGCTGGTTCTGCGGCACGTCCCGTGACGGGATTGAAGACCCCGATTTTCACCCGGAAGAGCACATCCAACAAGGACCATGCGATATGATCGACGAACAGGAGCCGACCAAATCGACCCTGCCGCCGCTGCGAAATCAGTCCAATGCTTGCCGGAGCGAAGAAGGGATTGCGGCTTTGTTATTGCGGTTCCTGGGCGTCTATTTCACGGCATGGGCATTCATTTCCGCGGCAGACAAGATCGTTTTTTTACTAGCCGCAGCGAATAAGCATGACCTGGACTATGCGGTAACGAGGTATTGGAGCTATTTTGCGTATCCCGTGGCGGAGCTGATCGTTGGCCTCTATTTTCTCATCGGGGGACAATGGGTCTACGACAGATTGCTAGTCCCGATCCATCGCGAGTCACCAAACGACGGTTGTGACACGTCGGAAAATGGCGGGGCTACTCAATAGCCGCTAAGAAAAGGCTTCCGAATCGCTGCCAACAACCCGCAGCCGCAGAGCGGGTCGCCGCCTGGTAGTGCGGGCCTTTGGAAAATGATAGAATGACTGGCAGTTCAGACCGTTGAATAATCAAAGCTGCGGCGACGGCTGCGCCTCCCGCTGGCCGTGCGGGGAAATTCATCGAAGATGGGGGAAAAGCCATGAACAAATGTTGGACCGTGGCGCTGGTCGCAATCTTAATGCTGCCGAATCTCGCTACAAGCGCTGATGTAGCGAAGGATGCCTACGCGAAGGGAAAATCGTGTCTGGACAAGAAGGACTACGACGCTGCCATCCCTGCTTTTGCCGAAGCCATCCGGCTCGACCCGACGAATGCCGACGCGTATTGCGGCCGGGGCTTGGCTTACGTGAAAAAGGGCGAGCCCGACAAGGCCAAAGCGGAAGAGGATTTCGCCCAGGCCAAGAAGCTCGGCTACAAGGCTAAGTAAACTAATCGCGGCCAGCAGGAGCGTTCCCGCAGTGCCGCTGCGCGGACGCCTTGTCGGTGGTCCCGACGGCCGAACCCTGATAGAATGAGAATTAAATTGGGCCTGGCTGGCGTCGGAGAGTACGGTGGCGGCCAGCCCACCCGTTAGCCAAGGGAGATGAATTGATGGCTGAGCGACCGCGGTTGTGGGGCATTGACGTTGTGGCATGCGTTTACGCGCTGGCAACCGTCCTGGTGATTCTTCTCATTGGGGTCGGTTCGGACGTTGGGCGATTGTTCGGGATCATATTGGCACCGATATGCGCCTCTTTGGCTGCCGGGATCTTTTATCGCTTCAATCCTGTACGTATTCTGCTGTTGATCCTACTCGGCACCGCGGTGCTAGGCGATGCTCTGCTTATGGTCTACTTTTTGGCGGGCGCGTTTGAGGTCATCTCTGTGCCTGTCAATAAGGACCCGATGCAAGAGCTTCTGAGAATACCGCTTCGATTCAGCTTGACGGTCGTTATGTTTCTGTATTTGCGCAGAGCAGACGTTCGGAATGCGTTCCGTCGAAATAGGGAACCGATTCCAGACGCCGAGATGGTGGAGTGACAATGGCAAGCCCAACCAGCGGCCAACAACGCACGGCGACAAGGTTCGGCTGCGCCGAATCGCCTTCGGCGACCGCCGTGCCTACCGTTGGTCAACAAGACTATCGGCGAACACCGATGAGTCAAAGCCCAGAACTGATCTGGTTTTCGATCCTTTGCACATACCTCCTTGCCGTCGGGTTGCCTTGTCCACTCGCTGATCATGCTTCGTGTAGTTTTCGGATTCGTGAATCTTCCGAACGCTGATGTTGCGGAAATAGCTGCCAGACTTTGCGCCGAGCTTATCGGTTTGTTATGTTTGATCCGCTTTGGATCACATCGTATGAATATGACCAGAGTTATTAGAAACGAAATGGAAGAACTTCGGTGCGGAAATGCCAGGGAGGAAGCAGGGGCACGACTGGAAAGTGGAGAAGGTCAATCATGATTGAATTGACAGCGTCAGGGTCACACCTTGAATTTCAACTTTCTTGACAGTTGAGATTTAAGGTGTGACCCCGCCCGTGACCCCGCCCTCTATGCCGGCGCCCTGGCTGTAGTGGGCCTTGTCGTGTCGCTCATTATGGTGCCTTCGGCGAACTGATACAGCCGCGCATTGCCCGCTTTCCCCACCAGACGGAGGGAGCCCATCCGCTGAAGACAGTAGACAATCCGCTGCGCCGACCAGCGTCGCACGCCCAGCGATTCGGCCAGGTGGGCCGTATGAAAAGGCGATGGCAAGGGGCAGCGGATCAGGCGGACCAGGTCGGCCGCCGTCCGCAAGCGATGCTTTCCGCGAATCGCCACCAGCCGTTGGTCCTCGACTTCGTGGTCGTTTTCCCGCCACCGCCGCCGACGGCCATGGCCGGGGTAGCGCCATTCTTCGATATCGACCAGCAGCACTTCCAGTGTCAGGCCGCGGTGCGGAAAGACACTGGTGAAATGGACCATTTCATCGAAAAGGTCCAAGAGGCGGCCGCGCCTGGGACTGAGCCGCCGGGCGAGCGCCTCGCCGCCTTTGACGGCCGTTTTCACCAGTACCTTGGCGGCGATGATCGGCTTGACGATCGTCACACGGTGTGACTCGAGCAGGGTGCGAATCTTGTCGCGGATTGCCCCCAGCGAGCCGTGCTGGATTTCGATCAAACGCCCGCGCGTGACCGCGTCGATCCGATAGCCGGCCAGCGCGACCTCGTACTGGGCCTTGCGGCCGGCGTAGAGCAGCTTCAACTCGCGGTGGAGCGACGTTTCCATAGAGGAAATGACGAATGACGAATGACGAATGACGAATGACGAATGACGAATGACGAATGACGAATGACGAATGACGAATGACGAATGACGAAGAAGTTGTCGGAACTTAACGAGCTTGGGATGAGGAATTTTGCAATTTTTTAACCAAATTCCGCCCAGTATTCTTTCTCGCCGCTGTTAACTTCCATCGTGATTAACCGGCCTTCCCGCTATGCGCGTCTGCCTGGAAATGCTCGACCTCGACGTCGATTGCGACGGCGGCCATGGTCGCGTACTCGGGGTTCAGTTCGATGCCAATGAATCGTCGCGCGTTTTCCTTGGCAATGCGGCCGGTGGTCCCGCTACCGGCGAACGGATCGAGCACTAGGTCGCCCGCGTTGCTGCATGCGAGTATTATCGGCCGGACCAGACGGTCGGGGAATGTCGCATAGTGGCGGGCGGACGAATCACCGGCCGGAATCGCCCAGACGTCGGTGGGCAGGCATCCTTTGGGGTTCAACTTGAACGTCTTGCCGTGGCGCATCCGCGAAGCCTTACCGTTCGGCCGTTCCACGCTCTTCGGGCCTCCGTACACCTGACCGTTACCCCATCGTTTCTTCGTCGCCTCGGCGTAGGGTACCCGGATGGCGTCCGCGTGGAAGGTGTAGTTGCCAGCGCGCTTTGTGAGGAAAAGAACATGTTCATGCCCGCAACGCCAGCGGTTTCGGGGGCTTTCCGGCGGCGGATCGAGCTTGCTCCAAATTAGGTCGTTCCGCACAACCCAGCCAATCTTGCTCGCAGCTAGTGCGAGACGGTGAGGCACCAGGAGCAAATTCTGCTTTTCGTAGGTGTCGCCGACCACGAAAAAGCAACAGCCTTTTTCGGCCGTTACTCGCAGCAAACCTTCCAAAACGCCGCTAAGGTTCACGATGTAGTCGTCAACTGTGGCTTCCCTTCCGAGTTGACCGTCGACGCCGTAGTCTCTATGACGAAAGTACGGTGGTGACGTGACGGTCAAATCCACGCTACTGGAAGACAGCACGCCAAGCACCTCCTGGGCATTGCCGCAGATGATGCGATCATCCTTTATCACGGGTTCCTCCTTGAAGGACGTTTTGCACTACTTTCCAAGAACGCGATAAGTCGCGGTAAAGGGGTACTCTTGGCCTGCATTCACTAAGTTGCTCGGCGTCAGCGATGGAACTCGCATACTTCATGGCAGTTGCCGTTCCAGCAGCAGTTCCCCTCGATCGGTCTCGATCGTGGCACGATCACTTCGGATCTCAATAATGCAGAGCGGATCGCCATTATTCGGATGAACGAAAACCCGCCATAGCCCGACCGCACGCTCAATGAGCACGTCTGGTGAATCAGGGTCCGCCGGATTACCCATTACTGCACGCAAACCATCCAGTTCTTGAAGCGTCAGATTTTCTGTTCGATTGTAGTCGTACTCTATCGCCCCATCTGGATCGTAAGTCGGCACGCGTAAATCCACTGTCCGATAAACCGTAGGGGGGGGGATCGCAACCAACAATCGATCGTCGCCTCCACGATCGACAACTAGCCTGTTGTAGCGATCAAGCAATTCACGCAAGCATGACCCAGGATTCTCTGCTCGCTGATCCAGCGTCGGATCGAGAGCCGCGGCAACAAGGCCCCGCAAGAACTCGGTCTGTACGGGCAACCCAGATAATTGGGCGAGCAATACTTCGGCAAGCTTGCCGCCGGAAAATGTTTGCCAATCCTTCGGTAGTTTCAGCATGACTTGTTCCTAATTTGGGAGCATTCTACCACGTTCCGATAATGGGAGCAAATGGAAAAATCAGTCCACACTCCCGATTATCGTGCCCTCCGTGACGAGTTGCAGAAGACTCGAACAGTTTCGGGGCTTTCCCAGCGAGATTTGGCCATGAGGCTCGGCACTCCCCATAGTTGGGTAGCCAAGGTCGAAAACGGCGAACGGCGCATCGATCTGGTCGAGTTCTGTTGGTTCGTGGCCGCCTGTGGTCAAGATCCCAATGCCGTGTTTCGCGAACTCTTGAGGCAAAGGCCGACACTGGCTGCATTCAGCGCTAAGGGGCGATCAAAATGACAATGCCCCTTGAGCCCGCACGGCAAAAAGCTCTGGCCGCGGCATTCAAGATGCCCTCCATGCAAACCATAATGTCTCGAAAAACGAGCATTACCAATGCGTTCGTATGCGCTGTGATTCCGGTACTGCGCCCCTCGCTTACTGAAGTCGATGAGGCGCTTTGCATTTTGGGGATGGACCCATCGGATGTGCGGTGTGCTTACTGCGGGGACAAGCCAAGCGAATGGGACCATCTTCGTCCGTTGGTGGTAAGACGCCGACCGACGGGATACATTTCCGAGATTGCTAACCTTGTGCCTTGCTGCGGTAAGTGCAATCAAAGCAAGGGCAATAAGCCGTGGCGAGAGTGGATTGTCAGCCGCGCAAAGTTGTCGCCCACCGGCCGTTGTCTCGATGGCGTGGCCGACAGAATCGTACGCTTGGAAGCCTACGAGCGGTGGCGAAATCCAACAAAGGTCGACTTCGAATCGATTCTCGGATTTGACAAATGGGAAGACTACTGGTCCCAGTGCGAAAGCGTCATTGACGAGTTCCGTCGCTGCCAGGAGATCGCGGATTCGATTCGCAAAAAAATCGTCGAGCAGCTCGGTGGGAATCACAAGTAGCATTCGCAATTGCCGACGCTAGCACAGGACTGCCTCCGCGTGGTTTGTGTCGTTGCCGATTATCGCACGCTTCGTGCAAGACATTCCAGTCGCCAAAGACTTCCAGGGCAAAGCCGTCTATGGTAAAATGTATTTGCGTTTGATGCTCATATAACACCGCAACCGGGAGGGCAGAGCTTTCGCTAGTTTATTCAGAACTCGACGATCAGACCGGCTGCCAGAGCGTCTTGATTTGGCCCGTGAGGTTCTCCGTGAGTCACAGTTTAGCCGCGACCAGTTGCCGTACACGCCAGAATTTGAACGACTCAAGAAGAAGTATATGAAGGTTTCCCGGCGGGTTGTCGAGGACTCCGAATTCTGGCAGCTCCTGACGCGAGCGGGCAAGCGTGGCGGGTTGGCACGCGATAAAACGAGGAAAACGCGAGTTCGGTCGCCAGCGCTGACAACCGAGCAGCAGCTTGAGTTGATGCGACTTCTCCCCGACGGTACTGGCAGCCACGATCAATTGCCGTATACCGAGCTCTTCGATCACCTTCACAGGCAGTTCACGAAGTTAACTCGGACCCGACTGGACGCTCGCGAGTTCTGGCGAGTGCTTTCGAGGGTGGCAAAGCGGTCGCGCAAGCCGAAACCAGTGTTCCAGACGGCGCCGTTGGGTGGCCTAGACCCTCGTTTGGTCGAAATCATGGAGTTTCAGAACCCCTGGTGGACCGGGAAACCGTGTAAGCCAACCCCATTATTTCGCCGTTGGGCGTTCGGGAGAGTCGTTACTCAGTTGTCCCTGGACCTAACGCCGATCGTGGCCGTGCGCGGTCCGCGCCAAGTTGGCAAGACAACGATCCAAGAACAATTGATTGAACAACTTCTGAAACTCGATCATATTCCACCCTCTCAAATTTTCCGCATGGAGTTCGATGACGCGCCGTCGCTGGGATCATATACGCAGCCGGTCGTTACGCTCGTGCGTTGGTTCGAGGAGAATGTGCTGAAGGGCTCTCTCAATGCGTTCGCGAACCGAAACGAGCCGGTTTACCTGTTCTTCGACGAGGTCCAAAATCTCAAGGACTGGGCGGTCCAGTTGAAGACCTTGGTTGACCACCGAAAGGCAAAGATCGTCGTGACGGGCAGTTCGGCGCTGCGTATCGGAGGTGGCAGCGGCAGTCTTGTTGGCCGTGTTTCGATGCTTGAATTGGGTCCCTTCCGGCTCAACGAGATTGCAGGAGTACGCGGGCTTGGCGATCTACCCGCCTTCGAGCCCGACACAACCGTCGAGGACTGGACCGGCCGAGATTTTTGGCTTGATCTGGCCGCCTACGCCCAACAACACAAGAGAGTGCTGCGGAAAGCCTTTGACGTCTTTTCGGAAGTCGGCGGCTATCCCGTGGGCCACAAACCCCAGGCCAAGCGATCCGAACTGGGGACGCAGATCGCCAACGACGTGGTTAAACGAACGGTCCGCCAGGACTTGAGGGCTGGCCAAGGCGGAAAGAGGCAGCGGAGCGAGATCATTGAGGAAACCTACCGGCAAATCTGCCGCTATGCCGGACAGGAAATCACGCCGAATCGGATCCGGCAGGAGGTCGAGAACGTGCTCGGCTTGGGCGTGCCGCAGAATGCGGTGCGGAATGCTATTCGCTTCCTTGCCGACGCGCTTCTGGTCCATGAGATTTTTCCGATGGAAGCACTGGCGAAACGCCAGTCGCATTCGCCGAAACTTTGCCTTTGCGACCACTTCGTCCGCGAGGCCTGGCTGCAAGAGAAGTTACCGGTTTCGTTGTCCGAGTTAGCCAACGCGCGCGAAGAAATCTGCACGGCGGCAGGCCACCTGATCGAGAGCGACATCGGCTACTATCTGAAAGGGATTCCAGGGCTGAATGTAAGCTGGTTCCCCAAGCGAGGTGAAGAGCCAGAGGTCGATTTCGTGCTGACGATTGGCCTCAAGCGAATTCCGATCGAGGTCAAGTATCGGCGGGGCCAGCTCAAGCCTGAGCATTTGCGAGGCATTCAATCCTTCTGCAGTCAGGCCAAATACAATGCGCCGTTCGGACTCCTGATCACGCAGGATATCTCCGGTGCCATCGCCGACAACATTATTGCGTTGCCGGCCTATGCGCTGCTGTCGGTGCGGTAACGCATGGGCAGCCGCTTATTCCGTCGGTGGTTCGATACCGAATTCGCGGATCGTCAGCAGGCTGGCAAACGGATAGCCCCGCTGGGTGAATGCCTCGCGTCCCCCTTCCATGCGGTCGATAATGGCCACGACGCGGACGATTTTCAACCCGAAGGCCTCGCAACGCTCGATGGCCTGCAACGACGAGCCGCCAGTGGTGACCACGTCTTCAACGATCACCGCGTCGCAGCCGGGCTCGACGGGCCCTTCGATGTAGCGGTTCGTGCCATGGCCCTTGGATTCCTTGCGGACCATGAAGCCGGTGATCGGCGTACCGCGCACGGCCGACATCGTAATCACGGCCGCCGTGATCGGGTCGGCGCCGATCGACATCCCGCCCACCGCCGCGGGCAACGGCCCTAGTGCCGCCAATAAATCCAGAATCCCTTCGGCCACTAAGCGGGCGCCGTGGGCTTCAAGCGTCACTTGCTTGCCGTCGAGGTAATATGAAGCCTGCTTGCCGGAAGCGAGCGTGAATTGGCCGAACTTGAGGGCCTTCTGGCGGAATAAAGAAATCAAGGCGTCTCGGTCGTACATGGTTTAGAGATTAGAACTTAGAGCTTAGAACTTAGAACTTAGAGCTAGATTCCGGTGCGAATGGCGGTTGCCAAGAACTAAGAGGCTGTCCGAAAAGCCTCCTCAACATGTCCCCTCTCCCTCCGGGAGAGGGTTAGGGTGAGGGCGATTTGCCGCGAAATTGGGCATTTTCAGGGTGTCCTGCCGCATAAGCCCTCACCCCCTGCCCCTCTCCCGGAGGGAGAGGGGAGACTTTTCGGATAGCCTCTAAGACCTAAGTTCTAAGACCTAAGACCTTCCTACAAATAGGTTTGAATGATGTCGTTCCAGCGGCACTGTGCTCTGAGAACCAGTTCGATCACTTCACGGACCGCTCCCCGGCCGCCGCACTCATGGGTCGTGTAATGCGCCGTCTGGCGGACTTCGCCGCAGGCGTCGGCTACGGCCACGCCAAGCCCTACCGCGCGGATGACGGGCAGATCGGGCAGGTCGTCGCCCACATAGCAGACGCGGTCGCGGGTGAGTTTCAGTTCCGCCAGGATCTGCTTGAGGGCCGTGAGCTTGTCGGGCACGCCCTGGCGGATGATCTCGATGCCCAACTCGGCCGCCCGGACCTTCAGGCTTTGCGTGCTGCGGAGGGTGACCATGCCGAACTGGTAGCCCGCCTTTTGCCAGAGCTTGATCCCCATCCCGTCGCGGACGTGAAAGGCCTTCGATTCGATACCCTGGTTGTCCAAGAAAATCTGGCCGTCAGTCAATACGCCGTCGACATCGGACAGCAACAAGGCAATGGTTCGGCAGCGTTCGTCGAGAGTCATGTGCCAAATTATAATGCAAACGCCTGGCCACTTACAAGCGACACCTTATCGCTAATACGTAAACGTCCCCGCCGGCCCTGTGCCGGGGGAACGCATGTTTGACCACTACCAGCAACAGCAACTCCCCATTTCCGCCGCCCTTCGCGTGCCGCCTGCCCGGCCCGGAGGGCCGGGCAGGCGGCACGCGAAGGGCGGCGAGGAAACGTTGCACGGGCGGCGAGTGTAGTGGCCAAACATCGCTCCACTGGCGACCCGCAAGCGGGTACCCCGGGGCAGTGGGGGCGTTTACAGGTTGAGTTATCAGTGGTACGGCAACCACGGCCGCTGTCATTCGAAGATGCCCGCGCCAAAGCTATCGTTGACGCGCGTCTCGACCGCGCGGGGGCCGCGCTGCGAGCTGGCGGGGGGGTGATGCGGGCCGCGGGGTTTCTCGGCTACCTCAAGCTTGGGCGATTGGACTTTCGCCGCGACAGTCGAGGTGGACCCGTTTTGCATCGGCTGAATCGCTGGGGCGGACCCGTTTTGCGTGGGCGGAACCCACGTCGCATCTTCATCGAAATCGTCGTAGGTGGGCACGTAGCCCGGCAGTTTCGCGCGGGACTTCTCTTCCTCGTAGGCCTGAATCACCCGCTGCTGGATCATCTCCCGGCAGGCGGAATTGATAGGATGGGCGATATCGGCATAGAGTTTGGCCCGGCCTTCATCGTCTTTCAAGGCGTGCTGCTCCCGCTGCCGCGCGCCGCATTGGTTGCAGAAGGCGGCCCGCAAGTGGTTCTTGCAGCCACACTGGAGACAATGGGCCGTGAGCTTGCGGCTGGGCATAGCCACGAAAGGACCCGTGACGCCTTCGATAATCTTCAGATCACGAACGACGAAGGCGTCGTCCAGGGTGATCGAGCAGAAGGCCTGTAGGCGCTCTCCCGCTTCTTCCATGAGCTTGACTCGCACCTCGGTGATTTCCACGGCGCACCTCCGCAATGACCCTACACGGAACTTCGCACAGCAACCACACAACCTACGCCACGGGCCTGCAACCGCCGGGCCACCAGCCGCGCCTGGCATGCGCTGCGGAAAAGCCCAAAATACGCGGTTCCACTGCCGCTCATGCCGTGCCCCAGGCAATCCTCATCGGCCAGAAGCCGGCCGAGCCTGATAATCCACGGCGACAACTGCTCGGCTGCCTCCTGCAGCCGGTTGAATAACAAGCCACCAACCTGCCGAACATTCCCCTGGCGGAGCGCGTCGAGCAAGGGTTCCAAGGGCCGGGGCGACGTGGCCGGCCGGCAAACCCCGTACACGGCGGCAGTCGCCAAACCTTCCGGTGGCCGCACGACCACGAAGTTCATCAAACCCAGCCCAGGCATCGCTTCAACCTGCTCGCCACGGCCGCGGCAAACAGCCGCTCCGCGGTTGAGGAAAAAAGGCACGTCGCTGCCCAGTTCGGCCGCCAAGGAAGCCAATTCGGGCATCGACAGGCCAAGTTTCCAGCCGAGGTTCCCCGCCACCAACGCAGCGGCCGCATCGCTGGAACCACCACCCAAACCTGCGGCGCTGGGAATCCGCTTGATCAGCCGGATCCTGGCGCCTTGTGTCGTTCCCGTCCGCCGGCGAACCAACTCCGCCGCTCGCAGCACGAGATTCTTGCCATCGCGCGGCACTTCTGCAAAACCACTGCCGCCGCTGGCCGCTAAACCCCACTGGCACTCCAACTCCAGTTCTTCGCTCGAACTGTCTCGAAAGCATAAGGTGTCGTACCAAGTGATCGGGCACATGAGCGTTTCGATCTCATGGTACCCGTCGCTCCGCTTGCCCAACACTTCAAAGAACAAGTTCAGCTTCGCAGGCGTCTGGATCACGATCTCCACCGCATCCCGGTGGATCAGCATCTTCTTGCGCTCCTCGACTTGTTTCCTGACCTGACTCGCGCCAAGAGTAATGGACCGTAATTCCAAATCACACTTTGGACCGCGCGTATTTTAACGTCCGGAAAATGTTTCGTCAATCTGACTTTGGCATTTCAAAAATAATGCAAGAGGCTCCCATCGCGGCAACAGCGAACCTGAGGGACGAAAAGTGGGTGCCGCTGCTGCGCCAGGTCCACAAACGCCTTGCGGCACTAATCTCTACGCTGGTTGGCTCACCAGGAATAAACGGAGGATGCCACCCTAATGCCGCTAAAATCGACTAAAGTCACCCCTGGAAGACGGTGCCTCCTGCCGGTAATATGCGGATCGGCTACCGCCACTAATTACGGCCCTCCTGTCCTTGTTGTGCTATGCGCCGCGAGCCAAATCGGTAAGATATAGACGACCGAAGGTACTTCGATCATTCTTCCATCCAGTAGGACACTGCCGCAAAAGAGAAATGAATACAGATCCACACGAACCGATTGATATTCGCGAAAGAGGGCGCGGCGCCGATGGCACGCCCCTCATGTTGGACCGGCGGTTGTTCATGCAGTTCCTGGCCTTGGGCAACTGCACGGACTGCGGGCCGTTGATCCGGGCATTGGACGAGGCAAAAGCAGCCGGGGCGCTTTACGAAGACGTTAACGATCCGCGCGGCGTTGCCTTGCTCACCATGAGCGAGGACCCCGACTATTTTGTCGCAACCATTCGCCCCCTGCTCAATCGGCCGCCGTTTTCCGCCCTGACGCCAAAACCGGAGTACACAATGCTGGGGCGGACCTACGCGCAAGGCTACGAGCCGGACCTGGAAGACGCCCTGATCGCCCGGCCGCGAAGCCGAATCCTCGACGCCGCGTTAAACTGGGTAGTTTGGTACCCGTTGCGGCGTGCCGGGTCCTTCGAGCGGTTGTCGGCCGACGAGCAACGCGTTATCCTCATGGAGCATAGCGGCATCGGCCGCGCCTTCGGCAAGGCGGGGCTGGGTCACGACATTCGCCTGGCCTGCCACGGGCTGGACAAGAACGACAACGATTTCGTGATCGGCCTGCTAGGCTCAAAACTCTATCCGCTCTCGGCCATCGTGCAGCGCATGCGCAAGACCAGGCAGACCTCGCTACACATCGAGCGGATGGGGCCGTTCTTCGTTGGCAAAGTGGTTTGGCAAGGCAAGTAAGGATTGGCGCGGAAATAAGTGTCGCCTTTCGCTCTGCAAAGGTGGCGCAACTTTCGCGGAGCGAAAGGCGACTATTCGGCAGTTATTGATTTTCCGATCCTAACAGGAGCAACCGTACATGGCAAACCTTCATCTGGGCGTCAATCTCGAATTTGTGCGGCACGACGACAAACCGTTCGAATGGGGCGTGGAAAAGGCCGCCGCCCTGGGCTACGATTACATTGAACCGATGGTCCATTGGGGCCGCGAGTTGCTCAGCGAGGCCGGCTACTTCCACAGCGTCTCCATGCTCGACGATCCCTACCGCATCCGCCGCGCCTGCGAGCGGTTTGGGGTCAAGCTCTCAGGCATTTCCGCCCACACGCCGTTGTGCAAACCGGAGATCAGCGTCGAATATCTCAAGCAGGCCATCCGTTTTGCGGCCGAATGCGGCGCGCCGGTGGTCAACACCGACGAAGGTCCCAAGCCGCCCTGGACCAGCGTGGAAGAAGACCACACGCTGATGCGCTACACGCTCCGCGAGGCCGCCAACCTGGCCGAGCGCCGCGCCATCAAGATCGGTCTCGAACCGCACCAGCAATACAGCAAGAGCATCGCGGGACTGGATCGCATCTACAGCCTGGTCGATTCGCCGGCCATCGGCATCAACTTCGACACGGGCAACAGCTACCTCGGCGGCGAGGACCCGATCGCCTGGCTGAAACACGTCAAGGACCGGCTCGTCCACGTGCATGCCAAGGACATTTCCGCCGGCCAGTCCGACGCCCAGCGGGGCAAAGTGAGCGGAACGCCGGTGGGCTGCGCCTGTGGCGACGGCGTGATCGATTGGGCCGCCGTGATCGAGGTTTGCCGCTGTGCGCCCTACGACCTCGTGCTGAGCGTCGAGTGCGGCACCGTCGAGCAGGCCAAACGCAGCGGGGAATTCTTAAGGAAACTACTGTGACGACCTTTCCCCCAAATCTCGATCAGATGATCCGGCCTTGGATGGAAGTGGGTCCGTATGCCTCTGCGGACGAAGTGCTTCTCGATGCGATGTTGGCACTCGAAGACGTTAATAAACGGGAAGACGATCTTCGCCACGAGGTTCGACAGCGGGTGGCAAGAGCGAATAGCGGACTCTCAATGCCCTTGGACCGCAACGCTTTCAAGGCCGAAGCTCGAAAAAGACTCGCTGCCGAAAGGTGACCGCTCCTAGCACCGGACCAAAAAAACTTCCGTGTTTCTGCGAGGCTGGCATCCGCGGTCTGCGGCAATTATAATTTACTAGTGTAGTGTCTCACGCAGATTAGTTTTTTGCTGCAATCGCTGGAGTCCCGCCTTTAGGCGGTATTTACCGGCTAAAGCCGGGACTCCAACAAACACGGCAATTCGGAGACACTACACTAGGTAGTGTTCGTCTGGCTGTCATCTCTTCTCAGCTTCTATCGGGATCGTCGATGGGCTATAAAAATCTCCTGGAATGCGTTCACGATCTGGAGGCCAAGAAGGAGCTTGTGCGGATCAACGAGCCTGTCGATCCGCACTTGGAAATGGCCGAAATCCAGCGGCGCATATTCCGCGCCGGCGGTCCAGCCCTGCTCTTCACCTGTCCCAAGGGTTGCCGCTTCCCCATGCTGGGAAACCTCTTCGGCACGATGAGCCGCATGCGGTTCCTCTTCCGCGATACGCTAGACGCAGTCAAGCGGCTGGTCAAGCTCCAGGTCGACCCGGTCGATTTCCTACGGCGGCCGATGAGCTACGCCAACACCCCGTTCACGGCCTGGCACGCCTTGCCCAAACGCGTCAAACGCGGTCCCGTACTGGAGTGCCAGACGACCATCGACCAGCTCCCGCAACTCAAGTCGTGGCCCGACGACGGCGGCGCCTTCGTCACCTTGCCGCAAGTCTATACGGAAGACCCCGGCCACCCGCAAGCGGGTACCCGGGGCCTAATGCGTTCCAACCTCGGCATGTATCGCGTGCAACTCAGCGGCAACCTGTATGAGCCTAACCGCGAGGTCGGGCTGCACTACCAGATCCACCGTGGCATCGGCGGGCACCACGCCGCGGCCTTGGAACTCAACAAGCCCCTGCGCGTGAATGTGTTCGTCGGCGGTCCGCCGGCCATGGCCGTGGCCGCCGTGATGCCGCTGCCCGAGGGGCTGAGCGAATTGGTCTTCGCCGGCGCGCTGGGCGGCCGCCGCGTACCGATGGTCAGCATGGGCGACAAGCTCCCCATTCATGCCGAGGCCGACTTCTGTATCAGCGGTTTCATCGACCCGACCCGCCGCCTGCCCGAAGGACCGTTCGGCGACCACCTGGGCTACTACAGCCTGGCCCACGATTTCCCCGTGTTGATCGTCGAGCAGGTCTACCACCGAAAAGACGCCATCTGGCCGTTCACGGTCGTGGGCCGGCCGCCGCAAGAGGACTCGATGTTCGGCACTTTGATCCACGAGTTGGTCGAATCGGTGGTGCCCGGCACGGTCGCCGGCGTGCGGGCGGTGCATGCGGTCGAGGCGGCGGGCGTACACCCGCTCTTGCTGGCCATCGGCAGCGAGCGCTACGTGCCCTATGCCGGCCGGCAGCGGCCGCGGGAACTGCTCACGCAAAGCAACGCTTTGCTGGGCCAGGGGCAGTTGTCGCTGGCCAAGTATCTCTTGATCGTGGCCGGCGAAGACAATCCGCAGTTGAATGTCCGCGACGTGCGCGACTTCTTCCGCCACGTGCTGGAGCGGGTCGATTGGCGGCGCGACTTGCACTTCCAGACCTGCACTACGATCGACACGCTGGACTACAGCGGCGACGGGCTGAACCAGGGGTCGAAGGTCGTGGTCGCCGCGGCCGGCGAACCGTTGCGGACCTTGCCGGTGGCCATCGATAGCCGCCTGACTTTGCCGGAAGGCTCGGGTTTCCGCCGGCCGATGGTCTTCCTGCCGGGGATTCTTCTTGTCGAAGGGCCCGCCTGGAAGAGCGAAGAGGGTGGCCCGGACCGGGCCGTCGACCGCTTCTGCCTGGGCTTGAGCCGCCGCGACGCGATCAACAATTTTCCCCTGGTGGTAGTCGTCGATCATGCGGAATTCGCCGCTCGCAACCTCGACAATTTCCTTTGGACGACCTTCACGCGGAGTAATCCGGCCACCGACATCTACGGCATCGAGGCCTTCGTGCGCGACAAGCACTGGGGTTGTTTCGGCGCGCTGGTGATCGACGCCCGTACGAAGCCGCAGCATGCCCCGCCGCTGGTGGAAGACCCCGCGGTGACGCGGCGGGTGGACGCCCTGGCCGCTCCCGGTGGGCCGTTGCACGGTCTGGGTCTGTAAGAATGAACATCATCTCTTGTGACGAAACGTATTCCGGACAGATCCTGGCGATCTTCAACGAGGCGATCGTCACTTCCACGGCGCTATACGACTATCAGCCGCGGAGGCCCGAAGCGATGGCGGCCTGGTTCGAGGCCAAGCGCAAGGGAAATTTTCCCGTGCTTGCTGCCGTGGCGGAAAACGGCGAGCTGTTGGGCTTTGCCAGCTACGGCGTTTTTCGCGCCTTTCCGGCGTACAAGTACACGGTGGAACATTCGGTCTATGTTGCGGCCGGGCATCGCGGCCAAGGGATCGGCAAGCGGCTCTTGCGGGAGATCGTCGCCCAGGCCGAACGGCAGAACTACCACGTGCTTGTCGGTTGCATCGACTCGCTGAACGCGGCCAGCATCGCTATGCACTGCGCTTTCGGCTTTCAGCATGCCGGTACCATCCGGCACGCAGGCTTCAAGTTCGGCGCTTGGCTCGATCTGGATCTTTACCAGTTGATTTTGAGAACGCCGGCAGCCCCCGCGGATGGCTGAGGCGGGGAACCTCACCCGCAGTATTCAACCGAATTCCTGTCTTCAGGAACGTTGCCTTGACAGCGCCCGCGCGGTATCCTTGAACGATAGGTAATCAACGGAAAGGCAATACGATCATGGAGCAGTCAATTACGGTCACCCTTCCTGCCGACGTCCGACAGGCATTGGATGATTTCGTTCGCCAAGCGGGACGTTCATCGGATGACGTCGTCGGTCAGGCCGTCAAGGAACATCTTTTCCGGGAGCGACTTCGTTCCATGCAAGAACGTGGGGCAGCCGAGGCCGACCTGGATGCCATCTATCGCGAAATGGCTGCGGACGAGGCCCGCGAAGCCGACGCCCACGAGTGGGCCGAGGCCACGTTGGGGGATGTCTACGATGCAGCGAGGTAATGTCTGGCGGGTCAATTTCGAGCCGTCCGTCGGCGGCGAAGTCCGCAAGCAACGGCCCGCAATCATCGTTAGCAACGACGCTTCGAATCGGCACCTCAACCGCGTGCAGGTGGTTCCCCTGACGAGCAACGTGGATCGGCTTTTCCCGAGCGAAGCTTACGTAACCCTTGACGGCAAACAGAACAAAGCGATGGCGGACCAAATTACCACGGTGAGCAAAGTCCGCTTGTCGAACCCAATCGGCCGCGTGTCGCCCAGCGACATGCTGGAAGTCGAACGAGCGATCAAGACGCAGTTGGGACTGCTCGGTGGGCGGCATCCGTAGCAGGACTTGGGCAGATTGGGACCGAGGACATGCGGTCTCCTCCCATGTTACGACCGCCGGCGCATGCCTCGACCCCAATTCGGCGTCATTAAGGTGGTCTACATCAAACTCTTGATTCGAGGATCGGTCAATGCCCCACAAGGGACGCGCGGTGACAAGGTGGTTCGGGATCGCAGTGGCTCTGGGTTTGGCTGGCGCCGTGGTCGGGGGCGAGGGTCCCAACGTGGCAACAGCGGCAGCGGCGGCCAGGCCGGCGGCAGGGGCGAAGCCCTCTGCGGCCGCTCTCGTTACCGTGCTTGACACGCGGAGTGTCTGGCACAGCTACGCGGTCCTGAAACTCCCGCTGATTCAGCGCGACGATGGCCTGAAGCCCATGCGAACCAACGTCTCATGGTTGAACCACGACGGCGAGGTCCTGCCGGACGCGTGGAAGAATCCGAACTTCGTGGACGGCTCCTGGCTGCGCGGCACGATTCCGGAAACGTGCCAGGCGCCGCTGGTGGGTCGCCTCTACTTGCGCGGCCGGTTCGAGGTCACTGACCCCGCCAAGGCTGGCGAACTGCGTCTGACGATCAGCTATCGCGGCGGCATTATCGTGTACTTCAACGGCCAGGAGATCGCGCGCGGTCATCTGCCCAAGGATGCGACAATCGGCCCGGCGACGGTCGCGGAGGCCTATCCGCTTGCGGCCTATGCCCTGCCCGACGGCAAGCTCGTGCCCGGTGACTGGCGCGCCGACTCCTATCCCAAGAACTTGGCCCTCCGCGAGCGGGTCCTCAGCGACGTCGTCGTCCCCCGCGAGTTGCTCCGTAAAGGCGTCAACGTCCTGGCCGTTGAGGCCGTTCCTTCGCCCTACCATAAGGTCGTGGATCAGACTGGCCGCCCCGACTACAAGCCCCGGAATCAGATCCAGAGGGAGTTCGGCTCGCCCTACACACTGCGCTGGGCGACGATCGGTATCGGCGACGTGCGCGTGACGGCCGCCGGGGCCGAGGGGCTGGTCGCCAATGTCGGCCGACCGTCCGAAGTGCGGGTCTGGAACAGCGACGTTCTGTCTCTGGACTACGACACGAGCATACCCGATCGCTGCGAGCCGCTGCGGCCGGTCGTCATCGCGGCGGCCCGCAACGGTTGGTTCTCCGGCAAAGTCCTGCTCGGCTCGCCCGCGGCCGTCAAGCATCTGAAGGTCTCGCCGGGCGATCTCAAACAGGGTACTGCGACAATTTCAGCGGCCCAAGTGCGCATCCGCTATGCCGCCCCGGGCGGCAACATCACGGGCGTGCTCGACGATTATCGCTACGGCAGTATCTTGCGTGCCCGCCATGCCGTTTTGGGCGGCGACGTCAACGACAATTCGGCCCATCAGGGGGCCACGCAACTTGGCTACCTGTTGGAATCGCCGGCGGCGGAGTTTCCGCCAAGCCGCTCCGGCGGCGGAACCGTGGTCCCGATCTGGATCACGGTCCACGTGCCCAAGGAGGCCAGGCCCGGCGCCTATGCTGGCCGGGTCACCGTCGAACTGGAGGGCTCCAATCCCATCGACGTGCCCGTTCAGCTCGATGTCTCCGATTGGTCGCTGCCGGCCACACAGGACTACCGCACCTGGGTCGAATTGGTCGAGTCGCCCGACACGCTCGTACAGGAGTACCATCTCGACTTCTGGTCCGACAGGCACTTCCAAATGATAGCCCGCGCCATGGATTTTCTGGGCGAGGTCGGCAGTCGCGTGGTCTATGTGCCGCTGATCTGCCATACCAACTTTGGCAACGAGCAGTCGATGGTGCGTTGGATCAAGAAGTCAGACGAGGCCTATGAGTGGGACTTTTCGGCCATGGACCGCTACCTCGACATTGCCGAGAAGCACATGGGCAAGCCGAAAATCGTGGCCTTCAACGTCTGGGACTCCTACGTGACCCCCGGCGCGGACTATTACAACGACACCTGGTGGAGCAAGTTTTCCAAGGAACAACAGAAGGACGAGGGTCTCCTGGCGCTAAGGAAGCGCGGCGAGATCATCCGTGCGACCCAGGCCAAGTACGGCATCTCACCGGAAGTCTCGCTGTTCGACCCGGCGACCAAGACCATCGAAGCGGGGCATCTCTACGCTTATGCCGACGCGCGCGGCAAGGCCGTCTGGAAGTCGCTCTTTGCCAAGCTGCGCACACGCCTGGCCGAGCGTGGCCTGGAAAAGGCCATGATGGTAGGCGTGGTCTGCGATACGTGGCCCACCAACGAGCAGGCGGCGGCCATCAATGAGGTATCCGGCAACTTGCCCTGGGTTGTCCACAGTCATGGGGGCGGCGGGCCCAAACCCGTGGGCTATGCCGCCAACGTCTTCCACGTGAATTACCTTGCCAACGCGCCGCAGGACCGCGTCTACGGCTGGAATCGCCCGGACCTGGTAGTCGAATATCGCCGCAACGAGGACCTCAACTTCTGGCCGGCGACGACGGTGCGGAGCTACCTGGAGTTGAACATCACGGGAACGCAGCGCGGCGCGGGCCGCATTGGCGCCGACTTCTGGCCGGTCTTCCGCGACCCGCGCGGCCAACGCCAGGGCCGCGTCTGGGAACGTTATCCGCAAAGCCAGTGGCGGAACCTCAACCTCTTCAGCTACGTCCTGGCGCCGGGCCCCGACGGCCCGGTGGCCACCAACCGCTACGAGTTCCTGCGCGAGGGCCTGGCAGAGTGCGAAGCCCGCATCGTGTTGGAACGTGCCCTGACGGACGAGTCGCTCAAGGAGAAGCTCGGACGCGACCTGAGCAAACGCTGCGAGGACCTCCTGGAGGAGCGTTCGCGGGCCATGATTGCCGGAGTCAGTTGCTTGAACGTGGGCGGCCTGCGGGTGATTACGCAGCCTACGACGTACTGGCTCAACCAACCCGCCGGCAACGCCTGGTTTCTCGGCTCCGGTTGGCAGGCGCGACGGGCGCGGCTCTTCGCCCTGGCCGGCGAGGTCACCGCCAAGACCGGCGGCAATGCAAACCAGTAGGATAGGTTTTCAACCTGTCATCTCCCGGCCCTGTCACCGAAAACCACGTTCACCGCAAAGCAGGCGTCCAACCCACCCTCCGCCTCGGCAGCGTTCGACGCTACTTCCTCCGCAGGCAGGTTGAAAACCTGTTCCACAAGCTGTTTCAGATACCGCGCCGGCAAGAGCGGAAGTTCATCGTCGGTCACACCTAACTTCGCGGGTTTGCCCTTACCAACTCCTCGGCGTCGGTCCGGGGCACGTTCCGCTCCTGGTCCCAATAGGGCGACAGGCGGCGGAGATTAGCCACCATGCCGGGAAAGACCGCCAGGATGTGATCGATGTCGGCATCGGTGTTGTAGCGGCTCAAGCTGAACCGCACGGAGCCATGCACTGCTGTGAAGGGCACCTTCATCGCCCGCAACACGTGCGAGGGCTCCAGCGATCCCGACGTGCAGGCCGAACCGCTGGAGGCGCAGATGCCCGCATCGCTCAGTTGGTAGAGCATGCCCTCGCCTTCCACGTAATGGCACGAGACGTTCAACGTGTTCGGCAAGCGGGGGCCTCCCCGGCCGTTGATCTGCACGTTGGGGATCAGTGCCTCGATCGACCGCTCCAACCGGTCGCGCAGGCCGCGAACGCGTGTCTCTTCGTCCTGAAAGTGCTCTTCCGCCAGTTCCAGCGCTCGGGCGAGGCCGACGATGTAGGGCATGTTCTCCGTCCCCGCGCGGCGGCCGGCCTCCTGGTGCCCGCCGATCAATAGCGGCCGGCAGGGCGTGCCCGGCCGCACGTACAGCACGCCGACGCCCTTAGGCGCGTGCAGTTTGTGGCCCGAAAACGAAAGCAAATCGACGTGCCGGTACTCCTCCGCCAGGTCGATCCGCATCTTGCCCACCGACTGCGTGGCGTCGCAATGGAAGACGATGGACGGGTCGGTCTCCTTCGCCAGCCGAGCGAGCTGTGGGATAGGGAAGACGACACCCGTCTCGTTGTTGGCATGCATGATGCTCACCAGCAGCGTCTCGGGCGACAGGGCGCGGACGAACTGGCGGATATCGAGATTGCCGTCGCAATCGACATCCAGCCAAGTGACCTGGCAGCCGTCGCGTTCGAGTTCCTTGCAGACCTCCAGCACAGCCGGGTGCTCGACCGAGGTCGTGATTACGTGCCGCCTCCGCGGATTGGCCTTGGCCACGCCCAGGATGGCCGTGTTATTGCTCTCCGAAGCACAGCCGGTGAAGAGGATCGGTTTGGCGTCGGCCAGGCCGAAATGCCGGGCAACCGTCTGCCGGGCCTGGTCGAGGGCCGCGTGGACCTGGCGCGCCGGTTCGTACATCGAACTGGGGTTGAAATAGCTCTCGGTGAAGAAGGGGTTCATTGCCGTCACGACTTCCGGCGCGACGGCGGTGGTGGCGTTGTTGTCGGCGTAAACAATTCTCATAGATAGTTCCCGTTCAACGTTCAAAATGGACGCGCGTCACTCCAAGCGACCGCTGTAGGGAACGCCGGGGCACCCGCGCAGCGGGTCGATGGCGTTCCAAATTCTCGGAACGGCACGGAGGCCGTTCCCTACACATCGATCACGCGCACGCGCTCGTCGACCATCTCCTTGAGCGTTCGCTCGACCAGCATCCGCAGTGTCTGGCTAGCGCCGCTGCAGCCGGCGCAGGCCCCGGCCAGGTGGCAGTAGACGGCGGTATCCTTGATGTCGACAATTTCCAGATCGCCGCCGTCGCGGCGGAGCATCGGCCGCACGTAGTCTTCGATCGCTTTGTCGATCTTCTTGGCGAACTGGTAGGGCGAGAGCGCGGCCGCGTCCGGCCGGGCGGCCTGGCGGGCCTCGACTGGCTCCGTGTTGGGTAGCGTGATCTGCGTGAGGACCTTCAGTTCGCGCTTGCCGCTGCCCCAGGTCTCGTCCAACAGGTCCTGCAGGCCGCCGGGAATATGGTGACAGGCCATGCATGCCCCGCCGGCCTTGATAGCGTTGGTGATTTCCGGGATCGTGCGGAGGTTGAGTTCCTTGATCTTGCGGCGGATGTACGGCTCGGTAAGCGTGAAGCATTTGCAGACGATGCGGCCCTCGTCGTCCTCCGCGGTGTGCAGGTCGATGCCCAACTGCTGCAAATCGACTCCGCGTTTCTGCGCCCAATTGAAAACGGCCGCCTCCAGCGCCTCGGCTCCCATCACCGAGCAATGGATCTTCTGCTGCGGCAGCCCGTCGAGAAAGTCGACGATGTCTTGGTTGCTGACTTTCAGGGCCTGAATGGGTGTGTAGCCGCCCCGCTCGATGAGCGTGCAGAGGGCCTCGGAGGCGGCGATCGCCGAAGTGCAGCCGAACGTCAGGTAACGGGCGTCGGTGATCACGTCTTCGGCAGGGTTGGTCGGATGGCGGCGGACGCGGAAGGTGAACCGCATGGCGTCGCCGCAGGCGATCGACCCGTGTTCGCCCACGCCGTCCGGATCGTCGATCTCGCCCAGGTGCGTGCCCGGCTTGCCATGCACGGCGTCCATAAAAAGCTGTTTCGTCTTTTCGCTATACTCCCATGCCACTGCGGCTCTCCTCGGCGTTCTGAAACGGTTGTTCCCTCTTCTCTCTAGTGTATTCCCTGCAACGGGAAAATGCGAGGGCTCCACAACAGGGCTGGGCTTGTTTTCCACCCCAGTTTACAATTATTTCCGGCCGCGATACAAACTTGTCGCGTCCAAGCTGCCGGAGGTTCCCATGACCGAAAAATCGCCGCAGAAAAGACCGATGCTGTTGAGCGTGGTGGCGTTGGACACGCCGTCGCTGCCGCGGCACGCGGAAATGTTGGAAACCTTGTCCATACTATCCGGTCAATGCGTCAATCCCGACGTAGTGACGGCCCGGGAAACCACGCTGGCGTTTCCGTGGGGTGGTAGCATGGCGGCCGTGGTCCTCGTGCCGGCGCCGCTCCCCTGGTCCAATCTGGAAGGCCCCTGCGAAACGGCCTGGTGGTGGCCGGAAGCCAGGGCAAGTATGCGGGGCCACAACAGCCATTTGCTGGTGGCGCTGGGCAACGACGACGGCGATCCGATCCGGCGCTCGCTGGCCCTGACGCATCTCACCGCGGCGGCGGCCACCCACGTCCACGCCGCTGGAATCTTCTGGAATGGCGGCGGGCTCGTTCACGATCCGCAAGTCTTCCTGGCGGAGGCCCGCAACGCTTCGCCGACGAAGCTGCCCCTGCACCTCTGGATCGATTTTCGCATCGAAAACAACGATGATGGCACGCTGCGGCTGTTCACCACCGGAATGAAGGCGCTGGAGAAACTGGAGATCGAGATTCCCCGAAGCCGGCACACTGCGCAGGAACTTCTGGACTTTGCCCACGCGACTGCCCACTACTTGCTCGCCCGCGGCGCGGAGATTCGCGACGGCCACACGGTCGGCTGCAGCGAGGACGAGAAGGTCCAGGCCGCGCACGCGCCCTCCATGTGGGACAGCACCATGACCGTGCTGCGGTTGGAATACTGAGGACGGGACGACAAATAACTTCGGCGTTTCTGCGAGAGTGGCAGGCCTCAAGGCATGCCACCCAAATCCGGAAGTTATTCGTCGGTCGCCCCTGAAGCGGATTACTCGTCGTCGTCCGGCGGAGGCGACGAGGGCGGCGCAGGGCTTTGCTCTTGCTCGGGAGCGGAACCCTTCTTTGACTTCGGTTCCACCCACTTCAGACCGGCGTCGTGAATAACCTTCTTCTCCCATGCCTGCGAAACCAGGAATCGGTCCTCATTAGTCAGGGTATCCAGCGGGAGCCTTTCTTCCGGACTCCCCTGCGAGTAGACCGACCAGTCGTCCCTTTCGGCAGTGAAGTCGGGCCAGAGCTCCTCAAAGGGCGTGAACTCCACGGCGCGGACCACGTAAATCTCCGTCTCCGGCTGGTTCGCGGCAATATCCGCATGATTCGGGGTCAGGCCGAACACCTTTTCCATGAAAGACCGGTCGATCATCTTCAAGCTGAATGCCTTCTGCGTAAAGCCCGGCCCAGGCTTGTCCAGGCCAAACACTTCGCCCAAGACGAGTTCGCCATATTTTTGCTTCAGGAACGTGAATCGCAATGGTCGGAGGACCGTGTAGTCTTTCTTCTTGGCGGGCAAATCCGCCAGCGACTTGGCGGGGCTCGCCGCCGCCAGGGCCTTCAAATCGTCGGCACGCTTCCTCGCCAGCTTGCGGGCCTCGCCGAGCTTCCACGCCCGCAGGACCTCGGCCTGAATGCCCGGGTCGTCCCACTTGGGAGTATGTTCGGGCTGATCCTCGATCTTCCAGAACATGTAGTTGCCTCTGGTGTGGAGCCCTTGGCACGTGTCGGGCTTGTAAAGGGCCGAGGAGGCCGGCGATGCAAACACCATCTGCACCAGACGCGCCCGTTGCATAAAGTTGGCCGCTTGGCCCACGTCCAGTTGCGAGAGATCATAGTCCGAGACCAGGCCGGTCTTGCCGGCCGTCATGCCGTACTTCTTGGCCAAGGCGCCGAAATCGGGAGGAGCCGGTCGGTTTGTCGCCGGATCGCTCTTGACGTCCACATCGTACTTCATCCATATCTGATGATAGGTTTCCAATATGCCTTGAACCTGGCCCAGCGCAGCCTGCAGCTTTTCACGGGCAATTTCCTCGCGGATCAGGTTGCGCAGCCTTTCTTGGGCAGTCTTGATCGGCGGGCGTGGCGTGGGTTTCTTGTCGTCGGATTTTTTCGCAGTATCCAGCACAGCGGACTTGGTATCCGCCTTCTTGTCATCAGCCGGCTTCTTCCCTGCATCAAGTTTCTTCTCCTCGGCCGATTTCTTCTCCTCGGCCGGTTTCTTCTCCTCGGCCGGTTTCTTACTATCCAATGGTTTCTTCTCTTCTGCCGATTTCTTCTCCTCTGCCGGTTTCTTCTCTTCTGCCGGCTTCTTCTCTTCGACCGGTTTGGCTACCGCCGGTGTGGTGGCCTGCGTAGCGGATTCCTTTTTCTCGTCCTTTGGGGTCGCCTTTTCAGCAGGCTTGTCATCGACAAACGCCACAAGACGGAAGGGCGAGCGCTCTGCTTCCCCGGACCTGCTCGACGACTTGGTTTCAGGCGCCGCCTTTGCCGGTTCCGGACCTTTGGGAGCGGCCTTCGGACTAGCGTCTGTCGCTGGCTTGGATGCCGCCGGTGCGGGGTTTGCTACCTCAGGTTTCTTCTCAGCGTCGGGTTTCTTTTCAGCTTCGGGTTTCTTGCCGGCTTCAGGCTTTTTCTCAGTTTCAGACTTCTTTTCGCCTTCGGGTTTCTTGCCCGCGTCAGGCTTCTTCACGGTTTCCGGTTTAGTTCCCGCTTCAGGCTTCTTCTCGGCCTGGGCTTTCTTTTCCGCGGCCGCTTTGGCGGCAGCCTCTTCTTTGTCTTGCTTTTCCCTGTCCGCCTTTTCTTCTTTTTCTTCTTTCTCGAAGTCTTTCAGCTTTTGCTCATAAGCCTTGGGATCCTTCTCGTAGCGCTGGGTGATCTCGGCGTCCGTCACCTGTTCCTGAAACTTCTCTTCCGTCGCCTCCAGGTACTGAACGTTGACCTTGCGCGGCACGCGGAAGCCTGGGTCCGGCTTGTAGGGCGAAGCGAGGACCTCCTTGTGAGATTCGAAGAACTGCTTGAGCACATCCACGGACGGCTTCTCGACGTCCTTCGCAATGTCCTCGACCGAAAAACGCGCCAACTCGATCGTGGCATGTTCGTTGAACTGCCGGAACCGTGCCCAGCGCTCATCGGGCGTTGCCGTGCTCCCTATCCAGTTCCACCGCAGGTTCAAGTCGTGAAATAATCCCCGATAGCGCAAGGCGAGCAACTCCTCACGCACAATGTAACGGAACGTCGCCGGATCGATCCCTCCCTGGCGTGTCCCGCGGAGAAGATTGATGATGCCGTCGGACCCCAGGCTCTTGTTCGTCAAAACATCAAGAAATGAACCGATGGTCTTGTCATCCACCGTGATACCCATCGCCTCCGCCTCGCGGGCGAACAGCCAGGTCTTGACGGCATTGTCATCGGTGGCCGGACCAATGATGGTCAGCACGGCATCTGCCCAACCTGTCGGCTGCTTTTTGTCTTCTAGATACCTCGATAGCCTCTGAAGAAACTCGATGAACACCGTGCGGTTGAGTCGCGCAACCTGAACCTGTCTCGCTGTGAGGTTTCCAAACTTGGTGGTCTGGACCCTTACTTCCTCGGCCGCCCCGCCCCCGCCACGGAAAGAATTCGTCATGGATTGGGGCATAAAGACGAAGGCGATCATCGCCATGACCACCAGTCCGGCCATCCAATACTTCTGATTCTTGCGAAAAACACTGAACGGACTTGCCATAACTGGATTATACCTCTATGGATGTATAAAACCGCGAGCAACTCGCGAGTTGTATTTGAAAGCGACCGGAAGCCCCTTGCAACCAGCAAAAAGACGAGAACTTTCGCGTCCTGCCCTATCGATTATAAAGTGGTTGCCCCGGGCAGCGTCCAGTAATTGACCCGAATCCATCATTTTAGGATCAGGCACAGTAAATGCAATGGCAAATGGCCCCTGCGGAAAACGTCGATTGTGCTTATTGTGCCGCCTGTTACAATGATTCTCGCTCTTCCCCGACCGCTTGCAGCGAATAAAACAGAAATGCTCCCACTAGCCACACGGCTCACGAAGCATAGGATAGATCGCTGATACTAATCAACAATTGTCGAAATAGACTTATCCAAAGTACCCACATTAACATGGCCAAGAAAGAGTCCACTTCCCACGCCAATTCTTTGGTGATTGTCGAGTCGCCGGCCAAGGCCCGCACTATTGGCAAGTTTCTTGGCCGTGGTTTCACGATCGAGGCCAGCATCGGGCACATCCGTGATCTGCCCAACGGGGCCAAAGAGGTGCCCGAGAATCTGAAGCAGGAGAGTTGGGCCTATCTGGGAGTCAACGTCACCAAGGATTTCGATCCGGTTTATATTATTCCGGCCAAGAAGGCCCAGCAAGTTCGCAAGCTCAAGGCCGCTTTGAAGGATGCCACGGAACTCTATCTGGCGACGGACGAAGACCGCGAGGGAGAGGCCATCAGTTGGCATCTTTGCGAGGTGCTCAAGCCGAAGGTGCCGGTTTATCGCCTGGTTTTCCACGAAATTACGGAAGAGGCGATTCGCGATGCGCTGAAGCAACCGCGGTCGATCGACCAGGCCCTGGTTCGCGCCCAGGAGGTGCGGCGAATCGTCGATCGTTTGTACGGATACGACGTTTCCCCGCTGCTTTGGCGGAAAATCCGACCGCGGCTCTCGGCGGGGCGGGTGCAGAGTGTGGCCGTGCGATTGATTGTCGAACGCGAGCGGCAACGGATGGCCTTCCACGCCGCCAACTACTGGGACCTCGTTGCCACGTTTGCCACGACCCGGAGTACCGGGCACCCCGGCGGCGAATCGTTCGACGCCGTTCTCATCTCGGTCGATGGCCGACGGATCCCCGCCAGCCGCGATTTCGATGCAGCCACGGGCCGGCTGAAAGACTCGGCTTGCCTGTTGCTCAATGAACAGCAGGCGGGCGAATTGGCCGCCAAGTTGCAACGCGAGGCCTCCCGCGTGGCCGAGTTGGAAGACAAGCCTTATACCACGCGGCCCTATCCGCCCTTCACCACCAGCACGCTGCAGCAGGAAGCCAATCGCAAGCATGGGTTCACGGCTCGGCGGACGATGGAAGTGGCCCAGAGCCTTTACGAAAACGGGCACATCACCTATATGCGAACCGACTCGACGACCCTGGCCAGCGTGGCCATCGAGTCGGCCCGGCAGATCGTATTGAGCCAGTATGGCAAAGAGTATCTGCCCGACGGGCCTCGGATTTATCAGACCAAGGTCAAGAACGCGCAGGAAGCCCACGAAGCGATCCGGCCGGCAGGCCATCCCTTTGCCTTTCCGGAGACCTTGCGGAACGTGCTCAGCCCCGACGAGTTCCGGCTTTACGACATGGTCTGGAAACGGACGGTGGCCAGTCAGATGGCGGATGCGCGTGCCCGGCGGATCACAATCAGCGTGGTCGTGGACGGGGCGAAGTTCGAGGCCAGCGGCAAGATCATCGATTTTCCCGGCTACCTGCGGGCTTATGTGGAAGGCTCCGACGATCCCGACAGCGAGTTGGCGGGCCGCGAGGTCGTGCTTCCGCCGGTCAAGGTGGGCGAGGCCCTCGATTGCCGGCAGTTGCAGGCCAAGAGCCACACGACTCAGCCCCCCAATCGCTATAGCGAGGCCTCGCTCACGCGGGCACTGGAAGAAATGGGCATTGGCCGGCCCAGCACCTACGCCTCGATCATCGATACGATCCTGGCCCGCGACTACGTGTTCAAGTGGAAGCGCGGCAACGTGCTGGTGCCCACCTGGACGGCTTTCGCCGTCTCGCAATTGCTCGAATCGCACCTGCCGGACTTGGTCGACTACCAGTTCACCGCCGATATGGAAGACGACCTGGACGCCATCAGCCGCGGCGAACGCGACTGGCTGGAATACCTGCGCAACTTCTATTTCGGCAAGGACGAAAAAGGGCTCAAGGACCTGGTCGTGAGCAAAACCGGCGAGATCGACGCCCGCGACGTCTGCCGCGTGCTCATCGGCAAGCCCGAGGGCCAACCGGAGATCTTCGTGCGCGTGGGCCGTTACGGGCCGTTCCTGGCGCAAGCGGTAGAGAATAAGGCAATTGATGAGAAGAAGCCAAGCGAGCGACGGGCGAACATTCCCGAACAGACGCCGCCGGATGAACTAACGCTGGAGGTGGCACTGAAGATGCTGGAAACCTCGGCGCAGAACGACGCGCCGCTGGGCTATGCCCCGGATGGCAAGCCTGTCTATCTCAAGGGGGGGCGATTCGGGCCCTACGTTCAGCATGGCGATGCTAGCGACGACGAGAAGCCAAAAAACGCTTCGCTCTTGAAGGGGATGCAACCGGAGGATGTGACGATCGAGGTGGCGCTACAGCTCTTGTCGCTGCCACGGACCTTAGGCCAGGATCCGCAGAACGGTCAACCGGTGATGGCGCACAACGGACCCTATGGGCCTTACGTGAAGTGCGACAAGGAAATCCGCTCGTTGCCGGCGGGCCTTTCGCCGCTAGACGTTACGCTGCCGCAGGCCCTGGAGCTGCTGGCGCAGCCCAAGTCGAGCGGGCGCGGCCGCGGCGCCGTGAAGCGCGAGCCGCTGAAAGTTTTCGAGGCCTCGCCGGTGACCAGCAATCCGGTGCAGTTGCTGGCCGGCCGTTACGGTCCCTATGTGACGGATGGCGTGACCAACGCCTCGCTGCCCCGCGGCACCTCGCCGGAGGAAGTGACGCTGGAATACGCCTTGAACCTCTTGAAGGCCCGGGCCGAACAGGGTCCCTCCACGAAGCCGGCGCGCCGCACGGCCAAGAAGGCGGCAGCCCCCAAACGAGCGTCAGCACCCAAGAAAGCGGCCCGAAAGACCGTGAAAAAGGCTGCCAAGAAATCGGGGTAGAGATTGCGCCAGCGACCGGTAGATCCTATGCTGCCACTCGTCCAATAAGCCTGTAGGATTAGGTGCTCATGCTGTCCGATACCTCTCCCGAAGCTGAAAGGGTCCAGCTTGAAATCCTCCGCAAGATGAGCGTTGCCGAGCGAATGGGCCGGGTGCGCGATTGGACGCGGATGTTGGTGCATCTCTCACGCGAGGGGCTTGCGCGCGCCAATCCCGGTGTCGACAAGCGCGAGCTTGACATTCTCTGGGTGGAACAACAGTATGGTCGAGACCTGGCAGTCAGGCTGCGGGAGTATGTGGAGAGAAAGTGCCGTGCAAGCTAACGATGCTCTGAGCGCCGTGTTGCCCGTAATCGATGCCTTTGAACGGTTGAAGGTGCCTTACTACATAGGCGGATCGCTTGCCAGTTCGGCGCACGGCGTCGTGCGGGCCACGGTGGATGCCGACCTAGTCGCCGATATGAAACCGCAACACGTGGGCGAATTGGTCGAGGCGTTGCAAGCCGGCTACTACATCGATGCCGGCATGATTCACAGTGCGATCGCGATTCGTTCGTGCTTCAACCTCATACACCTGGCGACATCCTTCAAGGTGGACGTCTTTGTCATGAAAGCACGGGCGTACGACCGTGTCGCCCTGGAGCGAAAGGAGAAAAGATCCATTGATGCCGACTTCCCGGACATCGAGGTGTTCTTGGCCTCGCCGGAAGACACGGTTCTAGCGAAGCTGGAATGGTATCGACTCGGCGACGAAATCTCCGATCGGCAGTGGAAAGACATACTTGGCGTATTCAAGGCGCAGCAGGGACGCCTCGATCTTGACTTTATGAAGAAGTGGGCTGCCGAGTTGGGAGTGGCCGATCTGTTCGAACGGGCCTCGCGTGAAGCAGGACAGTAATGCCTATTCCCGCCCCAAGGCCAAGGCATAGGCGGTGGCGTGCGTGCGGCAATGGGCGATGCTCACTAGCACTTTTCCCACGCCAAGCTGCTCGACAAGGTCCTTGATCGCGCCGCGCACGGCCACCGCGGACTGGCCGGAAGGGACGTTGCGGATCTCGACATCGGTCCAGACCGCGCCCCGCCGCGCGGCGATGCCCAGGGCCTTGAACACCGCCTCCTTGGCCGCCCAACGCGCGGCAAAGTGTTGCGTCGATTGCCGCCGACTCTGGCAGAAACGGACCTCGTCCGCCGTATACACGCGATTGATGAACAACTCCCCGTGCCGTTCGATCAGCCGCGCGATCCGCAGGCATTCGGTGATTTCCGTTCCGATCCCCAGAATTCCGCTCATCGTCGCTTCACCCCGTCAAGAACTTGCCGGCTAGCGTCACGCTCTTTCCCCAGTCTGCCATCTTTCTGCGTCCCATTTTTCTGCCGGCACTCTTGTCGCTACGATTCTTCACGACTTTCCCCATCCAACACTCGCACCACTTGTCCAAGCTGAGCGGCCGAGAGCCACGCTTCCACAACGGCAGTCTTCACCCGGCCGCGGCACGCCAATTCCAGCCGGCACGGTCCGCAACCGCTGACGCAATGTGAAAGCCGATATTGACCGCCGCGGAGCGGGTCCTCGACCGGCAACAACGCCGCCTTGGCCATCTGTCGCGCCCTGTCGGCGGCCAAGGGCCCGGCACGGGTAGTGCGATACCAACTGCGGCAGACACTGCAATACGGCCTGCGGCTGGCAAGGTAGACAACCGTCGATGTAGCGGCAAGCATCAACAGGCCATCGACGCCCCAACTCGCCCAGGCCGCCATGCCACGCAATCTGTACTCACCGGTCGTGAACCAGCCGTTGAACCCCGCGTTCATGGGCCGCCCCTCGGTCGCCTGCCGCTGCATGAACCGCGCAAAATTGGGCGATCCGTCCGGCCTCATTTCCTGCACGGCCTCGAATGCTTCGAGGGAGATGCCTTGGGGCTTCTGTGCGGCCACGGCTGCCTTGAAATCGAGAAAACTGAAGAAATGCTGCCCAAGCACCGTTACGGCCACCGCCACGACGGCGCCACTCCAGATCGTCGCGCGGTGGCCGATCTGCCCCACACGCATCAGTGCCGCCAGCGCGAGTCCCAGCCCACAACCGACCAATAGCGGAAAAATCACCAGCGGCGCGCGAAAATTCTCCACCCAGACCGCAACGCGCGCCACCGCCGCGCCCAGGACCGGCGCGGCAAGCATCCAAATCAGCGCATGCACAGCGACAAAGCGACCGACCGGTCGCCGATCTGGTGTGGTATTCGAAGAATCGTGCAGGATAGCCATAGTTTCATGTTACTCGCAGGTCACGGCGCTGGGAAGACGTTGCCATACTCGCAATTCTGTTTTGCAATGTGCCAAAAACTCTGGACATTCTGGCAGATTTATGTTAACATCCGGCTAGTGGTTTAGAACTCCGCAAACGCTTGCAAGAAGGAGAAGTCCATGAACAAAGAAATTGGCCGTCGCGCATTCGTTGCCGGATCGCTTCTTTCCACTGCCGGCGTTGCGATCGCCGGGGCCTCGTACGGGGCCGAGAGTTCGCCAGCGCCCCAACCGCCCGCGGCAGCCGCCGGTCTGCCCCGCGGCAAGATTGGCAAGCTGGAAATCAGCCGCCTGATCCTCGGCGGCAACCTGCTGACGCATTTCACCCACAGCCGCGACTTGCGCTACGTCTATAATTTGACCGCCCGTTACAACACGGACGAGAAGATTTTGGAGACGCTGGCCGCGGCCGAGGCGCACGGCGTCAACGCCCTGACCATGCACAATCCGCCGCATCCGATGTCGGTCCTGCGGCGTTACCGCAAGGAGCGGGGCGGCAAGATCCAGTGGATCATCTGCCCCACGGCGGCCGTGGAACCGGGTCTGGCCGAATACCGACGCCACGTCGAGGACCTGATCAAGGATGGGTGCGAGGCGATCTACCTCTGGGGCGTGCATGCCGACGCGCTGGTGGCACAGGGCAAGATCGACCTGGTCGCCGCCGCGGTCGAGTTGGTGAAGAAATACGGCGTGCCCTCGGGCGTGGGCGGCCACGCGCTGGAGGTCGTCCGGGCCTGCGAGCAACACGACGTCAAGGCCGACTTCTACATCAAGACCTTCCACAACCACAGCTATCCCACCGCTCCCAAGCCCGAGCAGATCCAAGGGCCGCTGAGCGAGTATCCCGGCTACTGGTGTTCCAATCCGGAAGAGACGGCCAAGTTCATGAAGGGCGTGCAGAAGCCCTGGATCGCCTTCAAGACCATGGCGGCGGGCGCGATCCCGCCCCGGCAGGCCTTTCGCCGGGCGTTCCTGAGCGGCGCGGACTTCGTGCTGGCCGGCATGTTCGACTTCGAGATTGCCGAAGACGTGCAAATCGCCCAAGAGGCGGTGGCCACCCATCGCGATCGCGAGCGGCCCTGGCGGGCTTAGGCCCGGCAAAAGAGGGTCGGGGATTCCCCCGGTGGGCGGAATCTGGACAACATTAGCCAAAACTGGCCAAACTTGGACACGGCTGGCCAAATCTGACAAGGCTGGCAGAACTTGGACAGCCGCTGGACAGCTCTTTCCCGCCGTCCTGTGGCGCCAGGAATAGCCGGAGGAGTGTCAAGCAAAAACGCCCGCCCTATTTTTGGCCGGTTTTCGCAGTTCAGGGAGCGAGGGTTCGTTCCGCGACGGGAACGAACGCGGAAAAGGCGACCAAGAGAACCCGCCTTGTCCGAGATTGGCCAGATACCGAGCGCTAGTGGCACACGCGGGCAAGATTTCGAACAGACATTCCGGCCAAGGCGGCACTACGAGCGCCGGTGGGAATGCCCCTGAGAGCAGAGGCGTATTATCTTGATGAACATACTATGTTAAGATCAATCCAAATCTGTTCGTTCGGTCAACGCCGGCCAGTGTAACGTCCGGGCCTTGGCCGAAACCGTGCCCTCAGAGGTATTTCCATGACCCAATTTGCCAAACCCAGGCTTCGTTTCCGATTCGTTCGTTTCGCAATTCTCACGCTGGCGGTCATGTTCCCTTGGGGGCGAACGGCGGCGGCCTCCGCCGTGGAACCAATCTCCCTGGCCGGCGCGTGGCGGTTCCGTCTCGATCCTGCGAAGGCGGGAATCGAACGGAAATGGTATGCCTCGCGGCTGCCGGGCGAAATCAAGCTGCCCGGTACGACCGACGAAGCCAAGCTTGGCCTGCCGAACCCGGCAAAGCCCTCGCTGGATGGCCTCTACCGCCCGAATCTCTACACCGGGCCGGCCTGGTATCAGCGCGACATTGACATCCCTGCCAGTTGGCAAGGCAAACGCGTGAAACTCTTCCTGGAGCGGGTCCACTGGGAAACCCGCGCCTGGCTCGATGGCCGCGAGATCGGCACGCAAGACAGCCTCATCACGCCGCAAGTGCATGACCTCGGCACGGGTGTCACATCCGGCAAGCATTGCCTGACGATTCGTGTCGATAACAGCCTGAAATTCGACTTGGGTGGATTCGTTTCGATCCTTTTCGGAGGGACGCAAACGGATATGAACGGCATCGTCGGTAAGATCGAACTGCGGGCTTTCGATGCGGTTTCCATGGAGAGTATTCAGGTCTACCCCGACGTCAACCGCCAGCTTGCCAAAATCAAAGTCACATTGCGTAACGCGACAGGAAAGTCGATCGAGGGCCGGTTGTGGCTTGGCGTCAATACATGGCCGGCGGGTTGCGACGGGATTCCATCGGTAACCGTTCCAATCTCTACAGCCGAGCGGGAATCCGTGGTTGTAGTCGACATGCCTATGGGCAAGGGAGTGGAGTTGTGGGATGAATTTTCGCCACATATCTATAAGCTCCACGCCATGCTGGAAGCTAGACAGAATGGTAGTTCGTATTTCGATGACCGCGAAGTCACGTTCGGCATGCGGAAGCTGGAAATCCGCGGCACGCAGTTCATTTTGAACGGCCGCCCGATCTTCCTCCGCGGCACGCTGGAATGCGCCGTCTTTCCGCTCACGGGTTATCCGCCGACCGACGTGGCCGGGTGGCAACGGATCTTCCGCATATTGAAATCCTACGGGCTGAACTTCATGCGGTTCCACTCCTGGTGTCCGCCGGAGGCCGCCTTCGCCGCCGCCGACATCGAAGGCGTCTACCTTCAAGTGGAAGGGCCGGAGGCGAACATCCATATCGACCGCCAAGCCCCCATCGGCCGATTCATGGAGCAGGAACTCCTCCGCATGGTCCACACCTACGGCAACCATCCGTCGTTCTGCCTGATGACCCTGGGCAACGAGCACGACGGCGAGGGCGATACGTTGGACTACTGGGTCAGGATGCTCATCCGCGAAGACCCGCGGCATTTCTACTGCTCGGCCTCGGCCGGGCAGATGACGGCCCACCGGCAGTACACCGAAGGCGGCCCGCGGGGCGTGCAGGGCCCGCGGACCGATGGTGATTTCCGCGCTGAAGTGGCCCGCCAAGACCGGCCTCTGATGGGGCACGAAATTGGCCAGTGGACGTTCTTCCCAAATTTCGATGAAATGGCAAAATACACGGGCGTATTCCGCGCCAAAAACTTCGAATTGGTCCGCGACGACCTGGCGAAAAAACATCTTCTCGACCTGGCCCCGCAGTTTGTCCAGGCCACGGGCCGGCACGCCGTGCTGCTGTACAAGGAGGAGATCGAAGTCCTGCTCCGCACGCCCAACTATCCTGGCTTTTCGCTGCTCGATCTGCACGACTATCCGAGCCAGGGCACCGCCCTGATCGGGCCGCTCGATCCTTTCTGGGATTCGAAGGGGTTTGTCACGCCCCAGCAGCACACGCGTTACTGCGGCCCGACCGTGCCGCTCTTGCGACTGAAGAAGCGGACCTTTACGAGCGACGAAACCTTGACGGCCGAGGCCGAGATCGCCCATTTCGGCCCCAGGAACCTTGTCGCCGTGATGCCGCAGTGGGTTATTCGCGATGAAAAGGGCAATGTGGTGGCCGACGAGAACTTGCCGCCCGGCAGCATACTGCCTGCGGGCAAGCTGTCTCCGCTAGGAAAGATTGAAGCGTCGCTGGCCGGTGCCGCAGCGCCGGCCAAGCTTACGATCAACCTTTCCCTGCCGGGCACGTCGATCGCAAACCAATGGGAGATCTGGGTCTATCCGCCCAAGGTGAATATCGAGCCGCCCAAAGGACTGATCGTCAGCAAAGCCTGGAACGAGGAGATCAAGTCGGTTTTGGCGCAAGGCGGGCGGGTGTTGCTGTTTGCCACGGCACGTAGTTCGCAATCGTTGCCCGGCCGCTTCTTGCCCGTCTTCTGGAGCCCTGTCTGGTTTCCCACGCAGAAGCCCAACACGATGGGAATCCTCTGCGATCCCAAACATCCGGCGCTGGCCGATTTTCCCACCGATTTTTATAGCAACTGGCAGTGGTACGAGCTTTTGGACCACTCGCGGAGCATGATCCTCGACGACACTCCGGCCGACTTCCGCCCGATCGTGCAGGTGATCGACAACTTTGCGCGGAACCACAAGTTGGGCGTGATCTTCGAGGCCCGCGTTGGCACGGGCCGCTTGTTGGTCTGCGGAGTCGATCTGCCGGGCATGGTTACAAAGCAGCCGGCCGCGCGGCAGTTGTTGGCCAGTCTTCAGCGTTATGCGGGTTCCGCGGCCTTCCAACCTCGGTCGGAGTTGCCTGTCGTCACACTCGACAAGCTCTTCGCCCCGGTGATCGGCGGGCTGATGCAGCGCTTGGGCGCGAAGGTGGTGAACGCGGACAGCCAAGCCGCGGACTATGAGGCAGCCAACGTCGTCGACGGCGATGCGGAAACGATCTGGCACACACCTTGGAACGATCCAGCGCCGGCTTTCCCGCACCATCTCATTATCGAGTTCGCCAAACCGGTCGTTTTCGAAGGCATCAAGGTCCTGCCGCGACAGGACATGCCCAACGGCCGCATTGAGGATTTTGAAGTCTTCGTCAGCGACGACGGGAGAGAATGGGGCAAGGCGTTGAAGAAAGGTAAGTTTGCCAATTCCGACGAGATGCAGGTGATCTCGTTTGGCCATCCGGTGAAAGCAAGATTCCTGAAGTTCGTGGCCCTTTCTTCCTTTGAGAAGAAGTCGTATGCGTCCCTGGCGGAATTGGAAATCATCCCATCCGGGCAGGCTCAGCATTAGCCATCTGCGGCGGTTGATACTTTGTGTTTGGCCAAGTGCTCTTGAATTCCCAACGCGGGCGATTCAACTGCTATCACTCCAGACGGCAGGTCGTCGGCGAATTCAAAACAGCCACCTCGGACCAACGCAATGGCAAACATTATCTTCGCCCCCTTGCTGGCCGAAGCTTTCGCGAGCTTTTGTGCCGCATCCATGAGCGTTTCACCTAACCGTTGAACTCGAACTGTTACCGGACCACCTTCGAACTCCTGTTTCAAGATCGCGTCAATTCCATTGTTGCGCTGAACCGGCACGCAATCCAAGCCTTGCAGCATTGCCAAAGCGACATCATCGACATTTCGATACGCTTCGCGGCCAGCTTCGAGAAGTCGAGACTCGCTGCGAGCCGGGTTGGCGATCCGTTGCCTAGTCAACGCGACAGCGTCTTCTGAGACGTCGACTCCGATCGCCGTTCGGTTGAGAGATTGTGCCGCGACTAAGGTCGTACCGCTTCCACAAAACGGATCGAGTACACAGTCACCTTCGTTTGTTGCCAAACTAATAATCCGCTCCAACAAAAGTAGCGGTTTCTGGGTGGGATACCCTGTTCGTTCCTTTGCTTTCGGATTCAAGAATGGAATATCCCAAACGTCGCTCAAAGGCACGCCGCGTTTCGGTCCATTGGAGACCACGTTTCCATTCTCATCCCGATCGTAAACAGACTTGTTTGAGTCATCGCGCGACCGGCGCTGAAGGATCTGATCAACATTCGTCGCCAGAGAGTATTCGGTTAGCTTCTCATTGAAGGTGTACGTATCCGTCTTCGAGTAATAAAGGATAGTCTGATGAGCTGGTAATAGTCCTCGTTGCGAGTTGGACCACCTTCGATAATGCCAGATAATCTCCGAACGGAAGTTCTCGGACCCGAAAACTTCGTCAAGCAGGGCGCGGACCAAGTGAACTGCATTTCGGTCACAGTGAAAGAAAATAGAACCATGCTTTGAGAGAACACGGTGCATTTCACGAAGGCGCTCAAACAAGAACCTCCCATACTCATTCTGCGTGGACCAAAGATCTTCAAAAGAAAACTCCCTTGAACGATCTCGTGGGCCAAGGCGGTGGATCTTCTGAGTAAAGAACGGAGGGTCAAGGTACACTAAGTCCGCCATACCGCTCCCGAATCCTTCCAGAACGTGCAAGCAGTCCCCGAGGCAGACTTGGGTATCAGCTCTTGGGCGCATTTTCTCTTGCCAGCTTATTGAGGATCCCAAATAAATCGACACCAGATCTCTTCCGTACGTACTGCCAAGCGGCATCCCCGTGGTAGTACTGGCCCTTTACTCCCTGGTAAAGCGTCTCGAGCGTTTGTTGAATCTTAATCGCCTGAGCGCGATTCGGGTAATAGAACCTGACGCGAATCGGCGTGTATTTCGCCTCGACGATTGCTCGGATTCGAGTATGTTCTTTAGTAATATGATCACCGTCCGTGGTTGCATCCCTCCATTTGATCTCGATTGCATCCGTTCCGATAAGGCAATCGATTTGAAAAGTCTTTGGGCGCCGGCCTTGGGTATTGGGAACGCAAATAGATCCCGACTCGGGAAACTTTTCCAGAAAGCAGAGCTTCGCGGCTTCCTCGAGGAATGAGCCAGCATACTTGTACAGGAACCGACCCCGGTTCTGGTACTCGTCCACCAGTCGCCCTTCTTGGTCGCTTACCCCGAGTACCTGGTAAATCAGGAAGTGCGATCTGTCGTCGCTCTTCATTTCTTCCATTCGCTGGTCGATGGCATTCTTCAATCCGTTGCCGTATTTGCGCGCAAGGAGGCGAATGGTCTCCTCGATGCCTTCAGGGACGAGAGTCTTCTTACCCATGTTCCTCTGCCACCTCGCCATTCAACTTACGATGGTACCTGGAGAAGAAGATGATGATACTAGACAGTAGAGACCTTGTCAACCATCCTCGCTATAATGGGTTATGACCGTGCATGCGGCTTCCGCCTACGTGGCTACCCGGCTTACGTGCTTCGGCGCCAGAGGCCGTTGCGGACCACCCGCGGTTGAATTACGATAATACCATTCTGACTGAAACCACTCCCGCCAGAAGGTCTTCCCATGCGTCGTTTCGCGATCCGCGTGTCGTTGTTCCCGGTCGTCTTGGCAATGTCCGTCACATATGCCTATAGTGCGGAAACATCACGGCCCGCAATTGCCGTCCCCGCAGCCGAGGACCTGGCACGCCGCATCAAGCCGCAGCATCCGCGGTTGCTGACCGACGCGGCCGGCTTCGAGGCCCTGCGGCAGAGAATTGCCGCCGATCCTGTGCTCAAGCAATGGGACGTCAAGCTGCGACGCGACGCCGACCGCTTTTTGACCGCGAAACTGCCCGAGCATGTCCTTCCGGACGGCCTGCGGCTGTTGGACACCAGCCGCCGCATGGTCCAGCACAGTTATACGCTGGCCCTGGCCTACCGCCTGCACGGCGATCGGCGCTATGTCGACCACCTGTGGCAAGAGTTGCAAACGGTGGCGAAGTTTCCCGATTTCAATCCGCGGCACTTCCTCGATACGGCGGAAATGACGCACGCCCTGGCCCTCGCCTACGACTGGCTCTACGACCAGTGGAGCGATTCACAGCGGGAGACGATCCGCAAGGCCATCGTCGAACTGGGGCTGAAAGCGGGCATGCGGGTCTACGAATCGCGGGGCGGCTGGCATCGCGACGTCCATAACTGGAACCAGGTCTGCAACGGCGGCCTCACGATCGGGGCCTTGGCTGTCGGCGACGAAGAGCCGCAATTGTGCGGCAAGATCCTCCACAACGCTATCACGAGCGTGCAGTTGGCCATGCAGAGTTATGCTCCCGACGGCGCCTGGGGCGAGGGACCCGGCTATTGGGGCTACGCCACCAGTTACAACGTCACGATGCTCGCCTGCCTGGAGTCGGCCACGGGCAGCGATTTCGGGCTGGCGAAATTCCCCGGTTTCGACCAGACCGCGCTCTTTCCTTTGTACATGACGGGCGGCGGCGACCGCTGTTTCAACTTTGCCGACTGTTCCGAGCGGCTGGGACGCGACGATTGCCTCTTGTGGCTTGGGCGCCGTTTCCAACTGCCCGCCGCCACGTGGCTGGGGGCGGCGACGACGCGGCCCACCGCGGCGGCGATGATCTGGTATCAATCGCCGGGCAAGGATCCGGCCGCCGCGGGCTTGCCCCTGGACAAGTACTGGCGAAACGTTGAAGCGGTGACGCTCCGCAGTGGCTGGAACGATCCGCAAGCGGTGTTCGTCGGCGTCCAGGCCCGCTCGCACGCGTTCAATCACGAGCATCTCGACATCGGCTCGTTCGTGCTCGACGCCTTGGGTCAGCGCTGGGCGGTCGATCTGGGGGCCGACGATTATAACTTGCCCGGCTACTTCGGCTCGCAGCGTTACGACTACTATCGTCTGCGGGCCGAGGGGCACAACACGCTGGTCATCGATCCGGCGGCCGGCCCCGACCAGGATCCCAAGGCGGCTTGCGGCATTCGCCGTTTCGCGTCGGATCCCGATTGGGCCTTCGCCGTGGCGGATTTGACGGATGCCTATGGCACGCGCGCCAAGAGGGTCGAGCGTGGAGTAGCACTGGTCGATCGTCGCACGCTGATCGTGCAAGACGAGATCGAGGGTGCTCGAGGCGCGATCTTGTGGTTCATGCACACGCCGGCTTCGATCCAGTTGGAAAACGGGGATCGCAGGGCGCTGCTGACGCTCGATGGCAAGCGGCTGGAAGCCCGCATCGTCAGTCCCGAGTCCGCCCGCTTTGAAGTCCGCGCGGCCGAGCCGTTGGCCACGTCGCCGCACCCGAGCAAACAAAAGGGAAACGGCAACGTGCGGAAACTGACGATCCGCCTGCCCGGCGGCGACGCGTTGCTGAGCGTTGCCTTCATTCCCCGGGATGGCCAGGGTGATAAACCGACTCGCAAATTTCAGCGGCTGGCTGGCTGGTAAGGATTGGCGCAGAAAACACTGTCGCCTTTCGCTCCGCGAAAGTGGCGCTACTTTCGCGGAGCGAAAGGCGACAATACGACACTTCTTGATTCGCCGGTCCCAAAGGACGGATTACAGCCGATCATATTTCCGCGCCGTTCCGCGAGATTTCTCCACCGAGTAACGCTGAGCGTTGATCTTCATTTTCTCCTGCACGGCCTGAGCCATGTCGATACCCGTCACGTTGGCGAACTCCGCCAGCAGCAGCAGCACGTCGGCCACTTCGTGGCGGATTTCCCGCAGCGATTGCTCATCGCCTAGGACCGCCGCATCCTGGCCATGTTCGCTCCAACGGAAATGGGCCATCAGTTCCGCCGCCTCGGAGACCAAGGCCATCGCCACGTTTTTGGCGCTGTGGAACTGCCGCCAGTCGCGTTCGGCAGTGAATTGGGCGATGACGTCCTTGATGTCTTGTAGCGTCGTTTCAGCGTCGGTTGTTGCGGCCATCGCGCTCTCCATTCTCGCTGGATACCCACTTTGTCGGCCAGCTTCTATCCCTTGCTGATCGAGGAGCCAGCCGGAACCTGCAACAGCGAGTGGAGGTATTCCGGCGCGAAATCGGCACCGTTGGGCCAAGTGAGAGTATGGCCTTCAATCGAGAAACTCTTGAAGTACACAACGTTTCTCAGCGGTTCGAACATCTCGCCGCTGAGCGAAGAAGAAAGATCGATGTCACCCTCGCTCCCGTCATTGAAAGCGACATGAACACGATACACGTCGAGGTACTGTGCATAATTCACGCGTAAAAACATAGCTTTAGTCCAACGGTGGGATATTATTCAGTTTCCGTTCTTCGCGTGCCAATCGCCAGTTCACTGCCAACTCCGCCTGATGCAACTCGTACCAGTCCAGTACGTCCGATAGCGCGTGCCGCGGAAACCTTCCCTCAACGATGCCAGACTCGATTTCTACAGAGATCTCGAGGTCGCCGTATTCCGCGTGAAAATGTGGCGGCGCGTGGTCGCGATAGTGCATTCGGATAACGATCCCGCGAAAACGGCTGATTTCCGGCATCGAAGTCTTACCTGAGCTATCCTGCTTCGGAGGATCTACCGCAATTCTATCAGCGCACTGCAAGCCGAGCAACCGCCAACGAAAGCTCCGCGGAACCTCCTCCGAAAGTCACCCCGCCGGATGGACCCATGGCCCGCGGTAAGGCCGGCAGAGGAGGCGGTTGGCCTCGTCGTCGCCGACTATGCGGCCCTTTTCAGCGTCCCAGGCGAGCGTGCGGCCGAGCTTCATGGAGAGGTTGGCCAGAATGCAACTCGCCGTGGAAATGTGGCCTTCTTCGATGTCGGCTACAGGCCGCTTGCGCGTGGCGATGGCCTTGAGAAAATCCTTCATGTGCTGGCGTAACGCGGGGCAGACGTGGATCTCGATGCCCTCCTCGGTCACGTCCTCGGGAAACTTCTCGCGCTCATAGGCCACGTCGCAATGGAGCGACTCGCCAGGACCCTCGGGCGTGAAGTCGTAGCTCATCACGCTGGCCTTGAGCGTCCCCTTGTCGCCGTAGAAGGTCATGCCCCAGGAATACTTTGGGTCGGGCGGCGGGCCCCAGGTGCGGTGCTGCCAGACGATGTTCAAGTCGCCATAGTCGAAGGTGGCGGTCTGCGTGTCGGAAATGTTGGCCTTGGTCCCCTTGGAAACGAAGATCCCGCCCGCAGAACTGACGCTCTTCGGCCAACCGAGACCCAGCATCCAGCGAACCGTGTCGAGCATGTGGACGCACATGTCGCCGACAATGCCGTTGCTGTACTCCGTGAAGGCGCGCCAGCCTCGCGGATGGACGATCGAATTGTAGGGCCGCATGGGCGCAGGCCCGGTCCACATTTCGTAATCGAGGTATTCCGGCGGGCGGGTGTCGGGCGGATTGCCGCCCGCGCGCATGTGATAGTAGCAGTAGATCTCGACCAGGCCCACGCGGCCCAGCTTGCCTTCGCGGACGATGCGGTCGCGGGCCTCAATGAGGTGCGGCGTGCTGCGTCGTTGCGTGCCCACCTGGACCACACGGTGGTGCTTGCGCGCGGCCGCGAGCATCGCCTGGCCTTCCGCCACGTCGATGCTGATGGGCTTTTGCAGGTAGATGTCGGCCCCCGCCTCCGCGGCGGCGATCATCGGCAGGGCGTGCCAGTGGTCGGGCGTGGCGATAAACACGATGTCGAGGTCGTTCTGCTTGAGCATCTCGCGGTAGTCGGTAAACGTCCGCGGGCGTTTCTTCGTTGCCTGCCGCGAAGCCACCATGTCGGCGGCGGCCGAGAGCATTCGCCGATCGACGTCACAGAGCGAGACGACGTTGATCGGCGCGACTTGGATCATTCGCAGCAAGTCGATCTTGCCGTACCAGCCACTGCCGATCATGCCCACGCGCGGTGGCTTGGCGGCGGGAAATGCCCCGGCCGTGCGGCCGAGTGTGGAAAGGGCTACGCCGGCAGCGCCGGCACGAAGGAATTGGCGTCGATGCATAGGGAAACCTCGATGTGGAGTTCTTGGAACCTAGTGGTCAATTTCAGAAATAATGTCAGGGTTCCGTGCCCTCGGTCGTAGGCCCACCAAAAACGATGATTGGTGGGCCGGCGCTCGCAAGCTCGCTTGTCCCACCCTACGAATCTATCCCTGACATTATTTGTGAAATGGATCACTTAGAGCTCAGAACCTAGAGGACGAGATGGCGAAATCGACTAATCGTCCCAGATTCTAAGATCTAAGACCTAAGATCCAAATTCTTTTCCTAGCATAACCCGCCGCAGGGCACGACGTCAACTGCCACGGTCATCCAGTGGCTTCCGCCACCCAGAAACACGCCCTTGATCGGGCAGACGTCGCCGTAGTCGCGGCCCCAGGCGACGGTAACGTGCCGCATGGCGGGGACGACGTTGTTGGTCGGGTCCAGATCGATCCAGCCTTGGCCTGGAGAGAAAACGCTCAGCCAAGCGTGCGAAGCATCGGCCCCCACGAGCCTGGGTTGGCCGGGACGGGGGTCGGTCAGCAGGTAACCGCTGACATAGCGGGCGGCCAAGCCCAGCGACCGCAGGCAGCCGATCTCGAGGTGGGCAAAATCCTGGCAAACGCCACGGCGTTTCTCGAAAACCTCCATCGTCGGCGTGCTGACGCTCGTGGCCGTGGGGTCGTACTTGAACTCGTGAAAGATGCGGCCCGTCAGCTCCAGCGCGGCCTCTAGCAGAGGCCGGCCAGGCGTGAACGACACGGCCGCATAGGTGGCCAAGCGGTCGTCACGGCCAACACATGGCGAATCGAATGCAAAGGGCGCCGCCGCCAGATCGGGCGCGTCGCGATTCCACCGGACCGCGTCGCGGACGGCCTCCCAGGGCGGCGGCGACGCGACCAGCGGAAGCTCGCAGGCTTCCATCACAACTTCGCTCGTGGCCGTAATGGTCAACTCGCGGTGTTCTTCTTCCACGGTAAAGTAGGTCACGTGGTTGCCAAAGTAATCGGTCCAACTTCGCTGGCACGACGGCGCTGGCAGGATCACCAGCCGATTGGCCAGGCAGCGCTGTCCGGCGAGCGTCCGTGGCGTCAGGTGCGCGGAGTTGTGCCCGAGCGTGACCGGCTCGCTGTAGTGATAGGTCGTGCGATGGGCAACTTCGTACTTCATACCAGGCTCTCCGGCGAGATCTCACCCAACTGCCGCGACGGGCCGGTGTGGGTGAAATAGGTCTGCGTGATACTGTCGGAAAGTTGCCAAAGTTGCAGCGTCATGTCGGCAAGGAAGCTGTCCAACGTCCAGCGCACGCCTTCTTCTCGCGGCCGAGCCAGGGTCTCCACGTCGACCAATCGCAATTCGGCCTGCGTGGCGATCATAATTCGCGTCTCGCGGTTGCGCATCGGGTTGGTCTCCTTGCCCGGGAGTTGGCGGACGTGATCGGCCAGCGCGGCCAACTGGAAACCGAGGCTGCGAGGGTTCGTTTCGTCGGTCAGCAGCAGGTCCAGTAGCGGCGCCAACTGCAGCGAGGTCATGTAGCGATAGCGGTAGGTCATCGCGCTATCGGCGATTTCCAGCACGGATTCGAGCAGCGAGGCTGATTCCGCCGCGTCGCGAACGAGCGTCTTGCGCAGCAACCGCAGCACAGTCAACCCGCGTTCCAGGCGGCGGCCCATGTCGACGAACCGCCAGCCCGGGCCGCGCGTCATGCTCTCAGTCATCAGGCCGCTGAGAGCCGACAAGAGATTGAAGACCTGGTTGAGCACGCTCAAGGTGTCGCCCAATTGGACGATACCAGGCGACCGCGGGGAGAGCAGGTCGAGATCGAGCTGGTTAACAATCCGCCAGGTGTCGGTCGAGATGCGGTCGCGGACCAGCGATGCGGTGCGATACAGCGAGCGGAGCGTCTCGTCGAGCGTGCCGCTGTGCGATTCGTGTACGAATGCCGCCAGAATCTCGCCTTCGAGCGCGGCAATCAAATCGGCGGGATTGGCGGGCAAAGTCGCCAGCGGCCGGGCGTCGTCGGCAAGCATTTGCACCAGGACTTTCATCTCCGGCAGGTTCGCGGGTTCCAATTCGCTGGTCATGCGCGTGACGAGCGTGCGCAGGTGCCGAACAAGGCCGTCGGCCCGCTCGATGTGCCGGCCCAACCAATACAGGTTGTCGGCCACGCGGCTGGGCAAGTCATTGCTGCTGCGGCGGAGTTCCACGGCCGCGGCCTGCGGACGCAAGAGTGTGATCGTCGCCACCGGCCGATCGGAAAGGACCCAGACGTCCTTACCTCGGAAACCGCCGCTGGGCGCGTCCGGCCAAACGGTTTCGGCCGCCCGGGTAACCGATGCCGGTCCGTGCGAGGGCGGCATGACGCGGGCAATTCCGCCAGGCATGACTTGAAACGCGCCGTCACGGCCGGCGGCGGCAAACACGCGCAGGCCGATCGGCCAGGCCTCGATCCGGCCATCGACGAACACTGGGGCCGTGGAACGGTCCACGCGGCCTTGAGCGGCGAACGCCCTCCGATGCTGACGCACCGTCTCCAGCAAGTGCTCGCGTTGGCCGCGATCGAGCAAGGCGATGTCGACCGGCCCAAAGGACCGCGACGGAATCGCCGGACGGATCACCAAATCGTCGAAGTGGGCTTGGACGTACGACCAGCCTTCGTCGCATCCGCACCACCATGTCGGCACCGAGGGCAACTTCAAGTCCTCGCCCAATTGGTGCCGGCAAATGGCCGGCAAGAAGGCCATCAATGCCGGCGATTCCAGGAGTCCGCTGCCCAGGGCGTTGGCCACGACCACTTGGCCGCTGCGCGCCGCTTGAACCAGGCCCGCCACTCCGTACATCGAATCGGCGCGCAACTCCAAGGGATCGGCCTCTTCGTCGTGCATGCGGCGAAGTATGACATCGACGGGCAGCAGGCCGCCGAGGGTCTTTAGGCAGACGTTCGTGCCACGGACCGTCAGATCGCCGCCTTCGACGAGCGTATAACCGAGGTAGCGGGCCAGGTAGGCATCTTCGAAGTAACTGGGGCTTCGCGGTCCGGGTGTGAGCAGCACCACGCGGGGATTGTCGGACCGTTGCACTGTAAGCGACTGCAACGTGTCGCGCAGCGTGATGAAGAACCCGGCCAGGCGTTCGACGTGAAGATTGTGAAAGTCAGTTGGCAGGATACGGGAAGTGACGATGCGATTTTCCAGGGCCAAGCCTGCCCCCGGCGGCCCTTGGGTATAGTCGGAATACGCGCTCCAGCGGCCATCGGCTCCCCGTACAAGGTGGCTGGCGTACAAGTGCAGAAAGACGTTTCGCCGCGCCGCAACGCCATGACAGGGCAACAAGAACCCACGTTGGCCAAAGACCAGTTCCGGCGGCACCAAGCCCTCGCGGATTAGGTTCTGTGGACCGTAAAGATCCGCCAGAATCAGGTTGAGCAAGCGAACTCGCTGGACGACCCCCGCGGTGAGCACGTCCCATTCGTTCTTAGCCAGCAGCAGCGGCAGCGGATCGAGTTCCCAGTGGCGGCCGCCGGAACCGGGCGCAATACCCGCAAGCCCTTGTATGATGCCGTTTTCGCGGAGCAAACGCCGCGATTGCTCGTATCGCTGACCCAACCCCTGTGGGCCCATGGTTTCCAGGCCCGCGGCAAACTGCCGCCAACTCTCGCGGATCTGGCCGTGATCATCAAGAAGTTCGTCATAGCTCCCCGCCAGCGGGGAGTAGTTCGCGAACAGATTCTCCGGAGGCGACGACTCCGCCGCGCGGATCGAATTCATAGGCATTCACTCACGAAGGCGTCTCCACGGTGCCCAAAGGGGCCAATATGGACCTGTCTATGGGGGAGACCGACGAATAACTTCCGAACTTGGGTGGCATACCACCCTCGCAAAAAAACGGAAGCAACTTATCCTCCGGTTCTATTATACACAACGGTTCATTACCAATACCACGCCCGGCCCAACGTTTTCCGCTGCAAGGCGGTTAGCTCGCTGATGCCCCCGCGGGCCAGGCCGAGCATGGCCGATAATTCTTCCTCGCTGAAAGTTGCCTCCTCGCCGGTCCCCTGCACTTCCACAAACTGGCCGGAACCGGTCATCACCACGTTCATGTCGACGTCCGCCGCAAAGTCCTCCTGATAGCAGAGATCCAGGAGTGGTTGGCCGTCGATGATGCCCACGCTTACAGCGGCCACGCTGTCGCGCAGCGGGCGGGCGCCGGCGGGCAGATCCTTCGCGGCCGCCTGTAAGGCGTCGACCAAAGCCAGGAAACCGCCAGTGATGCTCAAGGTGCGTGTGCCGCCGTCGGCCTCCAACACGTCGCAATCGACGGTGACCGTCCGCTCGCCAATAGCCTCCAAGTCGATCACGGCCCGGAGACTGCGGCCGATCAAGCGCTGAATCTCCGTTGTCCGCCCGTCGAGATTCGCGCCCCGTTCCCGCCGCTTGCGCGGATTGGTGCTGCCGGGCAACATGCTGTATTCGGCCGTCAGCCAGCCGCGTCCCTTGCCCTTGAGCCAGGCGGGCACCTCCGCTTCAACCGCGGCGCAACACAGCACGGTCGTGCGGCCGGCCTGGATCAAGACGCTTCCCGGCGCGGACCGCGTATAGCGGCGTTTGATTTTCAGGGGACGAAGCTCGTTGGCTCGGCGGCTGTCGTAACGCGTCATGGGCAACTACTCCGCAATGCCCAGCGTGGGGCCGCGGCTACCCGGCTCGCGCAGGCCGGCGCCTTGCGTGCCCAAGAGCCAGGCCAAAATACCCTTTTGCACATGCATGCGGTTGGCGGCCTGCTGCACGACTACGCTTTGCGAGCCGTCGATCACCTCGTCGGTCACCTCCTCACCGCGGTGGGCCGGCAAACAGTGCATGAAGAAGGCGCCCTTCTGTGCATGGGACATCAAGCCGGCGTTCACCTGGTAAGGAGCAAAATCAGCGCGGCGGACCTCGCGCTCGGCCTCCTGCCCCATGCTCGCCCAGACGTCGGTGTAGATCGCCACGGCGTCGCAGACCGCTTCCACCGGATCGGTGGTGACTGCCAGGTCCAGGGCCGGCACCTGCTGGCGAATCCAGGCCAGCGACTTGGCATTGTATTGATACTTCTCGGGTACGGCCATTACCAGTTTCATGCCCAGCTTGCCGCAACCCAGGGCGATGCTGCGGGCGACGTTGTTCGCATCGCCGACCCAGGCGATCGTTCGCCCTTGAAGCCGGCCGCCAACCAGTTCGCGGACTGTATACAAGTCGGCCATGGCCTGGCAGGGATGGCCGAAGTCGGTAAGGCCGTTGATCACCGAGCAGTTGGCGTGCTCCGCCAAGTCGATGGCCGTCATGTGCGAGTTGGCCCGCAGCACGATCACGTCGACGTATTCGCTGAGCACGCGGCCAAAATCAGCAATGCTCTCGCGCCTGCCGAAACCGACATCCTGGCCGAGGAAGAGTGAGTTGCCGCCAAGATGGACCATCGCCGCCTCGAAGCTCACGCGGGTCCGCAAGGACTGCTTCTCGAAGAGCAGGGCCATCACCCGCCCGGGCAGCAACGGCTCACGGAGGCCACCCTGGAACTTGGTTTTCAAGTCTTCGGTGATGGAGAAAATGCGTTCGATTTCAGCCGTTGTCAGATCGGCCAAGGTCAACAGGTGTCGCATGATACGTCTTTACCTCGAAGTTCCGGCCGCTTGCGCCTGGACGACTTCGGCGAGGATGTCGCAGCCCTGGTGGGCCTGTTCTTCGGTAAGGGTCATTGCCGGCAACAGCCGGATCACGGTTCCATGGGTGCAATTGATCAGCAGTTTACGCTCCAGGCAGGCCTTGACCGTCGCTGTACCGTCGATGGCCAGCTCCACGCCGATCATCGTGCCGCGGATACGGACCTCGCGGACCAGGTCGCAGCGCTGCTGCAATTCGGTTAGCCGTTGCTGGAAGATTTCGCCCAGGCGCTGGGCGGCCGCCAGCAAGTTCTGCTGCTCGATCATCTCGATGGCGGCAACCCCCGCGCGGGCCGCAATGGGATTGCCGCCAAAGGTGGCCGCATGCATTCCGGGCCGTAAACTGGGGGCAATCTGCGGCGTAGCAAGCATCGCCGCACCGGCAATTCCCCCGCATAGAGCCTTGGAAAGGGTCATGATGTCGGGCGTCACTCCCGCGGCCTGATAGGCAAACCAGTGCCCGGTGCGGCCGAAACCGCTCTGCACTTCGTCGAAGACCAGGAGCAGATCGTGTTCGTCGGCCAACTTGCGCAGGCCGGCCAGGAAACCATCGGGCGGAATCCGCACACCGCCTTCGCCCTGGATAGGCTCGATCATGATGGCCGCCGTTTCGTCGTCGATCAGCCGTCCAACGGCATCCAGGTCGCCAAAGGGCGCGTAGACAAAACCGGCCACAAGCGGCCCCAGGCCCTCGTGGTACTTGGGCTGGGCGGTGGCGGTCAACGATCCGAGTGTGCGGCCGTGGAAGCTGCCTTCGAACGTGATAATCTTGTAGCGGCGTTTGGGCGTGCTGTGCAAACGCACGAGTTTGATGGCCGCCTCGTTGGCCTCGGTCCCCGAGTTGCAGAAAAAGGCCTGGCCGCCGAAACTCCGCTCCGACAGCGCCTTGGCCCACTGACCCTGAATCTCCGTGTACCAGGAGTTAGGCACGTGGATCAGACAACCCAACTGCTCGCGGACGGCCTCAACCACCGGGCCGGGGCAATGGCCCAACAGGCCGCATCCCCAACCGGGGAAGAAGTCGAGGTAGCGGTTGCCCTCGGCGTCCCAGATATAGGAACCCTCGCCACGGGCCAAGGCAACCGGATAGCGGCCATAGTTGGCAATGACGTACTGCTGAAACAATTTCAGTACGTCGCTGGAACTCAACGCAGGTGACATCACCGAGACTCTCCTCTTCGTCCCGCCGAAGCCGCCCCACAGTCCAATCTGGGGCGCGGTCCAAACCATCGAGTATGTGCGGCGCACGGCGATGGCGAGGCGGGATCACAATTTTCCGTTCTTGATAATTTCCGTGCCGACGCCCTTGCTGGTGAACACTTCCAGCAGGAGCGCATGCCGCAGACGGCCGTCGATAATATGGACCTTGCGGACGCCGCGCTCGAGAATTTCCAGGCAGGCCTGCACTTTGGGGATCATGCCCGACTCGATCACGCCGCAGGAAATCAACTCGTGGGCTTGTTCGGCGGTGAGCGAATGCATGAGGGAATCGGGATCGTTCTTGTCGCGGCGGACGCCGTTCACGTCGCTGAGGTAGACCATCTTTTCCGCTTGCAGGGCCTGGGCGACCGCCATGGCGGCCGTGTCGGCGTTGACATTCAACTTCTGGCCGTGGGCATCCACGCACATGGAGGGAATGACAGGCACGACGCCAAGTTCGCAGAGGCGGCGGATGATCTCGCCGTCGGCGGAGGTTACCGTACCCACGTGGCCCAAGTCGATCGGTTGGCCGTCCGGGCCGTCCAGCGTCAAACGCTCTCCAAAGAGTACGTTGGTCGTACGGAAATTCAAGGATTGAGCCTTGCCGCCATACCCTTGAATCTGCCGCGCGAGCCCTTCGTTGATGTCGCCTGCCAAGACGCGTTCGACAATTGCCAGTGTAGCATCATCGGTATAACGACGGCCCTGGACGAAGCGCGGTTGCAATCCGGCTTCGGACATGGCACGGCTGATGGCCGCCCCGCCGCCATGCACGAGCACCGGTCGCATGCCCACCGTTTCCATAAAAATGATGTCCAGCAGGAGGTGGGTCATCGAGCGGGGGTCTTCCATCACGCTGCCGCCGAGTTTGATCACCGTCACTTTGCCGCGGAACTGCCGAATCCAAGTCAGGGCCTCGATGAGGACATCGGCTTTTTGAATCGCGTCTTCCAACTCAAGATGCTCCAGACCCCTCTACAAGAGAGCAGGCAAAGCGGGGTGCAAAAACGGACGGCCGCGGCAAAACCTCGCCGCTACAGGGAAAACCCCATATTTTAGTCAGTAGAGGGGCCGTGTCAATCCGGGGCGGGACACACCGTCAAACGGAAGAACGGAATTCATTCCGATTTGCCGGAATAAGGCTTGGAAACACACTCTTGTATCCGCGTTTCTTTTCGTGATCGAGCCCGATGTGGTTGTTGTCCGCGGCCCACGATGATAATTTCGTAACATGCCAGCACATGCCGGTCCCTCTCGGTACGACGGGGCTACTTGTCCACCGCGACCAACTCTAATTGGGGAGCGAAGGGCCAGTCGTCGTTCGAGAGGGCCTCAGGGTCTTCGCTGGGACGGCTAGCCGTATCGTCCCAGAAGATTTCTACGCGGCGGCCGGCGGCCCTTTCCGCCTTGATCAAGGCCACCAATTCGTCGTTGAGGTGCAACGGCTTGCCCTTGGCCCCCTTGATCTGATCGCGGGTAATCTCCAGCGCGATCTTCTTTCCCGCCTGGCCGTCCTGTGGCAGGAAGATGGCAAAGTTCTCCTTGGCCGTAAAGCTGAAGAGCACGAGCGTGGCCTTCGCATCGAGTGTGCCCTTGCGCTCGTCCATCCGTGACTCGATCAGGTAGTGTGCGATCTGCACGAGGTCGTTCTTGTTGCAGCCGCGGATCGCCAGTTCGTAGTAGCGGCGCAGGAAAGGACGGACGTCGGAGCGCCCCTTGAAGGCGGCAAGCAGGGTGTCGAGGTACTTCAAATCGTGGACTGCCGATTTGGGTTCATTTTCCAAGTCCCAACTGAGCAATAGTTCGGCGGCGAAAAGTTGCATCTCCATGGTCTCCCGGCGGTTGGAATCGCGATAGGCCGGATTGAGCTTGAACTGATCGAGGAAGGCGCGGAGTTGCTTGTGGCCTTCGGCGGGAGCCGCGCTCTTGACGGCCAGTACGGCGTCGGCCATCTGCCGCATGAGGGTCGTCCTTTCCTTGCTCGCTGCGGCAATCTGTCGCTTGTCGGCGTCGAGGGCATCGAGGAGCTCGTGGGCGGCCTTTCCCTTGCCGTTGAGGGCCTGGATGATCGCCTGCTTGCACGCCATCACGACCGAATCGCCCCAATCGCAAGCGAATTTGCGGGCTTGGCCGTAGGATTCGGCGGCCTGGGAGAAGTTGACCCTTCCCTCCGCGGCAGCCCCACTGTAAAGCTCGCAATCGGCCCAACGTTCCAGCGAATTGGCCAATCGCTCGCAGAGGGCGCGAATGTAGCTCTGCCGCCCCACAGCGCCGGACTGGCGCTGGGCGTTCGCCAGGTCCGTCTTGATCTCCTCGATGATCGTGCGGAAGATCCGCCGCGCCGAGTCGAGGTTGCCCCGATAGCGGGCCGCGATGGCGCTGCCGTGGCGATCGTGGAGGACGTGGATGGCGGCAAAGGGGTTCTTCTCTTCCTTGTCGGTCAAGCGAATGTGGTAGGCCTCCTGGAATTGCTTGCTCGCCTCCTCGACTTTCCACTGGTCTATCAGGCTCCAGGCAAAACACTCGGCAACGTGGGCAGCCAGCGGATGGTTGGGCTTGATCGCCTCGTTGCGGGCGAGGACCCGCTTGGCAGAGACGAAGCGGTAGTCTTCGTACTCGCCGGGGTTCGTGGCCGCGTTTGCCGCGATGGTCCCGCGGGCGGCAAGCGTGCTGACGTGAAAGAGCACGGGCAAGTCGCCGGCGGCCAAGGCTTCGTCTAGCCGTTGCTTGGCCTCTTTCATATCTCCCAGCAAATCGGCGCATAGCATGGCTGAGTCGACCAGGCAGAGCAAGCGGGCGGACACCGGTGATTTCTTCTCGGACGAGTAAGCATCTAGGGCCTTGTCGTAGCTCTTCTTGGCCTCCAGGGCCAAGACGTTGTTGTTGTCCAGGTCTGCGATGCGGTGCTGCAAGAGTGCCATGGCATGCAGGTCGGCGGCCGACCAGGCGCCGTCGCGATGGCCGTCGCGGAATTCCTGCAAGCCGGCCGAGAGCAGAGTTGCCGCTTTCTCGTAGTTGTCGCCGCTGTCGTCGGCGAACGCCTTGAGTTGGTCAAGCAGTTGCAATTGGCCTGCCGACAAGTCCTTTCGGCAGAGGCCGGCTGCATCCCAGAGCCACTTCTGCACGTCGGCCGTATTGGTACGCAGGTAGGTCCGGGGACGACCGCCGAGCAGGGCGGCCGGATCGGTCGATGCGAGCACCTTTTCCGCCAGCACTTGCCGCAGGGGCGGTATCAGCCAGGGCGTTTCTTCGAACCACCAAGGGCCATTCAGCCCCGGCAACAGGGCCAGTTCGGCGGCAACCTGGTTGCGATCGATCGGCGCCGACGCGGCCAGCTCCTGCGAATGCTCTGCCGCCGGCCGCGTGGCCAACCAGGCCAAAAGCCCGGTCGCTGCCGCCGCCAGCGAGCAGACGACAACCAGCAGGACATTGCGGCGGAATCGCCGCCGGGCAATCCGCCGGCTGACGGAGCGGCGGCGAACCTGAGATCCCACGGATCCGGCCCCTTGTCTGGTGGCCGTGTCTACGTCGGGGCTTTGCAAGTCGCCGCGGTTGGCGGCCATCCAGGCCTCCTCCGTCGGAATCGTGGCGACCACCTCCGCCAATTCTTCCTCGTCGGCAAATTCCGCTATGGCCGCAACGACCTCCGCCGGTTCCGCGTAACGCTCCGCCGGATCCTTGGCCAGCATGGTCTCGTAAACGTCTTCCAGGTCCTCGGGACAATCGGCACAATTCTCGAGCAACGGCGGGATCGGCGCCACGACGTGGGCCATGAGCTTCTTGCGGCTACTGTCGTAGGCCGGGTCGCCGTAGGGCGGCCTGCCCGTGAGCAGAAAGAAGAGCGTGCAGCCCAGGCTGTAGATGTCCGAGCGGATGTCGGCCTCGCCGGAGTTCTCCCATTGCTCGGGCGCCATGTAGTCGATCGTGCCCATGGTCACGCCCGGCTGAGTCAACCGGCCCGCTTGCGTTTCGTCGTGCCGTTGGGCATGAAACTTGGCCAGCCCCATGTCCAACAGTTTCACCGGGCCGCTGCGGCAGAGCATCAAGTTGGCCGGTTCGATGTCGCGATGCACCAGTTGATGCTCGTGGGCGTGCTGCAGCCCCAGCGCTGCCTGGCGGATGATTTCGCAGGCCGCTCCAACCCCCAGCGGACCGCCCGGCGGTTTCCCCAGGCCGACGAACTGCTGCAAGTTGACGCCGTCGACGAACTCCATCACCAGGAAATGCACGCCGCCGGCCTCGCCCGCGTTGTAGGCCTGGACGATGTTCGGATGGCTCAGCCCGCCGATCGATTGCATCTCGCGGCGGAAACGGTTGACCGCCTGGGCATCGTCCAGGTAGCGGTGAGGGAGGATTTTGAGGGCCACGATCTGGTTGAGATAGATCTGCCGAGCCTTGTATACGACTCCCATGCCGCCGTGGCCCAGTTCCTCCAGCAATTCGTAGTCGCCCAGCCGGCGCGTTTTCACGGTACGGCGGAAAACACGTTCGACCAGGTCGGCGCTCTCCGGGAAGCGGCTGCGATACTCTTCAAGCTGCACGAAGGCGCCGCAGCGCTGGCGGAAGTCGAGTTCGATCTCCAGCAATTCCCCCAACAAGCGATCGCGGTCGTTGGCAGGCGCCTGCAGCAAGAGCTCCTCGATCAAGGGAGGCTTGCCTGCCTGGCAGGCCCTCTCGAACTGGTCGCATGCCTGGTCGATGCGGCCGGTCGACGAGAGCTGCGAATTTGGCGGATCGGGGCTTCCCTGCTGATTCACGGCGAGGGCTTTCTCGATGGTTAAGGGTCCGCCAATATCCTATCTGATGGGGGGTGGTTGGGGAAGTGGGGGGCAGCAACGATCATTTTTTGGCTTGACCTGGGGGCGGATCATGCGAACAATTCAATTATGGCAGGATTTATAGTCAAAAACGTCTTTTATGAAGGAAGCTCTTCCCATGACTAGTCGCTCGATGTGTTTACGGACCTTACTCACCCTGGTCGTCGTGTTGACGGGGGTTTCAATCAGTCAGGCGGGCCCTTTCGGGCGGTGGCGTGCGCGCTATGACTACTATCCGGTCTGCCCGACGGCTACGTATGCGACGCCGGCCGGGCCGAGCGTTTCCGCAGCCGGCCAGCCTGCGATGGCGCCCACTGGCCCTATTCCCTATACCGCTGCCAAGCCCGTAATCGGCGAGAACGCTGGCAATGTGGTTGCTCCCGCGCCCCAAGTGCAGTATTACGCCCCAGCGGTTACCCCGGGCTATTCCGGCTCCGGATGGAGCACAATTCCGCGCAGCACGTGGGACTTCGGCAAGTTCCCGCCGTATTCGCATTAATTTGAGGGCACGTAGCGTTCGTACTGATAGGTGAGCGATTTCTCCTCGCCCGGTTCCAGCTTAAGGTGCCAGTGTACTGTGCCCTGCCGGTCCAAGAGCCGCAATCTTGTGGAATCGACGGATATCTCGCCGCCTTGGTCTGCGGTCAGCGGTTTGCCAGGAATAGGATTGGAAATGACCACGTCGACGGTGCGTTTCTCGTAGTTGCGGAGTTTCAGTTTGCCTTCCAGGGTAACCAGGTCGAAATAGACTTCATGCGAAGGAGAATAGGCTTTGAGTTTGCGATCGGCCTCGCGTTCGCTCTTGTCGTGAGCGATGTTGATGGCTGCGGTCACGGGCAGTTCTCCTTTGCTTCCCTTGGGCGTGTACTTCAGCAGATCTTCGCTTAGCGGCCGGTCTTCGCTCAAGGCTAGGCAGGGTCCGGTGGTCCAGGCGCTATCGGTCTGGTTGCTGAGTACGAGCGAGTGATCCATCTGGGCGTCGGGTGACCAGCGGTAGATGTGCGAGTAGTGGATCTTCTTGACGAAGAGCGTGAGGATCGCTTTCTCGCCGCGGCGGAGTGTCAGGTCCTTCTTTGTGTAGACCGTGTAGTCCGTAGCTGCCGCCCCTTCCATCTGGGGCAGGTTGCCCAGCGCCCTGCCGAGGTCGCCACCGTGGCCGTCCACCGGCTGCTCGACCACATTCGGCTGATCGCCCTGTGGCGACTGGTAGTCGTTGCGGACAATCGCCGCCCGGTTCATCATCTGCGACATGACCTGGACTGGCACGTTGGGCGCGCCCATGGCCGTGCCGATCGTGCGAATCACCTGCCCAACGGCCATCGGCGCCAAGTACTGCGTGTGGACGAAGTGCGGCACGCCGACCACGAGGTGAACATCGCTGTGAATCAAGTCCTCGGCCTCATTGACCAGCGAACCGCGGAGCGTCAACTCGGCCACGTCGTCGTCCAAGACCTTCAGCGTATACTCGGGAATCCAAGTGATGCCCTGCCGCAAGTAGGCCATGCCCAGGGTGGCTGCCGCCGGCGGTTTTTCCGCCTCGCTTAGCAAGTGGACGCGCAGGGGCAGTTCCAGGATCTGTAGACGGGTGACGCCGTCCGTGGGCACGGCAAAGCTGTTGCTCTCGGTCTCCAGGACCACGAAGTCGGCGTTGACCGAAACCAACTTGCCGCTGGCGGTGCGCTGCTGGCCCTTCTGCGTGTACTGCAACTGGAGCTTGAGGTTCTTGCAGGCATCCAGCCGCGCCTTCTTGGCCGCCACGTCCTTTGGCGCGTCGCGGCCGTCGAACTCCACCACGTCGCCCGGCCCGGAACCTACCACGTCGACAGTCTCCTTCTGGCTGCAGGCGTAGATCGCCAGGGTCCCGAAGGCGGCGGGTGGGACGTGTTCGGCCACGCACCAGCCGTCGCGAAGTTTCACTTCTCCCTCGCGCATGAAGAATCCAAGCCCGTTCTTGAAGACCGCTACCGCGCGGGTCCGCGGCTTCCAGACAAAGGGGTTCTCTTCGTCGTCTGCGGCCTTGACCGCGCTGTGCGCCGGCTTGACGGCCTCAGCCTTCTCGGCAGTGCGTGCCGACAAGACCTTTGCAGGCGAAGCGGCGGGTTCAACGCCCCACGCGCCCACCTGCAAGCCGCAGATCGCCAAAGCGACCGTTGTGCCCGCGCGGAGCAACCCCTGCCTGCCACCTCGCCAACATGTGCTTAATTTCTCAGATGCTGTCATGCTTGTCGCTCCTCGTGTCGTGTACAGATCGTCTCAAAACCGGGTTAGCGGCCCCAATCGAGTGGACCGCCCCACTGCCGCCATTATAGACTGGAACGAACAATCGGGGGGTAACATGTTTGTAACAAGGCGTTCGTCAGCGTTTCTGCGCCACCGTTGCGGCCACCGCTTGAAAAGCCCGCCGCACGTCCGAATCGTCGGAATTGGGGAAGTTCGACCGCTGGACCATGAGCACATAGATCACGCGTTTCACCGGATCGATCCAGGCCTGCGTGCCGAAGGCCCCGCCGTGCCCGAACGAGCCGGGTGACAATACGGCGGTAACGCCTTGCGGCGTCCGCACCACGCAGCAGCCCAGCCCCCAGCCGTTGCCAGACGTGAAACCGGTTGCTAGGTCGCCGGTCTGGATCGTGGCCATCCGCTTCACCGATTCGGGCTTCAGATACTGCCTGCCGCCGAGCGCCCCCTGGTTGAGAAGCATCTGGCAAAAGCGGCCGTAATCCTGGGCCGTGGAGAACAAACCGCCGTTGGCGGCCGGGTAGCGGGCGTGCGAGCCGGGGTGATGACCGTCCAGGATGAAGATCGTGGCTTCATCCAGCTTGCCGTTTGCCGAGCTATAGGACTTGGCTAGGCGAGTCATTTGCTCCCGGTTCGGGTAGAAGGTCGTATCCTTCATGCCCAGTGGCTCGAACAAGCGCTTCCGCAGGAAATCCGGGAACGACTGCCCGGAGACAACTTCCACGATCCGTCCCAGCGAGTTGATTCCCGACTGACAATACTGCCACTTGCTTCCCGGCTCGAATTGCAGCGGTCGTTCGGCATAGTGCGGAATCAAATCAGCCAGCGTTCGCGCGGCCCTCGACTCCTGCGTTGTGGCTTCGCCCATGCCCGACGTGTGCGTCAACAAGTGCCGGAGCGTCAGGTTCGCCGGCTTGCCACCCGGCGTCTTGAGCTTGGCCAGTTCCGGAAGGTACTTGGCGATCGGATCGTCGACGGAAAGTTTACGCTCATCCTGGAGCATCAGCACGGCCGATGCGGTGACGGGCTTCGTCATCGAGGCGATCCAAAAAAGGCTATCCGGCCTCATCGGTTTCTTGGCCGCCGCGTCCGCATAGCCGACCGCATTGAGGCGGAGGACCTTGTCGTTATCGGCCACGAGGGTCACGGCCCCGGCGATGGTGTGGTTATCGACGAACGGCTGGATCGCTGCAGCGATACGTTTTGACGGCGTTTGGCCATGCGCCATGACGCCCATGAGGGCCACGAGCGTACTGGCCGCCACAAATTGCACGCAGGAAAGGGACATGGTTGGCTCCTTCAGTGGTTCTTTCGCGGAATTACCGGGGCGGGATGGGAAAGCAAGTGCGTCTCCCTAAGGCGTTGTCAGAAAAAAGGCGGGAAGCGAAGGCAGGGCACAGGCGGAACCTATATTAAAGCTCGGCGGAGTCCGCATGTCAATCTCGCCCGGGAGCGGCGAAAATACTTGCGGCGAGTGCCGCCTAACGCTATGATCCAGTTTCCGGTTTGTCGACTGATTCCTCCGTCCGTCCCATCTCAAGGAAGCCAAGCATGAAATCCTGGGTACCCGCACTATTCCTCCTCTGGGCCGCCACAACCGCCATTGCCGCAGAACACGCCCTTTGGGAAATCGGAAAGCCCGACCGCGATACGGCCAAGTTCGCCCTGGGGCCAAAAGACTACAGGGCCTACCACCGGCCAGGTTTCTTTATTGTCGGCCATTCCGATCCCAAGCAGGACTGGCCTTACGTGCAGCCGGGAGTGATCGACGGCAGTTGGGCCCCAGGCAAGCCGCAGACTTTCGAGATTTTCTTCGCGTTGGCGGCCGCGCCGCAAGGTAACTGCCGACTGGAGTTGTACTTTGCCGATACGCAGGCAATGGCCCCGCCGCGACTCCGTGTGGAAATTGACGGCCTGTCGCACGAGTACCAAACGCCGCCCGGTGGAGGCGATGCCTCCGTGTTTGGCGACGCGTCCAAAGGCCGGCCCTACGCGATTCATGTCGACGTGCCGGCCGGGACTCTGAAACCTGGCACGCACCGCGTCGCCATCACCACGCTAACCGGCTCCTGGGTATTGTGGGACGCGGTACGTTTTCTGGCGCCTGCGGACGTCCGCCTCGCCGAAGTCCAGGATCTTCTTTGGCCAAGTGTCGACGCCCCCCGGAACTGCCTGGTATGGCGCGATGGGAAAATGGTGCAGCCGGTCGTACTGCGGATCTTCCATGCGGGCCAGCCGGCCGACGCCGAATTGCGCGTGGGCGACCAGCTTGTGCAACGGATCCATCTTCGGGCCGGGTTGCAAGACAGCGAGGCATGCGTCCCGCCGGTGGAGAAAGAGACGGTATTGCCCGTGAGCTTGTCGATCGCCGCGCAGGCCGTGGCGCAGACTCAAGTCAGCCTGCAACAGGCGCGAAAGCGGGAAGTCTATATTCTCATGCACTCGCACAACGACATCGGCTATACCGACATCCAGCCCAATATCGCCGCAAAGCAGGCCCACAACGTGCTGCGGGCCTTGGAACTCATTCGCCAGACCAAGGACTATCCGGCCGGGGCACGGTTCAAGTGGAACCTGGAAGTGCTCATGCCCTACGAGGACTTCCACGCGATCGCCACGCCCCAGCAAGAAAAGGAGTTCGAGACGGCCGTCCGCGTAGGCAACATCGGCATCGATGCGATGTATGCCAATCTGTTGACGGGCGTTTGCCGCGGGGAAGAGTTGGTGCGGCAGTTTACCTTTGCCACCGCGCTGGGCCGCCGCTGCGGCGTGAAGGTCGATTCCATGGCGATCAGCGACGTGCCGGGACTGACTTGGGGCGTGGTGCCAGCTTTGGCGCAAAACGGCGTCAAGTACATTTCCAACGGCCCCAACGCCAACCCTGGGAGCATGGACGGCGACCGCATCGGCTACGTGCGGGTACAATGGGAATATCGACCATTCTACTGGCAGTCGCCCTCCGGTCGCGAGAAGGTGCTGTATTGGGGCGCGCAGGGCGGTTACTCGATCGGCCACGGCTTTCCCACGCTCATGGAAGCATTGCCGGTCCTCTTCCGCCGTCTGGATGAAGGGAAATACCCCTACGACATCGTGCAACTCCGCTGGACCAAGGGCGATAACGGGCCGCCCGATGAAGCCGTGATGAATGCCGTGCGCGACTGGAACGCCAAGTACGCCTATCCGCGGCTGATCATCGCCACGACGAGCCAGGCGTTTCACGAATTCGAGAAGCGCTACGGCGACAAGCTGCCGACCTATCGCGGCGACCTCACACCGTATTGGGAAGACGGCGCCGCGTCGGGCGCTCGGGAAACGGCTTTGAACCGCCATTCGGCCGATCGCCTGCTGCAAAGCGAGACGCTTTGGGCCTTACTGAACCCGGCCGGCTTTCCCGCCGCCGAATACGCTGCAGCCTGGAAGAACGTCGCCTTGTGGAGCGAACATACGTGGGGCGCTTATAACAGCATCAGCGAGCCCGACTTGCCCTTCGTCAAGACCCAGTGGAAATTCAAGCAGGCCTTTGCCCTGGATGCCGATCGGCAATCGCGGAAATTGTTGGAAAAGGCACTGGGCGCTCGTGGCACAGGCTTGAGCCGGAATTTCAACCGGAAGGCCAAGCAGGCGTTGGCGCTGGAGGCTGATCGGCAAGCAGCGGAAACTGTGAAGAAGATCGTCGATGCACATAGTATCGGCTCTAGTGGGAATTCAGAAGAGCCACCTAAAGGTGGGGCTACGAGCGCCGTGGACGCGTTCAATACGTCGTCGTGGCCGCGGACGGAGTTGGTTACGCTGCCCAAGGGAACTAAAGGCAATTGCGTGAAAGACGAACAAGGGCTGCATGTGCCTTCACAATTTCTTAACACGGGTGAACTGGTCTTTTTGGCCCGCGATGTTCCGCCCTTCTCGGGCAAGCGATTCGAGATCGCCTTTGACTCGAAGGCTTTGACGACAGGTGACGCCGATGCGCAAGGCGTCACGCTGAAATCGCCAACCGTGAGCCTGAAGTTGGACGCTGCCACCGGGGCGATCGCAAGTCTAAAACACTCGGGCATAGCCGCCGAGTTGGCCAAAGGCCCAATCAACAACTACATCTATCTTCTCGGTGGCAACGTGAAAGACGCCAAGCCCAGTGGACCGGCAAAGATAACCGTCAAGGAGAAAGGCCCGCTGGTGGCCTCGCTGCTGGTCGAGTCCGACGCCCCCGGCTGCAAGCGGCTCGTCCGCGAGGTCCGCGTGATCGATGGCCTGGACCGCGTCGAGATCATCGATATGGTCGATAAGCTGCCCGTCCGTGCGGTTGAGGGCGTACACTTCGGCTTTGCCTTCAACGTCCCTCATGCGGAGGTCCGCATCAACAGCCCCGGCGCTGTCGGGCAGCCGGAAAAGGACCAGATTCCAGGAGCCTGCAAGAACTGGTTCTCGGTCGAGCGGTGGGTCGATGTTTCCAACGACAAATACGGCGTGACCTGGGTCACGGCCGACGCCCCGCTCATGGAACTGGGCGGCCTGACGGCCAATCTTCCCCGCGGCCAGCCGAATCCCGATGCCTACATGAAGACCATCGGACCCTCGGCGACGCTATATTCCTGGGTGATGAACAACCACTGGCACACGAACTATCGGGCTGACCAGGAGGGCGAGACAACGTTCCGTTACTACTTGCGTCCACACGGGATGTACGACGCCCTTGCCGCCGCCCGTTTCGGCCTGGAAACGACTCAGCCGCTGATCGTGGCCCCCGCTCGCGGAGAGAAACCGGCAGCGGCGCGGTTGCTGGTCGAACCGGCCGGCGTGTTGGTCAACGCCCTGAAACCCAGCGACGACGGCAAGGCGCTCATCGTGCGGCTGTACGGCGCTTCGGGGAAGGATGCAGTGGCCAAACTCACCTGGTCCCAGCCCGGGCCTAAGACCGTCTGGCAGAGTGATGCCAGCGAGCAGCCGTTGAAAGTTGCCCCAGAGTCGATCGAGGTGCCGGCTTGGGGCGTGGTCACTCTGCGGGCGGAATTGCCAAAGTGACAATCGCAACGATCGGCGGTTAGCCCCGTTCTTTCCGCTCCAGCAGTTCACGAAGCTGTGCGGCCCTTTCGTCGCTCAAGGCGGCAACAAGATCTTCGGGGGACAGCCCGCGGAGCCGCTCTCCAGGCGACAGCCCCCGCAACCGCTGCTCGACGGTAGCCTCCGCCACCATCTTGGTAAAGAGATCTTCTTCGAATTGCTCAAGATTCTCTGAAACTGCCTGTTGCATGGCAAAATCCTCCTCACTGCGGAATTGTCTGACCTGTTGCACCATGTAGCGGTAGTTGGCCAAGGCCACCTGACCCCGCCCCGCCAACTTCTCTATTATACTCCGGCGGTCGTTCAAAAAAACACGACTCACCAGCGAAAGGACGGGCTGCCCGCGCTCGGCCATCACGTCGGTTTCAACTAACCATGTGGTAAATGGCAGCCCAACCACTCGAAAAATACCCAGTTCATGCTGGCTGACCGCGCAGCCCAAGAGTCGCAGTTCGTCACGCAGGATGTCGTTGACCGCCGGCGTCATGACAATGAGCGAGACTTCCTCATGGGGGATCGGCCCGTTCTGCTGGCTGTGCCACAGATAGGAACAGCCCACCAACTGCGCGAAATCGCCGCGCTCCATCGTGTCAATCGGGCCCTTGAATTCGATTAAGGTGAAACGGTTGAGCAGTGGCAACAACTCGGCCAGTTCACGCATCGCAGCTTCGGAAAGCTGTCCCCCCTCCCGGCGAATCAGCAGAATGTCCACGCGCAACGGCAACCTGCCGACGGACACCCTGCTCGACCTTGAACGCGGGATCCAGAGCAAAGGCCAGCATCCGCACCAACAAAGGATGCCACCATGTGCGCGTCTTGCCCGGCTGAGGGCAGGGGCGGAAGAGTCGGGTTGTTGAGTGTCGGTCATGTCAAGAGGATAGCACAACGCTGGACCTGTAGCCAGAGGGGACACGATCAAGGCGCGCTCTGTCGGACTGCAAACGCCGTGGTTTCCCCCGGCAGGCGAAATGCGTCCCACCCTTGCATGGTCAGGAAAAGGCGGTTACCATCAATCAATAGGGGTAGCCTGGAGTCTTTTTATTATGGTCAGAGTAGCGCGGCAGTCACGGCCGCAGTTGGTTTGCGTGTTGGCGGACAATAGCGGCTCGATGGCCGGAGAAAAGGCCCAGGCCGCCACCCAGGGAATCCGTGAGATGCTCATGGAGTGCCAGTCGCGGGGGCCGGACGGATTGGATCGCTCGTACTTCAAGTTTCTCTTGATCCGCTTCGACCACGAGGCCGTGGTCGACCTTTTGTGTACCATGACCCCCGTGCGCAGGATCGATCCGGACCGCGTCTCCATCGACGGCCGAGGCGGACAGACCGACATCACCGCCGCGCTGGAACTTACCCTCATGCGGCTGAAACCCTACATGCAAGCCCTGCAACAGCATCCCGAGCACGGCGAGCATCCGCTGCCCCTGGTGCTCTTGTTCTCCGATGGGGAACATAATGTCGGTTCCGGTCCGCAGCCCGTGGCCGAGGAAATCAAGCGGCTGAACTTGGACGGCGAGCCCGTGGTGATCGCCGTGGCGGGCGTCTCGGTCGGCGGCGAGCATCCCGATGAGAAGATGCTGCGTCAGATCGCTTCGCCGGAGTGTTACGTCCACATCACCAACACCCAGGCGCTTGCGGCGTTCATTGCTTCGGTGGGCAGCTCGGGCGCTTCGCGTGCGGCCGACGTGGCCAAAGTCATCAAGCTAATCCAGGGATAGGCCATGAGCCACGGCGCAGAAACGGACTTGCCTTGCACCGGGCACCCCGAATTCGACCTCCTCCTGGGCCAAAGTCGGGCTTGGCTGGCCCAACAAGGGCAATTGATCGTCGGCTCCGGCAGCTTTCGCGCGGGGCGGCTTTCCGCATCGATCCATTGCGACTTCGGGCCGCCAGACCAGGACAAGGCGACCAACCAGGACTACGCCTTGGCCTGGCGGCCTGCCACAACGGGCAACCGCCAACCGCAGTTCGTCGTGGCCCTGGCCGACGGGCTGACCAACTCCTTCCGTTCGGAATGTGCCGCGGCCCTGGCCTGCTGGGTTTCTCTCCGCGCGTTGATCGAGACGACCGGGGCGACCACGCCCAGAGACCGTGCCAAGCTTGCCTTCAACGAGGCGGGGCTGGCGATTGGGCGCTTGGCCGACGCCCTGGCCAGCGATCCGGAAGCATCCTGTCCGGAAGATCAATTCCCATCGACCTGGAAGTACATCTTGAAAAAAGGCGGACTCTTCCAGACCACACTGACGCTGGCCTGGCTGGAAGAGGACCGTTTTTGTATCGCCATGGTCGGTGATGGCGGGGCACTTTGGCGTGGTTACGGCGGACCGCAAATCAGCCCCCAGATAGGCGACCGAATCCTGGCGGCTTGCGATCTCGATAGCCACCAGGTCTACGCCCTTGGCCCAGCCGAGCGTTGCCCGCGCGACTTCGATTGTTGGCATGTTGAGAAAGTCGACGGGCCGTTTCTCTGCGCGCTATCGACCGACGGCATTGGACGGGGGCTTGGCGCCAGCCCGTTGACGCTCTTGGATGAATTGGAAGACCTTTCGGCCGCCGGCGCGGCGAACCCGGCGCAGCGATTTGTCGCCCAGGCGATTGAGCGGCGCCCCAAGGATTTCGACGATAACTTGACGCTGGCAGTCATTCGTGTGTCATTGAAATAAGTTCTCAACATGTCGAACATCCCCAATACGGACATCCTGACGCTGACCAACATGCAGGCCAAGGAGGTGGCCGGCCGCCTCGTGACGATTGGGACCGAGACCTATTTTTTCAAGAACTTCAACCCCAAGCAGCCCGGCCAGCCCCCATGGCGTTCGGGCGCAGAAGGCAAGGCTTATCCGCTCTTGGATTACGATCAGGCGGTCGCCGCCTATTTGAAGTTTTTCACTCGCCCGACGCAAAAACGGCTCGATCGGACGGCATGGCTGATCGGTCAGCAAGTACACACTTGGCTGCCCGAACTGGCGGCCGCCCCCATGGTCTGGGGCGACACCCGACATGCCGGCCGCCCCGCGGAAGCCACGTTCGACTTTGCTGGCTGCTTGGCGCGGGCCGTTCCCGGAAAGACCTGGTTGGAGTTGAAGGGTTCCATCCACGACAATGCGGTCGCATTCCCCGACGACTTCCGCCGGCGGTGCGTGCGCGACTTGGTTCTGGCCCTCTCGGTGCTCGAACAGGAGGGCATCGTTCACGGCGATCTGTCGCCCAACAACATCGTGATCGACATCGAAGCCCCGCCGGATCAACCGGCCCTGTACCTGATCGACTTCGACGCCTTCGTGGCCGCGGCGGCCAAGGGAAATGAAGCCGTCACGGTGGCTGAAGGCGGCACGTACGGCACCGAGGGCTATTGTCCGCCGGACCTGCTCGCCGCGGCTGCCGACGGTGATGGTTCCGCAGCGCCCTATTCGGACCGCTACGGACGCGACATGCTGCTGGTGGAACTGTTGATCATGGACTCCGGCCTTCCGCCGGACGATCCCCCGTCGGTCTGGAGCCGCGACCTGCTCGAGCGCCGCTGGGCGGCTTGGTGTACCCGCGGCGATGCGACGGCTTTGCGGACCCTCTTCTGTTTGGACCCGGCGACCTTGTGTACGCTGACCGAGCAAGATCGGCCGGCCTCGACGGAACTTGCTTCCGGCCTGGGGCTTTCGCTGCCGCCTCGGCGGCCGCCTCGGCACATAAGCCGGCTGCGGAGTTCCACGCCGATCGTACTCGGCCATCCCTTGGCGTCCGCGGGCAACAGACAAGTGACGCGGCGGTCGGCATCCGCCCACGCAGCGCCGGCGACCCTGGGTTTCTTCGTTCCCTGGCGGTGGAGGCGTCCGGAGGCTAATCCATTCTACAGGACTATTTGGCAAGACATGCGAGTGGCCTTGGGCTGTGTTTCCATTCCCCTGATAATCATCATCATCGGCTTGATCAGCATGCTGTTCGGGCGGAGCCATAAATGAGGCAACCCATGATCTTCGGAAAATTCTGTCTGCTCGTTCCGGCCGTGTGCCTCTTGTTTGCCGGACACGCACGCGCCGCCGAAGCGGATCATCCGAAACCAGTTTCACGCACTGTCCGGAAGATCGAGGGCTGGACGGTGCGCATTGACGATCGATTGCTCCAACCGCCCCACGAGGCGCTGGGGGGCCGCATTTTGAAAGCCCTGGAGCGAAAGCTGGCGGACATCAACGCCGTGGTCCGCCCGGATCGCCTGGGAAAACTCCACGCCGTCACGATTGTGCTGGACATGTCGCACGGAAAGTTGCGGTCGATGCAGTATCATCCCAGCGCCCAGTGGCTGGCGGACAACGGCTACGCCCGCGACCTGGCGCATTGCGTCCACATTCCGGTGGCGGCGGACTTGCTCGCCCCGCGGCAAATCAACGTGCAGCCGTGGTGCGTCCTGCACGAGCTGGCGCATGCCTACCACGACCAGGTCCTGGGCTTTGAGGAGGCCCGCATCCTCGCCGCCTATGCGGCTTACAAGAAAAGCGGGCACGGCAGCGCCGTGCTGCTCGTCACCGGCGGGCACGTGCCGCACTATGGCCTGACCGATCACAAGGAGTTCTTTGCTGAAATGACCGAGAGTTATTTCGGCGTCAACGATTTCTTCCCTTTCAACCGCGCGGAACTCAAGGAGGCGGAGCCGGACATCTACCGGCTCATGGAAGCCGTCTGGGGACCCGTTCAGGACTGACAAAGGACAAACACGCATGGCTCCCAAGATTATCGGCGATCACCCCCTGGCAAGAGATCCCAGCGGAAAATTGCGGTCCCGCATCGGAACCGTCTTTCCGCGGACGCGAACGATCGTGACCCTGCCCGGCATCCATGCCACGCAGCGCATGGCGTACGTGGACATGCTGGCCGGCGCGCGGGCCGCCGCCGGGCAGCCGCCCATGTCGCAGGAAGAATCGCTGGCCGAGTGGGAGGCCTCGGTGGACCTGGTGTTCGACGACAGCGGCGTGCTGATCCGGCCCGATCTCGACAACATGCCGCTGGCCTTCGAAGCCGACGATGTGCTCCAGGAGATTATTCCCAAGCACCGCATCAAGTTCCTCAACGTCCGCAACGAAAAGGTGCAAAAGGCCGTCGAGCGCCAGGGCGAATGTTGGCGGATCGCGCTGCTGCCGCAGTCGGTGCAGGAGATGATGGACATGATTGCGGCCTCCAAGGTGCCCGTGGGCGGTCGCGAGATCTACTATTACGACCGGGTCACCGGAACGCATTTCCTCACCTGCCAGGAGTTCGCCTGCCTGGAATCGTTGGACGACGGCGAATTGCGGCGGCACTTGATCGAGATCCGGGAACTGTCGAAGCGGTTCAATCGACTGGGGGCCGCCGAGATCGGCTTCTTCATGGCCGACGACCGTTTCGGCGCGGACGACATTCGCCAGTATGCTTTCGAGAATATGGATTCCGCGGCGCTGCGGTCGGCTTTCGATGCGTTGCGGCGGAAGTTCGAAGCGGCCGTCAGCCCCGAGTACCGCCGCGACGACCGCGAGAGCGTGCAGTGGCGGAGCCACATGTACGCCGCGCTGCTCGGCCAGCCCGACGAGGCGGTTTCCGAGGAGCTTTTGCTGGGCATGAGCTCCGAGTTCTTCATGCAGGTGCAGTGGCTGCCCGGTTGTCACATCGACGAGGGCGAACTGGTGTTCGACCCGATTCTCGACGGCGCGGCGGCCGGCAACGCCGATCCCGAACTCGAATGCCTCCGCGACGACAAGTGTCGCGGGATCATCTTCAACTTCGTCCGCGAGCACGGTGACCTGGAGTACATCAACATCGGGCGGGTCGTCGGCTCCCTCTCCCGCCGGAACATGTTCTTCGGCCGCCGCGACGTCTTTGTCGCCGCCTTCAAGCTGCAGGGGGCCGACGAGGAGATCGTAAACATCGTCCGCATGCAGAAATGGGGCGTGCGCGAGCACCTCAACGACGGCAAGAGCTTGCTGGACGCCATCCTCCAGGCTGACGAATACACGGAGTACATCCTCGATCGCCGACTGGGATGCCGGCAGTTGGGCATGAACATGCCGCGGCAAGTCACCGCCCGGCGATTGGCAGAGAGATACCAGGGTCCGCGGGGCGAATACCGCGGCACGACGATCTGGACAACTTACTTCCAGCGGGATTACATCCGCGGAATCGCCAGCGACAAGATTCCCACCTGCCGCTTCGAGGACCCGTCCTTTGCCTTGCAGTTCGCCCGCTTGCTGGGCAGGGCTGCCGCCTCGAACATGATCGTCGGCCGCTGCGCGCTGGACGGGCAAGTGCTTTTCGACGATGGCGACGAGGTCGTCTTGGAAGGCCCCGACGGCATTCCCACCGAGATCGTGGTTGCCGACCAGACGGGAACCTTCGTCGATTACCTCCGCGACTTGCAGGAGTTCGCCGCCGCCTACGCCCGGCCGATTGTCCGCCGCAAGCAATATGTGGCCGATGCCAACTGTTTTGCCGCCGCCTATCTCGGTGCCTTCGCGGAGCGATTCACCGCGATCCAGCAAGAGTACGGAAAACGCCGTCGGGCCTATGACAACCTGTTCCCCCGCGAGCGGGGCGGCGAGGACGGCAGTTTTGCCAATCGCTGGCAGCGTGTGCTGGCCCGCATGCAGCGGACCAACGTCGAGTCGCTGGCGACGCTGATCAAGGAACGATGCGCATGAGCTTCATGTAGGCCGGAACTGGCCTGCGCAAAAGTCGGAAGATGAAGCGGAAATCGGACGCTATTTCTGCTCAGGACGGTTCGCTGCTTTCGGTACGTGATATTAAATTCCTTCAATTGCCTAATCCTATGCGGCTGGTTGGTCGTGACGACTATACTGCTCGCGGTTGAGATTGCCACAATCCACACTAACCCGAAGCGTCAGCGAGGTAACGACTTAGGACCTCGCTGACGCTTCGGGTTAGTGTCAGCCGCAACCGCGGGCAGTCTAAGACGGGAGAAACGCCCCGGAAGCACGCTTTTCTGGCTTATGCCGTCTCTGCCGCCGACGGGTAAATCAGCGTCGCTTGCGGAAATCCCACGGGTGAATTCCGTGCTACTGCGGGTCTTTTGTCGCTGGCGGGTCAATCAGGCGTCGCCGATAATGCTGCGCACGGTACCCGGACGGAGCACAGGCAATAGGTATGCATCGGAAAAACTTCTTTCCTTCCGATTATTCGGGTCGCAACCGTCGCACAAAACGTGCCTTTTCGGTAAAGTCTGCCTGCCTGCCCCCCCCGATGAGAATCCTCCGGGGGCAAATCCTCGCCAACTGCCCGTGACACGTGGCCCATGCCACGCTAGAATTCGACACTCCATTATGGGGTCCACCCGGTGGAACGATCGGAATAATTCGTGGCACTACATATTTACAACCCTGGCATGGATGCCTCGGCCACCGACCAACACGAAGTGGTCGGCGCGGGCGGGTGTAGTCCGGCTTCGCTGAGAATCGCCCCACTGCCTCCCGAAGAGGCCCAATATACGCCCGAACTTGTGCGATGGCCCCATCGCTTGGGGCAGGAAGCCTTCTACCACATCGCCTATCCGCAGATGTTTCGTTCCCGGCGGCTGGAAGATCGCTTGCTGGAGCTGTTCCAGAAGGGATATGTCAAGGGCACAGTCACCAGCAGTGCCGGCAATGAGGGCACGACCATCGGCATGGCGATGCCGCTACGGCCCGGCCGCGACGTACTATCGCTGCTGCACCGCGACTTGGGCGCACACCTATTGCTGGGCGCTACCCCCTATCAACTCCTTTGCCAGTACGTGGCCAATGCCGACAGCCCTACCCACGGTTGCGAGGGCAATGTTCACCACGGCGATGCGGCCGCACGACGGTTTCCCATGATGAGCCACCTGGGCAAGATGCTTAGCTTGGTCGTGGGCGGCACCTGGGCGGCGCGCCGCAACGGCGAGCAGGTCTTTGGCCTGACGATCATCGGCGACGGCGGCACCAGCACGGGCGAGTTCCACGAATCGCTCAATATTGCCTCGGTCCACAAGGTTCCGGTCCTGTTTCTGATCGAGAATAATCATTACGCCTTCTCCACTCCCACCAGCATGCAGTACAACTGCCGACAGCTCTCCGACCGGGCAATCGGCTACGGCATCCCCGGCCTGTCGATCGACGGCATTGACCCGTGGACGGTCTACTCGACGGTCTGCCAGTCGTTGGATGCGATGGAAGAGTCGTCGCTGCCCTTCCTCTTGGAGTGCGACACGCGGCGGCTGTGCGGTCACGCCGCTTACGACAAGGGCACTTATGTTCCTGCCGAGTTGATGGAACGCTGGCGAAAGGACGATCCAGTCCACCTCACGCGGCGTCGCCTGGCCGAAGTCTGCGGGCTGCATGAATCGTCGATAGCCGCGATCGAAGAGGTCATCGATGCGGAAATCCGCGAAACGGTGGCCCGCGCCTTGGCCGTCGGCCGGCCGCGGCCGCCACGCCAATGGCCGGTGCATGCCGAAGCGGCAATCCTGACCGAAGACGAGGGCCTGCTGGCGGAAGAGAACGCAGTGCTCGAGTCGGGGCGATTGCAGCGGCCTCGGCTGCGGCCCAAACCATTTCAGGCCAAGGGAGTCAAAAACGGTGATGCCGTCAATATGGCCCTCGACTATTTGCTGGCCAACCAGCCTAAGGCGTTTCTGGCCGGCATGGACGTGGGAGCCTACGGCTCGGCTTTCAAAACTTGCAAGGGCCTGGTCGAGCGCTACGGAAGCGCCCGCGTGATCGACATGCCCCTGGCCGAGTCGAGCATCATGGGATTTGCCCTGGGTGCCTCGCAATTAGGGGCCGAGCCGATCATCGAATTCCAGTTCGCCGATTTCTCGACCGAGGCCGTGACACAACTTGGATTGAACGCCGGCACATGGTACTTCCGCACCGGCTGCGCGGCGCCGATGCTCGTGCGGCTGCCCTGCGGCGGCGGCATGACGGTGGGCGCGTTTCACTCCGGCGAGTTCGAAGGGTTGTGGTCCCGTTTCCCGGGGCTTAAACTGCTCTATCCGGCCACACCGCAGGAAACCTACGAAGCTTTGCTGGCTGGGTTCTACGATCCCAATCCGTGCCTGGTTTTCGAACACAAGCTCCTCTACTGGAGCCGCGGCGGCGACATCGATTTCGACGGCAACCTGCAGGCCGTCTGGCGGTCGCGGCGCTACACGCAGGGAACCGATCTGACGCTGGTGGCCACGGGCGCTATGGTCCAGGTCGCCTTGGCCGCGGCGGCGCAGTCGGAGGCTTCCATCGAGGTCTGGAATCCACTGGTGCTGCAGCCGCTGGATATTGGGCCGATTGCGGAGTCGGTCAGCAAGACCGGTCGGTTGCTGGTCGTGCAGGAATCGGGCGAGACACAAGGGCTGGGCGACCGGCTGATTTCGCTGTTGACGCGGGAGTGCTTCGCAGCGTTGAAGGCTGCCCCGGAACTGATTTCCACACCCGACGTGCCGATCCCCTTCGCCCCCGAATTGGAGACCGTTTGCCGCCCCAATCAGGAGTGTATCCGCAAGCGAATTTCGGCGATTCTTGCCCCGGAACGATTGCGAAAGGCCGCATAAAGGTCTATAACACAGCGCTAGGAATTGGCCGAAACAACCGTAGAATGGACTTTAGTCCGTTACGGCGGACTAAGGTCCGCCCTACGGAGTGGTTTCTCGCATAAGTCCTAGTCAGGTCGCGTCACTAGAGTTCGAACATCCATTGTCGGTAAATATTCGCGGTTTCGCATAGGAATCTTAGCGGGGCTTTCATGGAGGCGATCCCCTTTCGCATGCCGCTTTACTTGCCTGCCCAAGGGGCAAGCGAGACCGAAGCCACCATCATCGAATGGCGTGTCTCCGAAGGGGACCGCTTTCTACGCGGACAAATCCTGGCGCAGGTCGATAGCGCCAAGTCGGTCTTCGACTTCGAAGCCCCCTGTTCCGGGCTGGTCATCCGCGTCCTGCGAACAGAAGGTGAGACGGTTCCGCTGACTGAAGCGGTGCTGGAAATCGAGACCAGCGACCCGTCGATGCGGGAGTGGATCCCGCCCGCGGCCGGCCGGGACGATGCCGCCGCGCTCGCCATTATCGCGGGGCCGGGAGCCTCCGCTCGCGGCCGTAGCGGGGGTGTGGTCATCCAGGGCGTGGGCGGTTATCTGCCCTCGCGCGTGGTCACCAATGCCGAATTAGTGAAAGGCTTCCCGGAACTGACCGACCAATACGTCTACGAAGTGACCGGCATTCGCCAGCGTCGCTGGGCCGATGACGACGAGCGTCCCTCGGGCATGGCTTTCAAGGCCTCGCTGGAGGCCATTCGCAACTCGGGCCTGGACACCCGCGATATCGACGCGATCCTCGTGGCCACAACCACGCCCGACATGGCCATCCCGTCCACGGCGGCCATCCTCCAGGAGCGACTGAGCTTGCCCACCGTGCCGGCCTGCGATCTCAACGCCGCCTGCAGCGGCTGGCTTTACTGCGTGGCCATGGCCCGCGGCATGATCCTCTCGGGCTTGGCCCGCCACGTGCTGACAGTGGGCGTGGAGATGCAATCGCGACTCTTGGACGCGGCCGATCGGAACGCCTATTTCCTCTTCGGCGACGGGGCCGGGGCGGCTATCATTTCCGGCGGCGAAACGGGCCATCGCATCCGCCACGTACAGATCGGCGGCGACAGCCGGGGCATCCGCATGGCCCGTCGCGAGGCCCCCGGCTATCTCTTGCCCAACGGGCACGGCGTCGATCCCTGGATCCGCATCGATGGGCACGCCTTGTTCCGCTTTGCCACGGAGAGTTTTTCCACTCTTATCCGCCAATCCGTGGCGGAAAGCGGCTGGAAGCCGGAAGATACCCGCTGGGTCATTCCGCACCAGGCCAATGGCCGCATCTTGAAGGCCGCCGCCAAGCGCAGCGGCATCCCCTTCGACCGTTTCTTCCTCAACGTGGAGAACGTCGGTAACACCTCTAGCGCCAGCATTCCCCTGGCCTTGACCGACGTGCAGCGGAGCTTGCGCAGCGACGACAAGCTGGTCTTGTGCTCCGTCGGCGCGGGGATGACCACCGCCGCGATCTCGGTCGAGTGGTAGGCAGTGCCACGTTTCTACGTCTGGCCCCCGAAAACCTCCCGCGCGTTAAAGTTTAACGAACGGCTAGACGATAACCTATGTGCCGATTGTATCGAACAGATCGCTTGTAGGGTCGATACGAATAATCGCGCGTGGTTAAAACGGGCAATTTGCATAGAATTGCATGATTTGGAGCATTTCGTCTCCCAATCACGAGAACCCCCCAAGTTTCACCCACGGAGGTGGCCCATGACGGCCTCCAATACTGGTCGCGGCGGCTGGCGAGTTTGCTTGCTCGGCCTGGGATTGATTTCGGTTCTGGGACTGACTGGCTGCCAGGTTGACGTCGGTGGTCAGACTCTCCCCAGTCCGTACTATTTGAACGACGACGTTCAGTACTTCCCGCCGGGCGCGCAGTTCCCGCTGGCTAAAGAGGCGGCTGCGCAGAAGGCCGTCTCGCAGGAACAACTGCAACAGCGGTAGACCTGCGGTTGCTGGCAATAACCGAAACAACGATTTACTGCCGAATGCCGTGAAGAGACGCCGGTGCTAGGCCGCGTGTTTGGGGACAACGCGGAGTGCGCCGGCCGATCCGAGCGGCGGGGGGACGGCACCCTGCGCGGCTGGCGTCCGCGATCGAGCACCCCGTGGGAAGCTCGGTCGGGACGTCAGCAGCGCAGGCGATTTTTCTTGGATGAGGCTCCCATGCCCGAACTCTCCCCTGTCGCCCAAAGCTGGGTACAAGTCGTGCTGATTTGGGTCGGCTTCGGCAGCCTGGCCGGTTTGTTGGCCCGCGTGATCCTGCCGCTGGAGAAGCCGGCGGGTTCTTTGCCCACCCTCACGCTGGGAATCACCGGCAGTGCCATCGGCCTGGGGTTGTTATCCTGGATTCAAGGCGGCGGCCCCTCCAATCCAATCTCTCCGCTTGGTTTTCTGGCCGCCGTGGGCGGGGCCTTCGCATTGCTGTTGGCCTATCATTTCCTTCGCATCGTCGTTTACCGACAGCCGCCGCCGGCGCAGCCCGAAAAGAAGGACGACTGGTTGGAGATCGGAGAGTAGGAACAGGAAATCCGAAACAAATCCAAGAACGGGAAGTTTGCCACGGATGAAACACGGATGCGCATCCGTGTTTCATCTGTGTTCCATCCGTGGCTGAATTTGTTTCGGACTTCTTTGCCCCTGCTCCCCGCTCTTACTTTGCCTCGATCCAGAGGCTCTCGCTGTGCCCGCCGAACTCCGGCGCGTACATGCACTGGATGGCCGCAAAGCCGCTCTGGTACTTGCCGCGATGCACCACGCGCGTGGCGTATTCGAAGACATACGTC